>ENA-UONW01003196-UONW01003196.1-human-gut-metagenome-genome-assembly--contig:-CS52-NODE-3196-length-14095-cov-12.634687_pt1 | contig 14095 bp, 19 predicted proteins | sample MGYA00242463_ERZ724010 | MGnify/ENA metagenome assembly ERZ724010 | reverse complement strand
CATAGGGGAGAAAACTGTGTGACAGTGTGACAGGCGGTGAGAAACGCGAGGTAGAAATGCAACTACCTGTCAAACAGGCCCAAAATCAGCAGTGTGACAGGTGTTTGACAGTGTGACAGGTATTTCGAAAAAGTTATAAATACTCAAATAAATCGAAAGAGAATGTAGTACAATGAGGTTCGCCAATCGAAGGAGATGAAAGATGAAAAGCCTATATGAAACAATCCGCGAGTTCGGCGATACCCAAAGCGAACTCGCACGAATGCTCGGCATTACCGAATCGACTCTGTCGTGGAAGATCAACGGCAAAGCCGAGTTCAAGCAGTCTGAGATAAAGGCTATCGCAGACCGGTACGGCTTGACGGGCGAGGAAATCAAGTCGATGTTCTTAGCCTAATGGGCCTGTTCGCTTACCAACAGGCAGCACTTGACCGCGTCAGCGGTAAACGCAATTGCGCGTTCTACCACGACATGGGCCTCGGCAAGACGTTTACCGGCGCCGAGAAATTGATGTCGGACAAGTGTTGGCATTTGGCCTTGGTCGTATGCCAGAAGTCTAAAGTCGCCGATTGGGTCGACCATTTCCGGAGTCATTACGACATTGACGTCCTCGATTTGACCACGCCAGACGGTATGAAAAACTTCGAGTTATCGATGAGTTGCCCAGACCTGCCGAATGCCGTCGGCGTGATCAACTACGATTTGCTGTGGAGACGCCCTAACATTCAGGCGTTGCAACATTTCGCGGTAATGTTCGACGAGTCGTCGCTACTGCAGAACAAGTCATCGAAGCGCACCAAGGCAGCGATGAAGCTGGCCGACAGGGCGAATGTGCTCGTCTTGCTGTCGGGCACACCGGTCGACGGCAAATATGAACGGCTGTGGACGCAGTTGAACATGCTCGGCTGGCGTATCGACGAGAAGCTGTTTTGGCGGCAATATGTCGAATCGGAGACGACGATGCGTGAGGGTTTCCCGATCACGAAGGTGACGGGTTACAAGAACGAGGAGAGGTTGGTACGCAAGATGAAGGCGCTCGGTTGTGATTTCCTCAAGACCGACGACGTCATCGACCTGCCGGACCAGCGTTTTATCCGTATCGACGTGCCTATGAGCGAGTATTACCGTAAGTTCGCCAAGACGAATGTGATCACGGCTTTCGGCCGCGATTTCGTCGGCGACACGGTGTTCGGCGACCTCACGGCAAAGCGTCAATTGGCTGCCGCCTATTCACGTGCCAAACTCGAGGCGTTCGGCGATTTGCTGGACGGCACGAGTAAACGGCTCGTCGTGTTCTACAACTTCGACGTCGAACTCGAAGGGCTTACGGCCGAGTTGGAGAAGAGGTACAGGTCGTATGGCGTGCTCAACGGCAAGGCGCATGACTTGTCGCCGTTTTTCGATACCGACGACGGTGTCGCACTCATCCAGTACCAATCTGGTGCCATGGGCGTGAACTTGCAGCAAGCCGACACGTGCATCTATTTCTCGCCGCCTCTGGCGTCATCGCTATTCGAGCAATCGAAGAAGCGTATCCACCGCGTCGGCCAAGACAAGCCGTGCACGTATTACGAGCTGGTATCGAAAGGCACGGTCGAAGAGAAGATCTACGACACGTTGGCGATGCGGCGTGACTACACCGAGAAGCTGTTTGCGATGGGAGGTGACTAATTGGCAGGGGAGAAGAACTTCGAGAACCGTCTGAAGCGATGGCTCGATACCCAAGGTGTATGGCACGTCAAGTTTTTCGCCAACCGCAACACGCGCGCAGGCGTTCCAGATATCTTGGCGTGCGTCAACGGCCGTTTCGTCGGCATCGAGCTTAAAGGCCCAAACGGCAAGCCGTCGCCGCTGCAGGTCTACCACTGTGGGAAGATAACGGGAAGCGGGGGCATAGCCGTCATCGTCTGGCCAGACGATTTCGCCCAGTTTAAACGGCTTGTGCTGCGCCTGAAGGAGAAAGGAGGAAATTGTGACGTTCAAGACCTCATATTCGAGGGTAGGTACCTTCACCCAGTGCCCGCGTAAATTCGAGTTCAACTATGTCGACGGCCTCGAAGTGCCGTTCAACTGCGATGCGGCGAACCCGCTCGTGATCGGCACGATGCTGCATGAGTGCATCGAGGTCGGTGTCGACGAGGCAATCGCGAACTACAAAGCCGCGTACCCCGTCATGACCGATTCCATGGTCAACGAGCTTATGAAGATTCGCGTACTCGGCTCGCGTGCCCGCGAGTTCGCATGGGGCATGTTGGACGACGACACCGACCCTGTGTTCGAGGTGAAAGTCGAGGACGGCAGCGGTTTCGTAGGGTTTATCGATATGCTCATCCCTCGTGGCAAGGGCCTGTGGACGATGCTCGATTTCAAGTATTCGAATAATGTCGATAGGTACCTCGAAAGCGGGCAGCTCAGCGTCTACAAATATTTCTACGAGAAGACGCACCCTGGTGAGATCATCCAAGACATGGCCTTCTTGATTGTGCCGAAGACGACGATCAGGCAGAAGAAGACCGAAGACCTCTATCAATTCCGCGAGCGCCTCGCCGCCACGTTGGAAGATATGTGGCCTGCGCTGTACCGCGTCCAGTATGACCCCGAGAAAGTAGCCGACTTCGCAGCCGGCACTCGCACGATGGCGAATGCCACCGAATTCCCAAAACATGAGTCGCGCCTATGCGACTGGTGTGATTACAAAGATTTTTGTCTAGGAGGAAATGATATGCTTATCCTGCCCAAGAACGAACGCCGTGCCGAGGCTGTCATCACCGAACCTGATATGTGGATCTACGCCGACAGTTACGTCGGCAAGTCGACTTTTGTCGACCACTTCGACGACGTGCTGTTCATCAACACCGACGGCAACACCCAGAATATCACAAGCCCGTTTATCCAGATTGCCGATGAGCTTGTGACCGAAGGTCGCATGAGCCACAAGGTGCTCGCATGGTCGAAGTTCCGCGAGGTCATCGACGAGTTGGAGAAGCACGACAACAGCTTCCACGTCATCGCGCTCGACTTAGTCGAAGACCTATATGAGCATTGCCGATTCTATGTGTTCGACCAGCTCGGCATCAAGCATGAGAGTGACGGCGGTTACGGTAAGGGCTGGGACATGGTGCGCACCGAGTTCCTCAGCCAGATGAAGCGCCTCAAGTCCCTCGGCTACCGCGTCATCTATATCTCCAAGGAACTCGTCACGGAGATCACATACGCCAACGGCATGAAGGTGTCGACGTTCAAGCCGAACCTGCCGGACAAGGTCGCGAATGTGCTCGCCGGCACCGTGACCATGACGCTCCGCGCCTATATGGACGAGCGTGGCCATTTCCTCCAGCTCCGCAAGAACGAGAACGTCTTCGGTGGCGGCCGTATCGATTTCAAGCGTGACCGCTGCGACCTCACCGTCGAGGCATTCAATGCAGCACTGCTCGAGGCACAGGGCACGAAGGCTGAGACCGAGACTGAGACGCCGAAGGCACGCAAGAAGGCAGAGCCTAAGCCTGAGGTTGAGGCTGAGACCGAGACCGAGGTCATCGAGGAGCCTGACGCCGCTGAGGAGAAGCCGAAGCGTCGTGTGCGTAAGACCAAGCCTGTCGCCGAGGAGGAACCGCCGTTCGACACCGAGCAGGACGCAGAGTCCGAGGCTGTCGAAGAGAAGCCGAAGCGCCGCACCCGTAAGCGTCGCGTCGTCGAAGAGTAATTTGATATCTGAAAGGATACATCATGGATTTCAGCAAGTTCGATGAGATGGTCGACATCGACGGCCTCAAGAAGGACATCGCAGACGCCGAGGCCAACGGTGGCGGTGCCGATTTCAAGGACGTGCCGCATGGCAGCTATGAGGTCGCGATTGACAAGCTCGAACTCACCGAGACCAAGAAGACCGGCAAGCCGATGGCGTCGTGCTGGATGAAGATCGTGAGCGACGGCGAATTCAAGGGCCAGCGCATTTTCATGAATCAGGTCATCACGCAGGGTTTCCAGATCCATATTATGAATGCTTTCCTCCGTTCGCTGCTGCCCGAGGGTTCCGACATCGACGTCGAGTTCACCGGTTATGCCGAGTATAACGACCTGCTGCTTGATATTGCCGAGTATGTCGACGGCAAATTCGAGTACGGCCTGGAGTACGGCGAGAACAACAAGGGCTTCGACACTTTCCAGATCACTGATATTTTCGAGCTTGACTAGGTGCGGCGATGCTCAATTTCTACGACTTCGAAGTTTTCGAACACGACTGGATGGTCGTAGTCATCAACCCCGTCACTCACGATGAGCGCGTCATCATCAACGATGTCGACGCTCTCACCGCGCTCTACGAAGAGCACAAGCGTGAGATCTGGGTGGGTTACAACAACCTCCATTACGACCAGTTTATTTTCAAAGGAATCTTGTGCGGCTTCGACCCGAAGGCTATCAATGATTTCATCATCGCCGAAGGCCATAAGGGCTGGGAGTATTCGAGTTTGTTGCGTAAGTTATACATGGTTAACTATGATGTATTCCACCCACGCACAGACAGGGGCCTCAAGACACACGAGGCGTACCTCGGCAACGATATCTGTGAGACGACAGTGCCGTTCGACATCGACCGTAAACTGACCGATGCAGAGATCGCCGAGACCGTCAAATATTGCCGCCACGACGTCGAGCAGACCGTCGAGGTATTCATGCGGCGCAAAAGCGAATTCGACGCCCGCATGGACCTACTCAAAATGTTCGATTTGCCGTTGGTGTACCTCGGTAAGACCGATGCGCAGCTCACGGCAATCATCTTGGGTGCCGAGCGGCCTGCACGCCCACGCGACGACGAGTTCGACATCGTGCCGCTACCGTGCCTCGACCTCGGCCCGTATGATTTCATTCGTTCGTGGTACCTTGACCCGGCGAATCAAGATTACTCCGCGTCGCTCGATTTCGACATCGCAGGCTGCCCACACAAATGTGCGTGGGGAGGCTTGCACGGCGCGATTGCCCAGTACGCTGGTGAGGGTTATTTCATCAACGTCGATGTCGAGAGTTATTACCCGGCCGAGATGATTGCACACGAACTGCTGTCGCGCAATGTGCGTGACCCGTCGAAATTCAAGGGCATTCGAGACCATCGACTCGAGTTGAAGCACGCAAAGGACCCGCGTCAGAAGGCATTGAAACTCGTCGTCAACGGCACCTATGGCGCCAGCAAAGACAAGTTCAACGCACTCTATGATCCGCGGCAGGCAAACATGGTCTGCGTCAACGGCCAGCTCATGCTCATCGACCTCATGCACAAGTTCGTCCGCGACGTGGGTGTCGAGATCATCCAGAGCAATACAGATGGCGTGCTCATCCGCATGCCAGATGGGTTCGAGGGCGGGCCTGATGCGTTTTACGACCGCGTCGACGACGTGGCGTATGAGTGGGAGCGTCGCACGGGCATGGGTCTGGAATTTGATGAGTTTACCCGCGTTTACCAGAAGGACGTCAACAACTATGTCCTCGTGGCGGCGGACGGGTCGATGAAGACGAAAGGTGCGTACGTCAAGAAGCTGGGGCCGCTCGACTACGACCTCGCTGTCGTCAACAAGGCGCTTGTCGAATTCATGGTGCACGGCGTGCCTGTCGAAGATACGATTGTGGCCGACGATGATCTGATCGATTACCAGCGCGTCGTGAAAGTGTCTGGTAAATACAAGTACGGTGTGCACGGGCATGAGCGGCTCACAGATAGGTGCTTCAGGGTATTCGCGTCAACACGTGAGTCGGACGGCATGGTCGGTCGCGTCAAGGCCGGCAAGGCCAAGCCGGAGAAGTTCGGCAACACGAGCGAGCATTCGTTTATCGATAACGGCGACGTGCACGGCAAGAAATGTCCAGGTTATTTGGATAAGAGTTGGTATATCCAACTTGCGAAAACGCGACTAGCGCAGTTCGGGGTGATATGATGGATCGTCTATTTCTCGGTTATGTGAAGCTCAACGGCAAGAAGTGTGTGCAGAGGCTGAAGGACGGCCGATACCTCACATTGGCCCAGGCGCGCAAGCTCGACGGCTATGGTGGTGTGCTGGCGCCTGAGACGATTTTCATCGATGTCGACGACATGGCGCAGAGCGAGAAGCTGATGAACATCATCGAAGCTGAGCAGGTCGCATGCAAGGTCGTCGCGACGACCCGCGGCAAGCATTTCTATTTCGTAGGCTACCCCCGCGGCATGAACTGCAAGACGCACGCACGCCTGGCTATCGGTATCGACGCCGACATCAAAGTCGGGTCTAAAGCCACATATGGCAGTTTGAAAGTCGACGGCCACGAACGCGATGTCATCTACGACATCGAGCCGGACGAAGATTACGACGAGCTGCCGTGCTGGCTCAGGCCTGTGCGGTATACGCCTGAGTTCGGCGAGATGGAAGAAGGCGACGGTCGCAACCAAGCGTTATTCAACTATATCTTGACGCTGCAGTCGGAGGGTTTCACGAAAGACGAGGCGCGAGAGACCCTAGCCGTCATTAACAGGTATATGTTCGAGAAACCTATGGAGCAACAGGAACTGAGTGTCGTCTACCGCGACGACGCTTTTGCCGAAGATGTGTTCTTTCACAAAGGCACGTTCCTATTCGACAAGTTCGCCGAGTACATCAAGAACGAGCACCGTATCATCAAGATCGGCCATCAGCTCCACGTATACCGCGACGGCGTCTATGTGTCCGGCAATTTGCTTATCGAGAACGCGATGATCCAGCACCTGCCTATGCTGTCGAAGGCCAAGCGCACCGAGGTACTCAACTACCTCGACGTGCTCATCCAAGACGACGCACCGGCAGCCGATGCAGATTACATCGCTTTCGCCAACGGCGTGTACGACCTCAAGACGGGGGAGTTCATGTCGTTCTCGCCGGAGTTCGTGATCACGAACCGCATCCCATGGGAGTACGACCCGACGATTTGGTCTGAGTTCGCAGACAAGACGCTTCGCCGCCTTGCCTGCGGTGACGACGGGATATATTCGTTGTTGGAGGAGGTCATCGGCTACCTGTTCTATAGGCGCAATGAACTCCGTAAGAGCTTCATCTTGGTCGGCGACAAGGCGAACGGCAAGTCGACTTATTTGGATATGCTCAAGACCCTGCTTGGCGACAGCAACACATCGGCTCTCGATTTGGCCGAACTCGGCGAGAGGTTCAAGACGGCGGAGCTGTTCGGCAAGCTGGCCAACATCGGCGACGACATCGGCGACGAGTTCATTGCAAACCCTGCGATTTTCAAGAAACTCGTAAGCGGTGACCGCGTCAACGCCGAGCGCAAAGGCCAAGACCCGTTTGATTTCTCGAGTTATGCCAAACTGCTGTTCTCGGCGAATTCGATGCCGCGTATTCGCGACAAGACTGGCGCCGTACTTGACCGCATCGTGCTCGTGCCGTTCAAGGCGACGTTTTCGAAAGACGACCCAGACTTCGACCCCTATATCAAGTACAAGCTCCATTCGCCTGAGGTCATGAGCCACTTGATCAATATCGGCCTCAAGGGGCTTGAGCGAGTGTTAGCGAACCGTGCATTCACGATGCCTGAAGTCGTCGTCAAGGAGATCGAAGACTACCACGTCGCCAACAACCCGGTCCTCGGTTATTTCGAAGACACGCCCGTCGACGAGGTGGTGAACGAGTCGACGGCGTTGGTATACGACTACTATATGGCCTGGGCTATTAGGAACAACTTGAAGCCATTGGGCCAAAACGAATTCACCCGCCAGGCCAACAAACACTATGGGTTGGCGAGCAAGACCTGTCGTGTCAACGGCAAACGTGTACGCATTTTTGTAAAGGAGTAAACTATGCCTATCATCATCGAAGGCCCTGATGGCGCCGGCAAGTTCACGCTTGCGAAATCATTAGCCGGAGCACTCGACATGGACATTCTGAAAATGGCCGCCGACGGCGGCCAGTCGGTGTCGGAGTATGTGCAGAAGCTCAAATGTGACGGCGTCATCATCGACCGTTGCTGGGTGTCGGAACGAGTGTACTCCGACCTATTTAAGCGTGAACCCCGCATCGACAATGCCGATGCTGAGTCATTGACAGAACTTTGCGGACTCACAGGTGTCCCGATCATCGTGCTTTTGCCGCCGCTTCATGTCGTGATCGGCCGCTTGAACAAACGCGGTGACGAGTACGCCGATGTCGTCTGCCCAAACATCGTCGAGATCTACAAGCGTTATCAGGAGTGGGCCGAAGCACACCCGTACGCGATCGTCCTCGAAGACGACAACCCGGCAACTGCTATGAAAGCGGTGCTCAAATGCATGTTGTAGGCAAGTCGATGAACGACATCTACCGCCAACTCTGCGGCAAAATATCGGTGCAGGGCCAGGAGGCAGCGGGCACCAAGGAACTGCTCAACAGCGGTTTCACACTGCTCGACATCACCGACAACATCGCGACGGCCCGCACGGGTTATTCCGTCTCATACATGTTGGGTGAGCTAGCATGGTATTTCACCGGCCGCGAAGATGTCGAATTCATCTCGAAGTTCTCGTCGTTTTGGGAGCACGTCAGCGACGACGGCGTGACGAACCGGTCTGCGTACGGCGCCATCGTGTTCAACCGCTATGGCTTCGACCAAGTCGCACAGGTCATCGACACACTCAAGCACGACCCGTATTCACGCCGCGCGGTCATCAATTTCAATGTGCCGAACCCTGAGCGCTTCGAGACGAAAGACGAGATCTGCGCCATCGCGCTCGTGTTCGAACTCCGCGACGGCAAGCTCGATTGCACCGGCGTCATGCGCTCCGACGATGTGTGGCTCGGCACACCCTACGATGTCGTGTTCTTCACGGAGCTGCAGAAGCACATCGCGAACGAACTCGGTGTCGGCTACGGTAAGTATACGCACTTCACGGCATCGCTCCACGCATGTGGGAAGGACATCGACCGCATCCGCGAAGTCTGGTGCTGTAAGCAGACGGCGCCGCGCCTCAAGCTTGACATCGAGAAGTTTTTGACCCATATCTCGGAAATCGAACATATCGCGATGTCGTCCGACACGCCGAGGCCTGCAGTCTCCGAATATTGTCTCGACAACGCCATCGTCACGGAGGTAAACGATGAAGATTAAGATCAACCGTATCACAGAGGACGCCGACATCAAACTTCCGGCCCGTGCACATTACAACGACGCCGGTGCCGACGTCTACACCACTTTCGGTGAGACCTTGAAACCGCATGAGACCCGCCGCATCCCGCTGGGTTTCTCGCTCGAGCTGCCTGACGGCGTCATGGCCTGCGTGTTCCCCCGATCTGGCACGAGCCTCGAAGGCCTCGTCTGCGAGCTGCCGCCTATCGACTCCGGCTATACCGGCGAGGTGCATGCTATCGTCACCAACTTGACGGATAAGCTGAAGAAAGTGCCCGGCGGTACCTGCATCGGCCAGCTCGTCGTCACGCCCATCGTGTTGGCCGATTTCGTCGAGCAGTTGGGCGAGGAGAGGGGCGACGGCGCTTTCAGGTCGACCGGCGAGGCCTAGTGAAGCCGAGTATCACCTCGACATCGCGCTCGCAGCGGCGGCCAGGTCGACGTGCCTGCGCCGCCGCTACGGCGCCGTGATCGTGACCGACGACGAGATCACCGCGACCGGCCACAACGGCGCCGCCCGCGGTGATGTCGACTGCATTGATACAGGTATATGCCATCGCTGCGGGCATGGGCATAACGACGGCGATCATGGCTCATGCCCTGCCGTACACGCCGAGATGAACGCCATGCCATCGGCCTCACGTTCTGAGATGATCGGAGCCACGCTATACTTGGCAGGCGTCGACCTCGACGTCGTCACAAGTGCATAGAAATAGAAGAACGCCCCAGACGCCCAATTGCATCCGGGGCGTTCTCCTCACAAAGGAGGAAGGTGCGGTGGCCCAAAACCGCAAGCCCTATTCTACCACGTGGCATTATCTGCGAAAAGACTCGAGACCGAATGCGCCTGCGACCGCTTTACGGCAAGCGAGGTCTTTGGAGATATGACCGCCGGCCTCAATCATGCGAACTTCACCGTCGGCATTCATGGCGAACATGCCGCGACGCGCGTAATTTGCCCGAACGGTGTAAACCTCGCCCTGGACGGTCGTCGTGCACTCGTCGGCGCGATCAAACTTGCAAGGTGCGTCAGCCTTAGTCATGGTGTTTCCTTTCTCCTTCCGGTCGACAAGATTATATTGCCCGGTAACTACCCGAAAGCACACAGCTATTTTCAAATTCGTCGAAAAGTTTTTTGATTATTTTTAAAATAATCAAAAAAAAAAACTTTTCAAATTCGTCGAAAAGTTTTTTGATTATTTTAAAAATAGCCATGCACACGAGCGCACGCACGTGGGATAATGGCCTTGTCGACCGGAAGGAGAAAGGAAACACCGTGACTAAGGCTTTCGACGATGCCGTCAAGCTCGAGCGTGTCCCGTTCGCCCGGCCGTTCGATGAGGCGTGCGAAATCACCGACGGCGACCGTTGCGCGAAGGTCGTCCTCGACGACTGCAGCGCGCATTGCGTCCGCCGCGAATGCAAGTCCGGCAAGTGGGTACCGATGGGCCGCGAGGAATCCAAGACTGCGAACGAGCGGCTTCGCATCGAGAACGCCATCAAGTGGGTCGACGCCAAATAGACGTCTGATATCACCGACATCGAAGGAGAAAGGAAACACCATGGCAGAGGTAAAGTTCACTGAGAAAGAGCTCGGTTTCATCGACAAGTGCGCAATCGACAAGCGAGGCGTGTTGGTCGAGATGCCCGCGAACCCGTTCCCGTCGCTCTACCGCAAGGGCGTCATCGCCAGGAAGGGCGACGACCTCACAGTCACGAAGGGCTTCCGCCATATGTTCTGCCTCGACAGCAAGGTCGTGCATGTCGACCTCACCAAGGCCGAGGGCGAGCCTGAAGGCGACGTCAAGAAATTCAAGTACGGCGAGACAGGCGACGTGATCATCGAAGACGAGCCGATGGACTACGCCGGCTTCCGCCAGGCGATTGCCGCCAACCTCCGCGACCGCCGCACGAAGGGCATCGATGAGTTCCAGTTGATCGACAAGGCAGTGCAGGTGTATGACGCCGCACGTGAGGCCAGGGCCGCCAACGGCGACGAGGGCACCCGCTCCGAGCGCACGGCAGTCGGCAGCCGCAAGCACTGGCGTTACGAATTGGCCGATACCGTGTCGGCATACTTCGGCGTCGGCATGGAAGTCGACAAGCGCGAGATCGTCTTCACCGGCGACCTGTATATGGCCGGCGCGGCCGAACTCGCGTTCGAGTATCTGTTCAAGATCGGCAACCGCCGTGCGCAACGCTGCTGCGACGAGCGCATGTTCGCCGGCGAGCACGCTGTCGGCCTGTACGCCGAGAAAGCCGCGGAGTTCATGGCCGAAGTCGAGAAGCGCCTACGGCACGAGGGCGCCGAAGTAGAGGTCGACGGGGAGGTCGTCGGCGAGGTGGTCGTCGACCTCGACCATGTCGAGGATTAAATGTTGTGGCCAGGCGGCAGAATAGCCGCCTGGCATTCGTTAAAATATTTTGAAAGTATTTTCAATTTATCGAAATATCGATGCGCTGAAAGTAGTATAATGACCCTGTCAACCAGAAGGAGGAACAAATGCCCGAGTATATCGTTTTCGTCATGCCGCCGAGTGATGGGGATGCCGAGCCGTTCGACATCCCGGAATGGGAGCTCGATGCGGCCATGGCCACCGCGGGGCGTTACCGCGAGCGCGGTTGGAAGGCATGTATCATCGATCACGGCACGCCGTTCGTGCCGTGGCGCGCCGGGCGCCCAGACGGCCCCGATATTCGCGTCATGGCGCGTACGTGCGACGAGGCATGCATCCGCGCACGCGCCATCGGCTACGACTGCACCGGTTTCCAGAGGGAGGACTGATCATGCGCGATTTCGTCTACACCGCATTGACGGTCGCGGGGATAGCGGCCACGGCCGTCGCCGCGGCATATGCGTTCGTCGACAGGGGCTGTTTCGCCGTAGGCGGCGAGTATGCGTTCCTGTCCCTGCCCCTGCTCGGCATGTGCATCGAATATATGGTCGAAGACCGATGAAGGGGGAGGGACCGCAATGCGGATCGGCGATGTGAAGCAGTTCAAATACGTCTACGCAGACGACAGGCGGCAATTCACGAGACCGCTCGAGGAGGCGGCGGAGTTCTTCGTCGCATGGCATTTCTGGATTCAGCGCCGTGACAACCAGAGGTATTCGGCGAAAGCGCGCGACGAGATGCTCGACAGGGCCGCAGATGTGATCCAAGCGGTCGTCAATTGCGTCGCGTCGGTCGGTATCGACGATATGTCGGAGTTGATGGGGCGCTGCGAGAGGCGCAACGCGAAGAGGGGTAGGTATTGATGCGGGCCGGAGCGGTCGCGGCCATGGAGCGGAGGCCGGTCGCCGTGCACGGGCACGACGGCAGCCGCGGCAAGGCCGTGATCGATCGATGCGTTCAGAAAGGTCATAGACGATGATTGACGGGTATCTGCTGAACATGCGCGTGTTCAATGACGTGAGCGACAGCAAGGGGCAGGCGCTCAAGCCGCTCGAGGAGGCGGCCGAGATATTCGGCGCGTGGCAGGCGCGCCACGACATGCGCCCCGTGTCGCGGGGCGCATGCGGGGCGTTGCGCAGGGGCCTCATCGACGAATGCGTGGACACCGTGCAGGCGGCGGCGAACATGCTGGCCGCCGTCGGCGCCACGCAGGGCGAGGTCGACGCCGCCATCGAGCGCATGGACGGGCGAAACGGGGACCGGGGCAGGCTCTGAGGAATGGGGGAGGAGACGGCCGTCGAGCTGCCCGGAGGCGCGGGGGGGCCGTGACATCCCGCCAGACGCGAAAGTGCCGTATGGCGCGGACGGCGACCGGTACGGGGCGCCACGTCCCGCATATCCCGTATCGGGAGGCCGCGGCGATCGGGAGGCCGCGTCCGCCTGCGGGAAGGGCGGGCCGCCCATGCGCGGGGCCGGGTACCGCCGCCGGCACCGCGACCCGACCGCCATCTTCCCCGAGAAATGCGAACCGAAAGGAGTCGACCATGACTGAATACGAGCCCGCGAGCGGCTACAACCTGCCCCCCGGGTGTTTCGATGAAGACATCGAACGCGAGTTCGGCGGTGAGCGCCGCTACTGCAGCGAATGCAGGCATTGCATCGTATCGGACGAACTCGACCGCTGCGTCTGCGAGGTGAACCTGGCCGATGCGGTCTCGAGGCTCCAAGGCGCGCAGCGCCGGTCGCCGAGATACATCATCGCGGCGGTCGAGGACGCGACCACGAACGAAGGCGACTGCTGCGCCGATTTCGAGGAGTGAGGGCGGCGCGGAAACCTATCTGAGAGCGATTCTAGCCTATGTAGAAGGCGCCGTTTCGGCTTGGCGCGTATCCCTGCAAGGCCCCGGGGCAGATATCCGCCCCGGGGCATTTTTCGTGCCTCGGGGCCGAAAAGGGGCACTTTCGATAAATTAGCATGGTTGACAGGTAGTAGACGGCGAAATGCGAGGTAGATAGGTGTGTTGCGGCGCATGGCGCAACTACCTGTCACACTGCCTGTCACACTGTTTTTGGACCAGTGTGACAGGCAAAAGGCGTCAAAACACCAGGTAGAAAGATTGTCAGGTACCTAAGTGTCACACTGTCAAACAGCAGCCCCCCCTATATTAGATATTTTTTATAGGTATATATATCATTTCATAAATATATATTTCCAAAATATAGGGGTATAGGGGAGCGTGTCAGTGTGACAGTGTGACAGGTAGTTGCAAATATATGCGTCTACCTCGCGTTTTGTCAGAACTACCTGTCACACTGTGCCGATAAATCGAAAGAAGCGGTGTGACAGCAGTGTGACAGCAGTGTGACAGGCAGCAGACGGTATATATGTTTACCTCGGTTAACTTATTGAAGCGTTTCGATAAGTTAACCGAGGTAAACATATAAGTTAACCGAGGTTAACTTATTGAAGCGTTTCAATTTTGCGAGGTCGGTATATAAGTTAACCGAGGTAAACATATAAGTTAGCCTCGGTTAACTTATTGAAGCGTTTCAATAAGTTAACCGAGGTAAACATATAAGTTAAC
>ENA-UONW01003188-UONW01003188.1-human-gut-metagenome-genome-assembly--contig:-CS52-NODE-3188-length-14164-cov-3.447799_pt1 | contig 14164 bp, 14 predicted proteins | sample MGYA00242463_ERZ724010 | MGnify/ENA metagenome assembly ERZ724010 | reverse complement strand
AACCTGCCGCGCAACCTGCTGACGCAGGGAGTTGCTGCCTACCACACGAGCTGGGACACCTGGAGCGACAGGGTGGATCGGGCCACGCAGGCGACCTTTCAGCTTTCCGGGCATCAGTTGAAGCAGCTCTCGGAAAGCGGGGAGCTGGAAGCCTATGTGAACTCCCTGCTCGATACGCCGGAGGGTCAGCAGCAGGCGCTCATGGCTGCCAATCAACTTGCGGCCCTGCAAATCCAGGAGGCTCGCCAGCTCCGGGAACTCATTGCAACCAAGGTTCAGTCGGATCTGGCGAGCCAGACGAAGAAGGAGAAGGAGGGGCAGATGGCGGAAGAGATAAAGCGTGCCATGACTAGGGATTTGGATAAAGTTGATACATCAGCACACCCTGACCCGTTTTAGTTGGCTTCTTTTATAAAAATTTCCTTAGCCTGCGGGAGTGTCAGATGGATTTTTTTATCTTCAATGAACTGAATTTTGGCAGTGTTGATTGTGTTTTCAAGGCTATATGTAATAATAATTTCGTTTTTCTCTCCCTGTTTATTTTCTATTTTTGCTAATGTTGTATTATAGTCTATTTGAGTGTCTGAAAAACATACTCTATCAGAAGGATTATCTATATTTCTCCAACAACCGTTCAATTCCTGAGAAAAGGCATGAGGAGTGAAGGTTATCATGGAAAGTATCGCCGCGCCCACAAAAAAGATATGTTTTTTCATCGTGTTCCTTCTCTTATGCTTGTTTGTCGCCGATACAAGTCATGCGGAAACTCTTCAGGGACAAACTGTTGTTTCTCAGATTCTAGGCCAGTTTCATAGCAAACTTGCGAATTACGAGCAGGTCATGCTCAAGGCCGCCCGACAGCTTTTTTACTGGTGCGCTATTCTTGAGATTGCCTATCTTGGCTGGAAAGCCGCTTTGGGTGCTACAGATATCGGAACAATCTTCAAAAATTTCTGTCTCAGCCTTGCCACAGCGGGCTTTTTTCTCGCCGTTATTCACAATTACCATGAATGGGCGTGGAATGTCATTAACGGATTACAGAAAATAGCCGGAGAAGCCACGACATTGCTGGACGCTTCCGATGAACCCTTTTCTGTTGGGCTGGAATTGGCAACCGAATTATTTACAAAAACAAAAATGTTTTCACCCGCAGATTCTCTTGCTTATATCCTTGCCGGTCTTGTCGTCCTGTTCTGTTTCGGCTTGATAACATTGCAGATCATCTTCATCAAATGTGAGTGCATGGTAGCCATGTGCGCAGCCGCCATTCTCCTTGGCCTTGGCGCAACGTCGTTTTTCAGGGACTACGCCATTAATACCATACGCTACATCTTTGCCGTCGCCCTCCGACTTATGACCATGCAGCTTGTCATGGGCATAGGGATAGGTTTTGTCAGGGACTTGCGCGTTGATGGAAGCGATACGTGGATCAATATTGGGACAACCCTCTGCTTCTGCGTCATTTTTTATTCTCTTGTGAAGACCCTGCCGGACATTGTGGCTGGCATTATCCAGGGGACGCATGTGGGTTCCGGCAGCGCCATGTCATCCACGATGGCTGCCGTGGGCGGAGCTGTCGCCGGAGCTGCCGCGGGCACTCTCGTCGGGGCCAACACGGTGCGGCTGGCCTCGACGGCAGCAGGGATGCAGGGCAAGACCGGCATGGGCATGATAGCGGGCACAGTGAGCAATCTGGCAGGCGCCGGGCTGGATGCCATGCACAAGAGGAGTGCACGGGCGGGTACAACAAGCTCCGTGCTGCGCGAACAGATCATGCAGCACAAGGCTGATGCCGAAGCGGCAGCAATGGCAGAACGTATGCGCCAGCAGACAACTAATGGAGACAAGTAAATGGGGCTGTTCGGGAAAAAAACGGTCGCGACGAAGGAAACGGAGGAGCACAATCCCTATCTTGACGGGCGGCGGGAATGGCTTGAGCGTTACGGCTCATACATTCAGCGGGCACGGCAATGGCGCTTCATGGCTTTGGCGGCGCTTCTGCTGGCGGGACTCTCTGTCACGGGGAATGTCCTTCAGGCCACGCAGTCCACGATGGTGCCGTAAAGCCTCGTGGTGGACAAAATAGGCACGGCCGCCGTGGCCACGCGGGCGGACGAGGCTGCCTCGCCGCCCATGCGGCTCATACAAGCGGAGATTGCAGCCTGTATTGCCGACTGGCGCACCGTCACGGCTGACGCAGAGCTTCAGAAAAAGATGATCCGCCGACTGAGCTACTTCTTCGCGGGGTCGGCCACGGGTATCCTGAAGGGGTGGTACGAACGCAACAATCCTTACGAGATTGCGCAGTCCGGGAAGCTCGTGCATGTGGAAGTCAGGAGCCTGCCGCTTCCGGTAAGCCGGGACTCATACCGTGTGGAGTGGACGGAAACCACGCGCTCGCATACGGGCGTAGCGCTGGACACGCAGCGCTACGAGGCGACGCTGACGGTGCAAATCGTCCCCCCGGAAACGGAGGAAGTGCTACTCAACAACCCGGCGGGACTCTACATTACCAACATCACGGCATCGCGCCTGCTACAACAGGAGAATGATTAGTATGAAACGGATTGCTGCCGCGCTCCTTTTGTGCGTTCTGCCGGGAACGGCCCTGGCTGTCGGCAAAGCGGAGGAAGCAACGCTGCCCCCGGGCTTCTTCGACGACTTTCTGGGGCCGGATACTGTACCCCTGACGGCAAAAGAGCGGCGAGCGCTCAATCTCACACGAGATTGGGCCGGGCGCGGCCCCGCGCCCGTGTTGTCGCAGTCCGGGAAGCTCGTCTATGTATATGGAGCAAGCCTGCCGACCATCATTGCAAGCCCCATGCAGGTCTGCGACGTGGAACTCCAGCCCGGAGAGCGTGTCAACGAGATTGTCGTAGGCGATTCGGCGCGCTGGATGGTTGAATCCGGCACGGCGGGCGAAACCACGCATCTTTTTATCAAGCCTGTGGACGCCGGGCTGGAAACCTCCGCCGTTGTGACGACGGATCGGCGCGTCTATCACCTGCGGCTGATCTCACAACGCACGGGCCACACGCCCTATGTGGGGTTTGTTTATGCCGACGCCATGAAGAAAAAACTGGCGGAGGGCCGCGAAATGCAGGCGAGAGAGCGGGAGCGCAACACGCTCAAGGCCGCCAATGGGCACACGGCTGAGGTTTCCGATCTGAATTTCAACTATACCTTGAAGGGCCGGGCCTCGTGGAAGCCTACACGGGTTTTTGACGATGGGGAGAAAACCTACATCCACCTGCCGAAGCGCATTGCCGACATGCCGGTATTGTTTGCCCGTGACGGGGGAGAGCAAGTGCTTGTCAATTATCGCATCGACGACGGCAATATCGTCGTCGATGGGGTATTTGACGAGCTTTCTCTGGTTCTGGGAGTCGGTCGTTCGCAAGAAGAAGTGCGCGTTGAGCGTAAGGGAGGAGCGATGAATGGCTGATCCGAACGGCCTTGATCTGCGTGGCAATCCCGGCGGTCGCCGTATGGCGCGATGGCCCGTCTACGTTGCTGTTGCGGCAGGCGTATGCCTTGTCGGGGCCCTGGTTTATGGTATCCAGGCCAACGATCCCAAACGACAGACGGAGAAGACGGAGATTCCTATGGAGGGCGTCAGGGGACCTCTTTTGCCGGAAGATGTTGCGCGTACCGGCCTTGTCACCCCTCCTTCAGTACATGAGCAGCCCGAACCGCTGGTAGTTGTTCAGAAGGAGAGTAAGCCGGAGGTCGATCCCCGTGTGGAGAACATCCGGCGCGCCAAAAGCCAGTCCTTCCAGACTGCCCTGGCCGCGCCGCTGGTGGTGCGGCGCTTTGGCGAAAACACGTCCGCGCCGGCGGCGTTGCCCGCCGTTGCCGAACAGCGCGCTCCGGATCGCGAAAGAGTCTCCGCAGACTCGGACTATGATCCGGCGGCAGACCGAGACAAGGAAGCCTTTTTCGAGCGGGCAAACAAGGATACATCCTGGCAGCTCGCACAGCAACGCACAGAGGGTATGCCGTATGAAATCAAGACCGGCGCGGTTATTCCGGCGGTCATGGTTACGGGCATCAACTCCGATCTGCCCGGCAACATGATCGCGCAGGTGGCGCGCAACGTCTACGATTCGGCCACGGGGCGCTTTCTTCTCATCCCGCAGGGCGCGAAGCTCTACGGGGTCTACGATTCTCGCGTAATTTATGGTCAGGAGCGTGTGCTGATCGCCTGGAACAGGCTCATCTTCCCGGACGGTTCTTCCATCACGCTGGGGGCCATGCCCGGCGCGGATATGGGCGGCATGGCCGGATTCCGGGATCGGGTGGACAACCATTACTGGCGTATTTTCGGATCGTCCTTTCTGATGTCCGCCATCATGGGCGGCACGGCTTATGCGATGGACGGCACGAACGACAGCTCAACGACGGAAAACGGCACAAGCCTTCAGGATGAAATGATTTCCGCAATGGCGTCGCAGCTCGGACAGACCACGACGACGCTCCTTCAGCGCAACCTGAACGTCAAGCCGACGCTGGAAATCCGCCCCGGCTACCGCTTCAACGTCACGGTGACGAAGGATGTCATCTTCAGGGAGCCCTATGAGGGATGGAGGTAGGGGCGGAAAACATTGACTGCGAACGGAAAAGCTCTTATGAAAAAGGGGCAGGGTGTGCGAACCCCGCCCCGTGGGGCAGTCCCCCGGAATATACGATTTCCAGTGTTCCGCCCCTGTAGAAGATGCCAGCTCCTACAGGGGCAAACTTGTTATCTACGGTTCAGCCAGTAGACGAACAAGGCCACAATGACACCGGCTGCGACTTGCGCGGCCATGTCCAGTAGGAACTGCTCCATAAGGCAACCTCCTTTATCGGAGGACTGCCCCGCAAAAAACGTATGCTGTTTTATTGCCCTGTGCAATAGCGAAAACAGTCCTCCCATTTTTTCAGAGAGCCTTTGAGCTCCGTACCAGAGCCGCACGACGGCCTTACCTTGATAAGGAATCCGTTGTGTCGCTCTTTTTCTTTTTCCTCTATCTCGATCGCGTTATTCCGTCTCCGTCTTTTGTCGGAGGGCGGTCATGACGCGCGCCTACGGTCTTCAGACGGATCGTCCCGTTCGCGGACGGCGGACTGTGTGGCTCGTGCTTGCCGCCATGCCGTTTTTCGCGCTGCTCGGCATGGGCATGGCGACACAGAAGATCGCCGGAGACTACGCCTTTCAGGCGGCCCTCGGCGACCCGTTGGTCGTGTTCGGCTCCATGCCGATCTATGCGCCGTGGAAGCTCTTTGTCTGGCAGGGAATCGCGCCGGAGATTATGGACGGCGCGGTCACGCTGGGGTGCGCCTGGTTCATCTTGCCCTTGCTCTTTTTCATCCTTTGTCTGCACGCCCTGCGTCCGCGCGGTAACGAGAGCCTGCACGGCACGGCTCGCTGGGCCACAAAGGACGAGATTGAGCGGATGGGCTATCTCTCCGGTGCCGGCGTCTACGTGGGCGGCTGGCTGGAGAAGAGTTTTGGCGGCGACCGTTTGCGGTATCTGAGACACAACGGCCCCGAGCACGTCCTCTGCTTTGCGCCTACGCGCTCAGGAAAGGGCGTCGGCCTTATTTTGCCGACGCTTCTTTCCTGGCCGGGTTCATCGGTTACACTGGACATCAAGGGTGAAAACTGGGCTCTCACCTCCGGCTGGCGCAAGGGACAGGGGCACAAGGTACTGCGCTTTGATCCGACCGACGCCTCCGGATCGGGCTGCGCCTTCAACCCTCTGGAAGAGCTTCGCCTGACACAGCTAGAAGCTATTCAGGATGCGCAGAATATCACGCTCATGCTGGTCGATCCTGACGGCAAGGGCATGGATGATCACTGGACGAAGGCGGCCTTCGCCTTTTTCGCAGGCGTAGTGCTCCACTGCTGCATCGTGACGCTGGCCGAACGGAAGCGTACGGCCACATTGCAGGATGTGGCGCTTATGATGGCGGGCGAAGGCGGCTCCACGGACGAACTCTTTGACGCCATGACGGAAGGGCATGACGCCTTCTTCCGGGCCTTTGCTCCCGACACCGATCCCCGCGTTGTGGAAGCCTGCCATGTCTTCATCGCTTCCAGCGCGCGGGAAATGCAGGCTAAGGCTGACAGGGAACGAAGCGGTGTTATTTCTTCGGCGCTTGTCAATCTGGCGCTCTACCGCGATCCCATTGTTGCCCTCAATACCTCCCGATCCGACTTCCGGCTGCATGATCTCATGAATCATGAGGAGCCGGTTGACCTCTATCTTGTCATTCCTCCCAACGGTATCGACCGTGTTCGGCCCCTGCTGCGCCTTGTGACGGACATGCTCTTCCGGCATGTCTGCGCCCGCATGGAGTTTGCCGACGGCGCGAGCAAGGCGGGCTACAGACATCGCCTGCTCTTCATGCTGGACGAGTTCACGAGCCTCGGCAAGATGCCCATCGTTGAAAAGGCCATCGCCTATGTGGCCGGCTACGGCGGCAAGCTCTACATCATCGTACAGGATATCAAACAGTTGAATATGGCCTACGGCAGGGAGAACGCCCTCATGTCCAACTGTCATGTGCGCATCGCCTATGCGCCCAACGACGCGGAGACGGCGGATTTACTCTCGAAAATGACGGGCACGACAACCGTTGTCGAGCGAAAGGTTTCCCGCTCCAGAGGGGGAGCGACCGTCAGTGTCTCCGAAACGGCGCGCCCCCTGCTCACGGCCGACGAATGCTCACGCCTGCCCGGAGCGGAAAAGGACGCGGAAGGTCGTGTGACGAAGCCCGGCCACATGTTGATTTTCACCGCCGGCCAGTCGCCCATCTACGGCATGCAGATTCTTTATTTCAAAGACCCCGAATTTTTGCTGCGCGCGAAGATTCCCGCTCCGGGAACCTGCCCGCAATACCCACTGGGCATCACGGACTCCCTGTATTTTGAACGGGAACGTGAGGGTATTTCTCAGCCGGGCAGGCGCACAGTGGCTGACGAACTCAATATCGACTGGACTGATATCGACGGCGACAGCGCCGATTCGGAGGGGCGTTGATGCGCTTCGTCTCCTGCCTGGCTCTTTTGGCGACACTCTTGCTCGGCTTTGCCTGTGCGGGGGGCGTGCGCGTCAACCTGACGCCCTCCATGCCGCAAGGGGTCTTCCGCCTTGCGGACGGGACGCCGCGAAGGGGCGATATGATCACGTTTTGTCTGCCGGAAAACAGGGCCACCTGGGCGCTGGAACGCGGCTATGTCGGCGCGGGTCCCTGCCCGTCCGGGACGCAGCCCCTTTTCAAGTATCTCGCGGGTCTGCCCGGAGACAGCATTGAGGTCGCGCCGGACGGCGTGCGCGTAACGCCGTCTTCCGGCGGCCCGGCCTGCCTCTGGCCAGCGACGCCCCTTGCGCGGGACAGGTGCGGCAGGGAGCTTTCTCCGGCGCTTGAATCCGGCGTCATCCCGGACGATGCGGCTCTCGTTCTAGCATTGCATCCGGGCAGTTTCGACGGGAGATATTTGGGCCTGGTGTCTTTTGCGTCTCTTCGGCGTGTCGAGCCTTATTGAGCGGCAGGTAACTATATGGCGAAACAGAAGAAAGTGAACGAAGTCAAAACGGAATCCTTCCACCATGCGTTTGCGGAATAAATTATCGCAATGCTGGAAGCCGGCACATCGCCGTGGCAGAAGGGCTGGCATTCCCCGCAGAATATCCTGCCCTACAATCCTCAAAGTGGCACGCGGTACAAGGGGGTGAACTGCATCAACCTGTTTATGGCGGGATACGACGATCCCCGCTGGATGACATACAGACAGGCAAGCGATGCCGGTTATCAGGTCAGGCGGGGCGAGCGAGGAACCCCCATTATTTTTTACAAATTCGTCCAGGAGGTTGATCGCCTGGACGATGACGGCAAGCCGATACTGGATGAAAATGGCAGGCCGGAAAAAGAGCTGATGCGCCTTTCCCGGCCCATCGTGCGCCTTTCCTACGTTTTTAATGCCAGTCAGATTGACGGCATCGAGCCTCTTCCTAAAGAGGTTTCGTATACATGGGAGCCGCAGGAACGTGCGGAAAAAATTCTTGCGGCTTCCGGCGCAATCATAAAGCACGATACCGGTTCCGCCTACTATCAGCCTTCGACAGATACAATCCATCTTCCGCCGAAAGACTGCTTTGAGGCGCCGAACTATTATTATGCAACGGCGTTGCACGAGCTGAGTCACTGGACTGGCCACTCGTCTCGCCTTGACAGAGCCTATGGCTCCTTTGGGACGGAGCGCTATGCCCGCGAAGAGCTGCGTGCGGAAATCGCGAGCTGGATGCTCGGCGAAGAAATCGGCGTGGGGCATGATCCCGGTCAACACGCGGCCTACGTCCAGCACTGGATTCAGGCCCTCCGGGACGATCCGTCTGAAATTTTCCGCGCCTGCCGGGATGCTGAAGACATTCGCGGCTACATCTACGATCTGGAAAAAGAGCATGCTCTGGAAGGGGCGGCGCACAGTTCTGAGCTGAAGGAACCGGAGCCGGAAGCAAGCGCGGTCATGGATTCAAAAATGATGCGCGCACCAGCGCAAGCGGAGCCGGAACCTGCAAAAATCTGGCTTGCCGTGCCTTACAGAGAAAAGAACCAGGCCAAAAAGCTGGGGGCGCAATGGGATAGGGAAGCAAAGCGATGGTATGTGCTGCAAACATCGCCGGATGTGATGGACAAATTTGCTGCGTGGCTGCCGAAGGAGGCGCAGTCTATGGCATCGTCGTCGGAAATTGCCGAAAAAAAGGTCTGGCTTGCCGTGCCCTTCGACGAAAAGGAACAGGCGAAACGCCTTGGGGCCCGTTGGGATGGCAAGGCAAAGAGCTGGTATGTGCCTGAAGGGACGGAACTGGGCAAGGTACAGCGATGGATTCCTGATCAGGCGCACGAGGCGGAACGCCTGCGGGCTGCGCGCTCCGTCCTTTCCCCGGAGGAGGAGTTTCGGGACAAGCTGACGGAACTCGGCCTCGATCTGCGGGGACAGCTCCCTGTTATGGATGGCATGCCGCATCGAGTGCCGGTAATCGAGAAGAACGGGCGTGGTCTGGACGGCTGCTACTGCCTCCACGGCGACGGCAGACCCGCAGGGTGGGCCCAGAACCACGTTACGGGGGTGTACACAAAGCTGGTAGCTACCGGCGCGCGCCTTTCCCCGGAGGAGCTTGCCCGGCAGCGTGCAACCTTTGCCGCCCGAAAAGCGGAACACGAGCAGCAACGCAAGACGCAGCATGCGGAAGCAGCCCGCAAGGCGGTCGAAAAGTTCGATGGAGGCCATGCCGTCACAGCTCACCCCTATCTTGTGGCCAAGGGAGTTCCCCCCATCGGGCCGGTGCGGGAGCAGGCAGGAAAGCTGCTGATCCCGATCAGGGATGCGGAAGGGAATTTTCGGGGCCTTCAGAGCATTGATGATGAGGGCCGTAAGCGGTTTACGCCCGGCATGGAAAAAAAAGGCGGTTTCTGCCTTTTGGATGAAGAAAAACGGTTCAACGGCGGAGAAATCATCTTGTGCGAGGGCTATGCCACGGGCGTGAGCCTGGCCCTGGCGACGAAAAAACCCGTAGCCGTAGCCTTTGATGCGGGCAATCTGGAAGCGGTCGCCGAAGCCCTGCGGGAGAAATTTCCGCGCATGGCCATCACTATCTGCGCGGACAACGATCATGCGACCGAACGGGACGGCAAGCCCTGGAATCCCGGCGTCGAGAAGGCAAAGGCCGCGGCTCAGAAGGTGAACGGCAAGGTAATCGTGCCGACATTTTCCGAGGCCGAAAAGGCCCAACGTCTGACGGATTTTAACGATCTGCATAAATCGCGGGGTATTGGCGCTGTCAGGGGACAGCTTTCCAGAACGAAAGAGCAGGATGTGGAGCGGTAGGTATGGAAGTATATATTGCCGAAAAACCCTCCCTTGCCCGCGCCATCGCGGAAGGGCTGGGCGTCAGAGGCAGAGAGGACGGCTATATCGTCTGTAAAGATGACAGAGTGGTGACATGGTGCTTCGGGCATATCCTTCAGGACTGCATGCCCGAAGACTACGATCCTGCATGGAAGGACTGGCACAGTCTGCCGATCATACCGCAAGGATGGCAGCTCAAGCCGGACGAAAGCGCTAAAAAGCAGCTTATGACCATCGGCGCTCTGCTGCAAAAGGCTGATGCCGTCGTTCACGCGGGCGATCCGGATCGTGAGGGGCAGGCCATAGTTGACGAAGTGCTTGAACACTTTGGCTGGCATGGGCAAACACGGCGTCTCTGGCTTGCGTCTCTGGATGCGCTCTCCGTGCAAAAGGCTCTGGGCGGCATGAAGGATAATGGCGGATACGCGCATCTGCGTGATGCCGCCATCGCCCGGCGACGCGCAGACTGGCTCATCGGCATCAACATGACGCGGGCACTGACCAATCTCGGACGCGACTGTGGCCATGCGGGCAAGCTGTCTGCCGGACGCGTCCAGAGCGCCGTGCTCAACCTGGTTGTTGCGCGGGACAGGGAGCGTGCGGCGTTCAAGCCCCAGGACTACATCGTCTTGCAGGCTTCCTTCAGCGTTGACGGCGGTGCCTTTCTTGCGCGTTTCCGGCCCGGCGACACGCAGTCCGGCCTTGACGCGGAAGGTCGCCTTGTGGACATGGCGGCAGCCGAAGCCGTGATGGCTTCCGTACGCGGCCAGAACGGCAGGGTCATTACTCTGGCGAAGACGCCGAAACAGCAGAGCGCCCCCTTACCCTTTAATCTGTCCGCCCTGCAAAAGGCCGCGTCGGCGGCGCTCAACATGACGGCGAAGGATGTTCTTCAGGCGGCACAATCCCTCTACGAAAAAAAGCTGACCACCTACCCCCGGACGGACTGCCGCTATCTGCCGGTCGAACAGCTTGGTGACGCCGCGCGCATTCTCGGCGCGCTCGCTTCCGTGTCCGGTCTGGAATATGCCGCAAAGGGAGCCGATGCCGCCCGCAAGTCGGGAGCATGGGATACCGGCAAGGTGACGGCGCACCACGCCATCATCCCCACGGGAGAGACGCCGAACATTCTGACGGAGAAAGAGCGAGCCATCTATCTGATGATCGCGCGTGCCTACATCATGCAGTTTTACGGGCCACTTCGCTACGAGACGCAGAAGCTGACCGCGGAAGTCGCCAAAACACTCTGGGATGCCTCCGGGCGACTGACGCTCGATCCCGGCTGGACGGTCGTCGGCAGGGACGAGGAAGAAGATGAGAAGGAGGAGGAACAGACATTGCCCGCCGTCTCCCAGGGCGACGCCGTGACGTGCGCCGATGTGGAGCCTCTGAAGAAAAAGACCTCGCCGCCCGCCCGCTGGACGGAAGGCACGCTCATCGAAGCGATGGCCAACATCCATCGCTTTGTCCTTGATGCCCAGGCTAAGGCCGTGCTGAAGGAGAACGAAGGCATCGGCACGGAAGCGACGCGGGCGGACGCCTTGGAAAAGCTGAAAGAGGCCGGATACATCAAAGCCGACGGCAAGGCGCTTGTCTCCACCCGTCTTGGCGGACAGGTCGCGGACATTCTGCCCGCCAGCTTGAAAGACCCTGTGACGACGGCGCAATGGGAGCGTCGGCTGACGGACATCGCTGCCGGCAAGGATGGCCTCGACGAGTTTGTTGATGCTCTTGCCGCGGAAGTCCCGGGGCTCCTCGCGTCGCTCGGTGATGCGAAGATACAGGTGGACAGCAAACTCTTTCCCTGTCCCGTCTGCGGCAAACCTCTCTTTCGACGGACAAAGGAGCGGGAAGTCTACTGGGAGTGCCGCAGGAACGATCTGCATCCCGACGGCAAGACAGTTTTTCTGCCGGATGATCGGGGTCGCCCGCTGGATCGGAATACGGACATCGACTGCCCGGACTGCAAGGCAAAACTCCAGCGGTTCAAAGGAAGGCGCGCCGACGGATCGAACTACGATTTTTTCAAATGCCCGGCTTGCGCAGCGACATTCTCAAACCAGAATGGGACGCCCGTTCGGCGCGAAAAGCGGGAGAAAACGCTTTCAGAGCACGTCTGCCCTGACTGCGGCAAGCCTCTGGCCGTGCGGGAAGGCGTGAGCAAGAGTGGCAGGGCCTGGACACGATTTGACTGCACGGGGTTTCCTGCCTGCAAAAAAAGCTGGTGGGGAAAAGATGGCGCGCCTGATTTTGACAGTCCCGCAGGGACGAAGGAGAAGCGGTGATGGAACAATATCCTGGCGATATGTTTGATAACAGGGCGTGTCTTGAAGCTGGACAGCGGGAAGTATTCTGTCCCCATTGTGACGAACTTCTGGTCTTTGGCATGAAGGACAGGGAGCATGAGTTCTCTATTGGCCTTTCCAGTATCCTTGAGTGTATGGTCATCGCTGAACATATGGGCTACCTTCCATCCTTCCCCGACGGATGGTGGGTATCGCTGGTACGACGTTACCCCTTTTTGTCGGAAATTCAGGATCGGCTAACAAGTCAGAAGGTGGAATCATGAATGTGTACAAGCTGCGGCCCGGAATTTCTCCTGTTAAAGAAATAGATAGGCTGCAATTTGAGCAGGATACTCTGAAACAAGAGCCCTGGTATCAGGTTTGCGAGAATGAAGTATCGCTCTATGCCGTTTGCCCGGCGTGTAACAATCCCATTCAGATTGTTGCACTATACAGGCGTAAAGCGAATAGTCCACAGCCCTATGGAAAGCATGTTCCAAGATCGATTAGGGGGTTGGCAGAATATAATCATGAGGCATATTTGACCTGTCCTTATGCAAATCCAAGCATATTAAAAAAGGAGAATTTGCGCTCAGAGGATAACTGCTTGTCTTTAGATATTCTTTCTTTTATCAGGCAACAGTTTGATCGTGTCATATATATTATCCAAGAGGAAACTGGAATCATTTTTAGTGATAAACTTTCCACAGATATGCTTAAATCGTTTTTGCGCATGCACGGGCATCGATATGTCGGAATAAATATGTGCAATCTTCCTTGGATTTTTGCCTATATGACGACAGCTCAATCCCTTTTTGGGAGAATCGTGAAGAAAGATTGTCCTCTCATGCAGAGTTTGAAAAAAAGAAAAGAAATAGTTTTTTCCGAAAAAAATCAGCTCAAAAGCGCTACAAATATGTTTCTGGAAATAAACTTTGCGTTTATTTGTCATGAAATAGCAAATAGTGGAACAAAACAACAGGAAACAATAACTTTTGTCGTCTCATTGCAAGGAAAAGACATCTATAAGGCAAAATTAGTCATAGACCCTATGCGTTTCCACGCGCTTGTCAATTTACCGCCGGAAAGAGCCCGACGTAACTCTAAACTTTTACATATTGCTGAAGAACTCATTCCTTAAAAAAGGAGTAATCAATGCCCGGATTCAAAGCATCTTCGATGGATATTGCCCTTTTTCGTGTCGCCGACACGTCTGTCGTGACGGAAGACAAACTTAAGCGCCATGCGTTCCGCCCCATTGACAATCTCAAGGGAGAGGAATCGACGGCGGGCTGGGTCGGATTCGGTAACGATACGGAATGGCTCGCTCCTGTGGAGCTTGGGGAGTGGCTGATCTGGTCTTTGCGTATGGATCGGCGTTCTATTCCCGGCCCCGTGGTCAACAAACATCTTGCCGAAGCGGTCAAAGAAGAGGCTGCCAAGGCTGAAGACGGCAAAGTGTCCCGCGCGCGCCGAAAGGAGTTGAAGGAGCTCATCCGCAGCAAGCTGCTTGCCAAGGCCGAACCTGTGCCGACAGTTGCCGATGTAGCGCTCAACGTCCACACCGGTCTGCTGCTTGTGAGCACGAAGTCGAGCGGCATGATCGAAAAGTTCATGGACTGCTTCAAGGGGGCCTTCGACTGCGATCCTGCGGAAGTTCTCTTCAGGGATGATATGCCGAAGTTGCTGCGAGACCTGTATGACAACGGCTTGCAGGCATCACTTGATGGCCATGATTTTGCGCTCTCTGAAGCCGGGCTGGCCACACTTGAGGGCGTCGATGCCGAAGGGGATAAAGTCGTCATCACGGCCCGGAATGACCGGGAGACTGTGGATGCCGGACTGGCAAAAGGCTTTGGTCTTGCCCGGCTCAAGGTCGGCATAGTTCGTGACGGCGACGACTCCCTTACCTGGACGTTCACGCTGGACGGCGCAACGGGCTGCGCAGTGCTTTCTGGAGTAAAAACTCCTGCCGCTTCCGGCA
>ENA-UONW01003182-UONW01003182.1-human-gut-metagenome-genome-assembly--contig:-CS52-NODE-3182-length-14186-cov-5.416673_pt1 | contig 14186 bp, 10 predicted proteins | sample MGYA00242463_ERZ724010 | MGnify/ENA metagenome assembly ERZ724010 | reverse complement strand
GCGATCTGGTGGTACTGAATCGTCCGAGCAGCACGCCGCTGCTCGGAGACAGCGCGAAGAAAACGGACAAAACACAAGTGCAGTACCTCAATCTCACCACGTCGGGAGCGGTTCATATGCGCCATCTCGGCAGGGCGAACCTGCTGATGCTGGATCTCAGCGTGGGGAGTTCGTCGCCGAACGAACTCAAGCCGAAATTCCGGGGCAGTCGTTTTCTCGATCAGAACTTCATCGAACACCTCCTGTAGAACGAAAACCGGCGGGAATGTGAATTGTCAAGACCGAAAAATTTGTAAAAAAACATCCCTGCCGTGAAATCCGGTATTGAAAAATGAAAGAGAAGAGAGTATTTTGCGGGACAGGAGAACCCCATGACATCCCGTTCCGTCCGCCATCTCAAGTTTCGATCCTGTGCGTTCGACGACGCCCGGGCGGGTCTGGCCGTGCTCCATTTCCGACACCCTTTCGGCCATTATGCCGACCCGGAGGGGCACCGTTCCTCGCGGGATTTCTTCAAACTCACCTGGATCGTCTCCGGCGAGGCGGAGTGTTACTGCAACGACATCCACTTCCCGCTGAAACCGGGATATCTTTTTCTGGTTCATCCGAACGATCAGACCAGCTACGACATCCACACGCCGGTGCTGGAGATCTTCGATCTCATCTTCTCCGCGACGATCGCAGCCGAATGTCAGCGGGGCATCATCGATCACGCGGGAGTGCTGGCAGCCTGTGCGCCCGGATTCCAGCCAGAGCAGGAAGCGCGCCATGTCCAGCTGCTGGAGGCCGGCGAAGAAGCGGGCCCCCTGATCCGCAGAATGTTCCGGGAGCAGCAGAACCGCGATCCCAATTCGCCATGGATCAATCTGGCCTGTTTGAAAATCCTTCTCGCCCAGCTCTGCCGTTTCCAGGAGAAAAGACAGCGGCGGGTACTTCACACGCAACTCGCGGAACTGGTCGACCGGGAGATCGACCGGAATTTTGCAGAATCCTTTCAGCCGCGGGAGGTTGCACTGGCGCTGCGGATCACGCCGGCTCACCTGAGCCGCAGCTACCGCAAACTGACTGGGATGACGATTTCACAGGCATTGCGGAAACGGCGGCTGAAAGAGGTGTGTCGCCTGCTCACAGAGACGGAACTGGATCTGGCGGAAATCGCGCAGTGTTCCGGATTTACCGATCTTTCTCACTTCTACCGGATTTTCCGGGAAGAGTTCCGGACCTCTCCGGCGGAGTACCGGCGGAACTGGCGACATTCCCTCCGGAACGGCTGAATCCGCTTTTTTACAATTTTCTCCTGTTCATGCTGTTTTGCGCTCTTTTAAATCATCTTCTTTCGAGGTATAATATTGCCGGAAGAGATCCCGAAAACCAGCGAAAGGAGAGAGCATCCATGACGAGAAAATCATTCCCCGGCCACGCGACAATCCCCTCTTTTTTCACTCTTGTTGAACTGCTCATCGTAATCGCAATCATCGCGATTCTCGCCTCGATGCTGCTGCCCGCGCTGAATCAGGCGAGGGCAAGAGGGCAGTCGACCAGCTGCGTCAACCAGCTCAAGCAGGCAGGGCTTATGATGAATTTCTACTGCGACGACAACAATGACTACTACCCGAAGGTGCATCAAAACAGTGCACGGCTCGACAACGGATCGATCAAAAGTCAAATGTTGACCTATGCCGCGATGCTGGTAGTCGGCAAGTATACCGGTGACAAGCTATACGATGCTCTTTTCACCTACAACGCCTATCGAAAACTGCATTGTCCGTCGATTCCGATCATGTGGACTGAGGAAAATACGAATTCCAGTCAGAAGAGCAAATTCATGACCGAAGTATACGGCATGAACTGTTTCCTTTCCTCCGGCAAATATGTCGATAAGGTCATTGATGTCGACGGCTCCATCTGGGTCAATCCCCGTCGCACCACCGCCGGAAAAAGAATTTACGGAGGCGGCGATCTGGTGGTACTGAATCGTCCGAGCAGCACGCCGCTGCTCGGAGACAGCGCCGTAAAAACCGACAAGACCCAGGTGCATTACCTCAATCTCTCCACTTCAGGTGCAGTACACATGCGTCACCTCGGCCGTGTCAATCTGCTGATGCTGGATCTCAGCGTGGGGAGTTCCTCCGCGAATGAACTCAAGCCCGGATTCAACGGTTCCCGTTTCCTCGATCAGAACTTCATCGAACACATTTTGTAAAACAAAGCAGAGCATTTCAAAATACAACGCCGCCATTCGACAACACCAGCAACCTGTGATACAATAAACAGAAAACCGGAAAGGACCGTAAAACCATGCAAAAACTTTTCTCCATCATCCTGCTGACACTGGCAGCTGCAATCGCAGCGACCGCATCTACCCTGCCCTCCTGGCTCGACATCGCAAAAGACGGCACCTTCCGGATCGAAGGACACACCTTCCGGCTGGTCAACTTCGATCCATCCTTCGCGTATAAGAAGTTCCAGGAGAAAAAACTGGAAAAACAGGCGGATGCCGTGCTCTTCCGCGGCACCTTCCCCGATGCCGCATTTCAGGCGGAATTTCAACCGCGTTCGGCCGACGCCTTCCGTTACCGCGGCACACTCACCGCCACGGGAAAGCAAATTGAGATTACCGGACTGTTTCTTGAATTTCGCATCTCCGGTGCGCCGCGCATTCTGATGGTTGACGGAAAACCCTGGCGCTTTCCAGCCAAACCGGCGAAAAACAAGGTGGATCTGTTTGCCCGGAAGTGCAACAGCGCCACCATTCCGCTCGACTCCGGGAGCCGCCTCACCTTCACCGGAACAACAGTGCTCAAGATCCGGGACAACCGCGTCTCCGATCAGGATGCCTTCACTATCCGGCTCTTTTTCAGGCCGTCGCCCGGACTCTGCAAAGAGTCCGCTCTCTCGCTCGACATCGCCCGGAAACCGCTGACCGGAACTGCTCTCGATCTCAGCCGCGCAGCCAACATGGGCTTCGCCGACGAAGTCGCCGGCGACGGCAAAGGCGGCTGGACCGATCAGGGGCCGCACAACGACCTGCGCAGCTTCACACTCAGAAATATTCCGGTCGGCGGCACGGAGTTCCGGCTGATCGACCCGGCAAAGAACGGCGGGAAGACAACGATCGTGCTCGGCAAACATTTTCCCCGTGAAGTTTCCCTGCCGGTCTCCGGACGCGGCAGTTATCTCTACGTGCTCCACGCCACCGGCTGGACACAGCCGGAGAAGGCGGGAGAGTTTGAAGTCACCTATGCAGACAAATCCAGCCAGAAGATTTCCGTCGTATCGAACCGTGACGTCGGCAACTGGTGGAATCCGGATCATCTTCCGAACGGCGTTGTTCTCTGGCGGGGAGACAACCGCACCACCGGAATCGGGCTCTATTTCTCACAGTTCAAACTCGATCGCGACGACCCGGTCAAGGTGACGCTCCGCGGCGTCGGGAGCCAGCTGTGGCTGGTCCCCGCGCTCACCCTTGCGAACGGATCGATTCCGCTGCAGGGCAACGACCGCCCGGTCGTCATTACCGAAGGGAAGGAGTGGATCCGACTGAACACCACCCGTACAATCAAGCCGGGCAGTCCGCTGGACTTCTCCGGCATGCTCGATGCGCCTGCCGGAAAATACGGCAGGGTTGTCGTCGCGCCGGACGGCCATTTCACGTTTGAAAAAGCGCCGGAGAAACGGATCCGTTTCGTCGGCGTGAACTTCTGCAACCGGGCGCAGTATCTCACCCACAAAGAGAGCGACGAACTTGCCGAACGACTGGCGCGGCACGGTTACAACGCAATCCGCATCCACCATCACGACAACTTTCTGGTGAAACAGGATGCGCCGGACTCGCTGACCATCGATCCGGAGATGCTCGACCGGCTGGAGTACCTCTTCGCAGCCTGCCGCAAGCGGGGAATCTACGTCACCACCGACATCTACGTCAGCCGCAAACTGAAGGCGGGGGACAACATTCCGGAGTGGATCCCCAACGGGAATGGCTATCAGATGAAAGCGCTGCTGCCGATCAGCCGCGCGGCGATGGAGAACTGGAAGGAGTTCGCCCGGCGCTGGCTCGGCCACCGCAATCCCTACACCGGCATGACCTGGGCTGAGGATCCGGCGCTCTACATCGTAAGCTTCACCAACGAGAACAACCTGTATGCCAAACTTGCGGAAGAGCCGGGAATCGCCGAACAGTACCGCAATCTCTATCCGAAGTGGATGAAGCAGCACTATCCCGGAGAAGATCCGGGCCGGCCGCTGATGAACAACCGCCGCTTCCAGGAGTTTCTCTACACACTTCAGCATGAGAGCATTCTGGAACAGGCGAAGTTCCTCAAGGAAGAGCTCGGCCTCAAGGCGCTGCGTACCGATGTCAACATGCACAACAGGATTCCACTGGCTCTGATCCGCGACGACCTCGACACAGTCGATGACCACAAGTATCAGGATCACCCGAGTTTCCCGATCAACCGCTGGAAACTGCCCGGCCTCTATCGCCAGCGCTCCAGCATCAGCGACCTGGGTAACGAGGTGCCGGAACAGCTCTTCGCCGCACGTCTCTTCGGAAAACCGTTCAGCATCACCGAATACAAGTTCTGCGTTCCCAACCAGTTCCGCTCCGAAGGCGGGCCGCTGATCGGCGGTTATGCCGCACTGCAGGGATGGGATGCGCTCTACCAGTTTGCCTGGTCGCACTCCGACTGGGCGGTCAAGCAGGATATTCCTCTCGGAAACTTCGATTTTGCCAATGAACCGCTCTCCTGGCTCTCCGACCGGCTGGTGATGCTGCTTTTCCGCCGCGGCGACGTGTCGCCTTCGAAGGAGCGTTTCGCCTGGAACGTGCCGAAGAACTTCTGGAACTCCGACATGCCGCTGGAGTATCCGCTCGACTTCAGCCGCCTCGGGCTGATCGCCGGAATCGGAACCGTGGTCGACAACCGGCAAGTTCCCGGCGTTCAGGTCATTTCGGCAAACGCGGCGGGGGGGAAAGCTCCCCTCCCCGACCGAAAGATTCAGGCGCTCCGGCAGACGCTGCTCCGGACCGGAGTCGCAGAGAGTTCCACCGGAGAGCTCCGGCTCGACTCCCGGAAAAACACGCTGGCGATTCAAACGCCGCGCACCCTGAGCGCCACTCTCGCCTCCGGCAATCTCACAGCGGGAGCGCTGACGGTAAGGCAGGTTACCTACCCCACAACGGTGAGTGTAAGCTCGCTCGATGACGCTCCGGTCGCCCGCAGCGGAAAGCTCCTGCTCTTCCACCTGACCAATGTGATTGACAGCGGCACCACCTTCAAGGGGGAGAAGATGCAGTATTTGCTCAAATGGGGGAAACTGCCGCACCTCGTCCGCCGCGCACCGGCGAAGGTCTCGCTCCGGCTCGACGGCGATGCGGTGCCGAAGGTGGAAGCGCTCCGGCTCGACGGGACGGTGCGCGGCGAGGTGAAATCCTCTTTCGCCAACGGCGTACTATCCTTCACCGCCGATCCCGGCTGTTTCCCCGGAGGCGTCATGGTCTACTGGATCACCCGCGACACGAAACCGGGGGTATAAAGCGATGCGAAACGGTTTTCTATTGAAACTCCGCCCCGGATGCGCCGAAGAGTACCGGGTGCGTCACGCCGCCATTCAAGCCGATGTGCTCCGCGCCCTGCGCAATGCCGGAGTGACCGATTACACCATCTGGCTTGATTCGCACAGTGGCCTGCTCTTCGCCCAGCGCCGGATCGATACCCGGGAACGGCTCGCAGGTCTCCGTCAGGATCCGGCATTCCGCCGCTGGCAGGAACATATGGCCGATCTGCTCGAACAGGAACCCGACGGCGGCGGTCCGGTTTCCATTCCGCTGCAAGAGTTGTTTCACATGGAGTAAAGGCTCTCCTTTGCTCTTTCCATATTAGCAACCACAGATTGAAAAATGAAGCAGGAACACTCCCCGATTCTCCTTGAACAACTTCCCGTCGACAACGCCTGGTCAGGGCACAAAGTCAATTTTGCACTGCTGACCACGCCGATCCGACAATACGTCGGTTATTACAACGCGGACAGGCAGCTGGTGCTCGCCTCCCGGCCAACCGGTTCCCGCCAGTGGGAGTACCACCCGCTCGATACCGCGGTCGGCTGGGATTCACACAATACGATTCAACTCTTCTGTGACTCGACCGGCTGTCTGCACATTGCGGCAAACATGCACGCCGCGCCTCTGATCTATTTTCAGATGACGCGTCCGCACGATCCGGACTCCCTCGTCCGGGTTCCCTCCCTGGTCGGAAATTGTGAAGAAAGGTGCACCTATCCCCGGTTTCTCACTGGAGCAGATGGGCGGATGATCTTCCACTACCGTTACGGCGGGAGCGGATGCGGCAATGAGATCTACAATGTGTACGACGCGCAGACGCGCCGCTGGTCCCGCCTGCTCGATCAACCGCTCACCGCCGGCAACGACAGGATGAACGCCTACTTTTTCGGACCGGTCGCCGGGCCGGACGGATTCTTTCATCTCGCCTGGGTCTGGCGGGATTCCGGGGACTGTGCCACCAACCACGATCTCTGCTATGCCCGCAGCCGCGACCTGCTCCACTGGGAAAATGCGGAAGGCAGGCGCCTTGCTCTTCCCCTCACCATCGACTCTCCCGGGGTCATCGTTCTCCCGACCAGCGCCAGCGGCAGCGGATTGATCAACATGTGCGGCAGCATCGGCTTCGACGGGAGAAAACGCCCGATTCTCTCCTTTCATCTGTACGATGGTGACGGTGCGAGCCGAATTTTCACGCTCCGAGTGAATCCGGATGGACATCATCAGCTCGTTCCGCACGGCAACTGGCCGGCGGCGGAGCGGTGGGAATTTTCCGGAGGCGGTTCCATCCGACAGCTGGTGTTCGCCCCTCCTGTGCAGCTCCAGCCGGACGGAACACTTCTGCAGGAGTTTGAATTCATCGACAGAGAGGCCGGATGCTGGCGTCTCAACCCGGAGACGCTCAAGACGCTTGAGACACTTCCTCCCCGTTCCAGCTGTCCGCCGGAGCTGCGGAAAATGGAACAATCCTTTCCCGGACTCATTCGAAACTGGCTGCCGGATGCCGGGAGTTCCGGAGCTGAAGGAGTGCAGTGGTTTCTGCGCTGGGAGACGCTTCCGGCCAACCGCGACCGGCCGCACCCGCCGCCGTTGCCGGAGCCGACCCGGCTGACGGTCTGCAAGGTAGGCCTCTCCGATCGCTTCTGAAAAAGAATTCCGGACTGGCGGCCGGGGAAAACCGCGCAGTCCGGAATGAGGGGGAAAAGCAGAAGAGTCCGTCAAGAGTCTTCCCTTTTCATATATCTACAATATAAATCCGAAAAATGGCCGGAAGATTGCCGAGAAATTGCAATCCGGTAATATCGCAAAGAAAAGCGCCTCCCGCGGTGATTTTCCGTGGGAGGCGCTTTCGTCGGCAGGAGAGTCAGCGGAGAATGTCGAGCAGTTCCACATCGAAGATCAGAGCCGCATTCGGCGGAATGGCCTGCCCGGCGCCGCGCTCCCCGTAGGCGAGACGAGCGGGGATGTAGAGACGGTAGCGGCTGCCGACCGGCATCATCTGAAGCGCTTCGGTCCAGCCGGAGATCACCTGATTGACGCCGAATTCGGCGGGTTCGCCACGGCGGACGGAGCTGTCAAACTCGCGGCCGTCGAGGAAGGTGCCGGTATAGTGAACCCGGACCCGGTCGGTAGCGGAGGGTTTCGCACCATTGCCCTGTTTGACGACCTCGTACTGGAGACCGGACGGGGTGACCGAGACCTCTTTACGGGCGGCATTTTCCGCCATGAACTTTTTTTCCGCGGCGGCATTGGCGGAAGCGAGCTGTTCGGCCTGCCCCTGAGCGGCCTGCTGCATCCGGGTGCGGAGGGTCTGCATGGCGGAGGCGTACTCCTCGGCGGAGAGGCGGGCGGAACCGGCGAAGAAGTCGCGCATTCCGGCGATGGCGGCCTCCCGATTGATTTCGACGGGGGTATGGGAGAGATATTCGCCCATATTCATTCCCATGGCGTAGCTGAGTTTTTCGAGTTCATCGGAGAAAGAGTTCATGACGGCTCCTTTGCAGATTTGCTGATTTTTCCGGAAAACGAGCTTTTACCATACTCCCGGAACAGGTATTTGTCAAGCACCGGAAAAGGTCCGTTCCGGATTGCTTTTCGGCAATCTTTCAAAAAAAACAGGACAAACCGGGGCTTCCTGCGGAAAAATCATGAAAAAAAGGGGAAAAAGAGGGGGAAAGGGCATTGAAAAAATTCATCCGTTATCATATAGTACAGGCAGGTGAGGTGCAGAAGCGCCGGAAAAATCTGGAATATTGAGATCGCCGGAAAGAAAAAATGATCAAGCGGACAAAGACGAATTTCACCCTTATCGAACTCCTGGTCGTCATGCTGCTGATGGGCTTTTTGATCACGCTGATGCTGCCGGGCTTCAACCGGATGATCAGCGGGAACAAGGTTGATCAGATGGCGTCGAATCTGAAACTGGCGCTGGAACAGGCGCAGTCTCACGCGATCACCAGCCGCCGCTACGTCGCGCTGGTGCTGCCGAGCAATTCTTCGGACAGTTCCTGGCCGGACGAGGAAAAGGTTCACTGCCTCGGCGGTTACCGGCTGGCCTACGTGAAGAGCACCGGAGACAAAAAAGTCTGGGAATTTGTAAAATGGGTTCCGGATTCGGTCTGGAAAAATGCTCCGGACGGCGCCATGCTGGTGGAGGTGGTCGGCTCCAATGACAGTAAATACGATGACCTGGCAGAAGTTCAGGAGAAGGGGCTGGCCGGAACGGTGACGAAAACGAATGAGGAGCTGGGCAAGAACGAACTGGTAAAACTGCGCAAATACCCCAAGACGGAAACGACGACCATTACCACGCCCACCGGCAGCGCCGTGGTGTTTTCTCCGTATGGCGGAGTAAAATTGGACGAAGATCTCCGTTTCGTCGTTGCCGAAGCAATCCCAAACGGGAATAATTTACTGTTTCCCTCCCGCGGGAATAACGGCCCGACCAACTACCTTGTACTTGATCTGAACCGGATTACCGGAAAAGTTGATTATTTGTCTATCCAGTAACGAGGCTTTCTGATGAAAAAAAAGATTCGCAGACATCCATTCAACATGGTTGAGATTGCGCTGGCGATGGCGATCATCGCCATCGGTCTTTCGGGAATTCTGGTGCTTTTCCCGGTCGGCATCAACGCCAGCAAAAACGCCATCGCCGACAACAATCTCGCCGACATCGCCGAATACATCATGGGCTATCTGCAGGCGAGATGCAATGAGGAATGGATCAAAAATGCGAGCAATCCGCCGGACCCCATCACAGGACTCAACAGCTACAGCAATACCTATTATCCTTTTTCCTATAATCTCCCGGACACCGCTCCCACCGGCTCAGATTCCACAGTGGGAGATAATGACGGGGTTCCGCTGGAAGGAGAACTCGGTACCAACAGCATATTCGACAAAACCATTCAGGGCATCAGTATCAGCACCAGCGATCCGACGGAAAAGCGGCGGGTCAAACAGGCCACCCTTTTTATCGGTCCAAAAGGAACATTTCTCTATCGGCAGATGACCAATGACACGGTGGATTTTGCCGCCGTCGTCAAAGTATGGCGCGAAGAAATCAACTGCTATGTTCCAAAAATCACCGCCGATTCGGTAACAGCTCCCGCTCTTATCGATGAAAATATCCCACAATATGCGCATAACCTTGTCCTCGAAATCAGCTGGCCGGCCGAATTTCCATATGCCAATCGGGAAAAACGGGTTTTCCGTCTGGAATTTTTCAATCAGGCCTATGAAATTCCTGCGACGACGACACCTTAGACGGGAGCAGAACGAAGAATGAGAAAGACGCGTCAAAAATCGAAATTTACCCTGGTCGAACTGATCGTCGCGATGGCGGTGTTCAGTATTTTACTGCTGCTGATGCTTCAGTTCTTCTCCGGAGCGCAGCGGATCTGGAACGGCATGGAGAAGCGCAACGAGATTTACGCGGATGCCCGCATCGCCATGGATCTGATGACGACTCAACTTCAGAACCTCTTTTACACCCCAGGAGTACCATTCAAGCTTTACACGGACTTGAGTGAGACCCCGGACACTTCCAAAATTTACTTCGCCACCCGGACTGGTGATCAGTTTCCGGGAGACAGCTCTCTCAAATTCATGACCTTTCAATGTTCCAGTGCTGATGAGAATCAGCTCCGTGTAGCGGTATACTGCAATGATGAGTCCAAATTCAACGACCTCTTTCCTCCCCACGAAATTTACGGCAGTTATGAGAACGCTGTTGACAAACTGGTAAGCAGCGACTACTTCAACCAGGACCGAATCGACAAGGGGACCAAGGCTGGCTCAAGTACAAAATACTCGACAGTCCTCGCTGAGAATGTCACCGGATTTCAAATCGTGCCGTACAAGCTGGAAAATGATGAAATGAAGTTGGAAACCGGGGCAACCGAAATCATTTATGTCCCGTATATGCTGGAACTGAGACTTTCGGTGCTCTCTCCGGAAGATTTCGAACGCTGGAAAACGATCACGGATACCACGGAGAAAGACAATTTCCGCAAACAGCATGAATACACGTTCACCCGATCTGTTTTTCTGGGAGACAGGCGTGCCAGATAGGATAACGATCAGCCTTGCACATAAGGATTAACACCATGTTCCGTAAAGCCGTACACAAAAATGAATCCGGGGTGGCCCTGCTGTTCGCGCTGGGCATTCTCTCGCTGCTTCTGGTTCTGGGCCTCGCCTTCGCCTCCAACGCCCTGCTGGCCCAGAAGGTCGCCCGCAACAACAGCAACCGCAGTCAGGCGAAACTGCTCGCCCAGTCCGCGATCAGCCGGATCGCCACCGCGATCATGTATTACCAGTTTCAGGCGGCGAATTGGAGTCCGGCAATTATCCCGGTGGATTACTCGGACATTTACAGCTACGGCAAAGACAAAGACAACAAGGTGTTTGCCGACGGGCTGTTCAGCAAGGACGATTCGCTGTTGACACCGCCGTCATCCGTGTCGACGGAGCAACCGACCACGGAAACATTTCAAAAGCCCAAATGGGCGTTTATTTTCGACAAGCCCGAGAGCAAGGCTGACCGCAAGATCGTCGGGCGGATCGCCTACCAGCAGGTGCCCGGGTCCAACGGAGCAAGCAAAATCACGATGGACAGCGTCCTGCGAGGCGTCTATAAGCAAAAAAGCCATGCAACAAGCAGTACGTCAGGAACCGAAGATCATAAGCCGTGGGAATACCGCTGGGGGAAAACCATCAGCGAACTGAATTTCAATACCTCCACCCCGCTGAACAACTGGAACAGCTACAAGCCGGCTGAGAGTGCGCTGACCGAGACGACATTTTCAAGCCTCCCCGCTTTTTTCACCGCCTATGATATGGAATATTTCAGCGATGCGAATGCCGACATAAAAAAAGCGTTTTTCGAACGGTGGTTTACCGGAGGAACGGAACCGGTGGAGCCGGAGTTCTATCGTTACGAGACCGTTGCCAACGACGCTACGACCGAATACAAACTGTATCATCGCTTCAACCTGGGCGACATCGACAAATGCAATCTCGGCGAAGATCAATGGTATGACCGGTTCCGCAACGATACCAGCGTGACGCTGAGCAAAAACAGCACCGCCATCCTCGACAAACTGGCCGGAAGCAGCGCGGAATTCAAACTGACCGATGAGTTGACTCCGGCGGATACCGGAATCCCGTTTCTGAAGCTGATCGCCAATGAGCATGAAACCTTCAGCACACTGGAAGCGCGCCGCAAGCAGATTGCAGCCAATCTGAACGATTACTGCGATTCCGATTCCAAACCGACTTCTGACGTCGATGCGACCAACTGGAGCGTCGATGAAGACAAAGAAGAACCGACCTTCACCGGCAACGAGCGAACCCCCTATATCTATGAACTCGGCTACCGGCTCGCCATTCATCAGGGAGACGCGACGAAAACCGCCGGAATCGCCGCCAAGGCCGACGGGAATTTCAGTTTCCAGCTGGACCTCTACCCGGCAGTGAAACTTGCGGTAATCTATGAGGATATTCCGTCAGAATTCAGCAGTTTCAATTTCAGAAACAGCGTAAGGGAACTCGCGTTGAAAGGCAAGATTACCGGAGCGACCTATTATGGGATCAAGTATGAATATCGCGACAGCGATGGAAAAACTCAGTCTGATACCGTCAATGCCGAACTTCCGCTTCCCGGCCACACGTTTGAACCGCCGACCTTTAATTATACCTGGAACAGTTCTTCCGATCAAAAACTGCAAGTTCCGGCCGAGACAGACAACTCCATCACCTTCCCAACTACACCGTCTCTGAGCGGATATCCGTTCAAGGCAGCGGAGACCACGGGAAATAACTGCTGGTCAGGTTCGTATGATACGAGCTTAATTGCGACCTCGGATAAATTTAAAATAGACGACGCTTACCTCGAAGAAATCGTCAAGGCGAAGACCTCCCACACCCCCTCCAAAATCGTTTCCGGACCGACGAGCATCACCGTCAATGAAGTTCAAATAGACGAAGTTGCGGTTAAACGCGGTCCCCTCCTCCTCCGCGGCGTCTATTCCGATAGCGAAGGCGGCTCCAGCGAGTTCGGTGTGGACTACGTCAGATCAACGGAGAAAAAACTGGAATACACCTCTCCGTTCGTCTTTTCCGACTCCGGCACCTCCGCGGATGCCAAAAGTTTCAAATTTCTTCTTGGAGGAATCCGGGGGATCGATCCCCGGCAGAATCTGAACGAGAATGACTGGTATCTCTGCGGAACTGCAGTGCAGGGAGATTCCGATACTCTGTGGGAAAAAGTCATGTGCGTTGAAAGCCCGAGCGGCGCCGTTACCGGAAAAGCCAACAAAAAACTTACCGGCACCGATCCTGATCCGGCCCATCCGTTCGATCCGGGCACGGCAACCGACACCGGCAAGTATGACCAGGAGAAAAAAGTTGCAAACAACGGTCCGGCCTGGGGAGATGATACCAACCATCTGTCGACCGCGTACATCCGGAACGCCCCGATGCAGAGCCTCTGGGAGCTGGGGGTGATCCACCGGGGAGCGGCCTGGCAGACGCTCAATCTGAAGGCGGCGGGAGCCCCGAAAGATCCCTCCTCTCCGGCAACGGCAACCTCCATTTCCCCCGCCGATATGAAGCAGAACCTCGCCTGGTCCAATGCGGAAGGCACCTCCTATTCCAGTGGAGACGGCGGCATTCTGGAGCAGGTCAAACTGACGGAAAACGCCTATTGCTACGGCAAGATCGACATCAACATGCTCTGTTCCGACACCTCCATCAACAAGGGGTACCAGAGCAAATACGATGATGAGATGGGGCAGGTGTTGTTCAACAATATCCGCTATGGGCAGGAAATCAGCAAATTTGAAACGGATACGGCAACAGGCTCGGCACTGAGCTTCTCGTCCGGCTCGCCGCTCTCTCAAGTGGTGACGGCCATGACCTCATCCGACAAGCGTCCGTTCGCCAGCCGAACCCAGTTCCTTGACTGGACCACCGGCGGCAACAGTCTTGCCAACGCATTCGGAGCAGCCACGCTTACCAGCGCCTCCGATGCGCAGCTGGAGGAGATTGTCGGGAAAACGATCAATCTGCTCAAGGCGGAACCGTCGGCCTCCAACGTCATTCAGTTCATCGTCGTGGCGCAGACCATCCGGGATTTGAGTGGCACAGTGGCCCGGGTCAGACCGGATGATGCCAAAGTCGTCACCAGGAACTGCGCTTACGGCCAGTTCGATGTGGCCAGATACATCGACAAGGATGGTTCCAAAATTACCTCCGATGCTTCCAGCAACATCAGCAACGACGGCAGTGACAACCCGTCCACACCGGATTCGACGCAGAGTCCGGATGACTTCATCTACTTCGACGAGATCACCGGCGAAGTCAAGATGCTGGTCACGCTGGAGAAGGTGAGTGAAGTGACCGGCCAGCTCATCGTCACCAGCATCGAATACATCGACTGACAAACGAGAAAAAAACAGGAGCCGCGATCGGGAGACATCCCGCGCGGCTCCTGTCTTTTTTGAGGTGGGCGTCAGGCGAAGAGAATCGGCGACTGATTCTTCAACAGCAGAAAGTTGCGAAGCGCACGTATGCGCCCAGCGAGCCCCATGGTGAGGAGGAAGAGGGATTTTTTAGAGGT
>ENA-UONW01003180-UONW01003180.1-human-gut-metagenome-genome-assembly--contig:-CS52-NODE-3180-length-14192-cov-9.489920_pt1 | contig 14192 bp, 10 predicted proteins | sample MGYA00242463_ERZ724010 | MGnify/ENA metagenome assembly ERZ724010 | reverse complement strand
GTTAGAACTCTCTCTAAATAGCGTTTTTTCATGTATTATTGACTTGTGTGCCGTCTCTACCTGTGAAGGTGGGGGCGGTTTTTTTATTGACATCCTTTGTCTCTGGCCTTTTATCGTTATCTTTTTCAGAATGTATATTGTAGACGTTATAATCCCTGCTACAGGGGGGGCTTATAGAAAGCGCTCCAACTGTGAAGGTCGGAGCGCTTGTCATTTTTATTTAGTCTTCTTTGGGTTTCCTTTGTCTTGTTTTCCAAAGGGCAAACAGGGCTCCGGCGACTATAAGGGCCAGGGCTGTGTAGGCAATTCCTTCGGTGACGTGCAGGCTTGGTGGGTCGAAACGCATTTCTACCGTGTGCTTGCCTGCAGGGAGGTAGAGGGCACGCAGGATGTAGTCGGCACGGCCCAGTGTGGCGGGCTGTCCGTCGACGGTCACCTGCCAGCCGTCGGGATAGTAAATTTCGGAGAATACGACTACGGCATCGCTGCTGTTACTGGTTTCATACACCAGGCGGTTAGGTTCGTAGCTGGTCAGGCAGATGGTGGAGAGGCTGTCCCGATAGCTTTCCGTCAGCCCTTTCAGAGTGTCCTTGAAGCGGGCATCTACTACGGCTGTCACGGCGGGGTCGGCGGTGTTTAGCGCATCTATTTCTTCATTGGCATTGTCCACATACTGTATCTGGTCGACAAACCAGGCATTACCATAAGCATAAGGATTGAGGATTGGTACGGTCTGTCCTTGCTGACCGACGGGCAGAATGAAGTAGCGGGTATTCAGCATGTTCAGAACGCGAAATTTCGAGGCATCCACGCTGTCCATCTGACCTCCTGCACGGGCTATCTCGGAGTAGGCCGCCTGCATTTCAGGGGCGATGTGATGCTCTATCATTTCCTGATAGCGGCGGAGCTTGGCCGGGTGATAACCGCCTATGCTCTTATGCCAATAGGAGGTGTTGCTTTCGTTGAACGTATTCGAAGCCAGGTTCAGCACGCGGTAGTCCAGCGTGGTATCCTTCAGAATGGCTTCGTCGGTGGGTGTCTTGCTGAAGGTGGTGGTCTGGATACTCTTCGGGACGAACTGCTCGTCGTTCAGGTAACGTTTGTTCACGCTCCACAGGTCTACCAGGCACAGCACCGCGGTGCCGCCCACGGTGAGCGACTGGCGCAGCTTGCCTGCCGTGTAGAGCCACAGCAGCATGAGGCCGATGGCAACGACAAAGAAACTGCGCATGGCATCGTGGCTGACCAGTGCGGCACGCATCTCGCCCAGATTGGCCAGGATGCCATTCAGTTCGCTGGCCGGGATCATGCCTCCGTCCACGGCTTGCTGCAGCATCTGTGCTTCCTGGGCCGGGATGAAGCCTGCACTGAAGCTGCCCGGCGCCATCCAAAGCAGGAACGACACACCCAGGGTCAGGACGGAGCTGACACCCAGCGCCACCTTGTCACGCAGCACCTGGGGCTCCTCCAGTATCTTCTTCAGCGCGAAGACAGCCAGCAGGGGAATGGTAAATTCAGCGATGACGAGAATGGACGACACGGCGCGGAACTTGTTGTACATCGGCACATAGTCGATGAAGAAGTCGGTCAGCGGCATGAAGTTCTTGCCCCACGACAGCACGATGGAGAACAGCGTTGCACCGATGAGGGCCCACTTCAGCGGTCCTTTCACGATGAAACAGCCCAGCAGGAAGAGAAACAGCACGAACGCACCCACGTAGACGGGTCCTGCCGTCATGGGCTGGTCGCCGAAGTACTGCGTCAGGCTGTTGTAGAGGCTGCTGTACATCGGGTTGGCCTTCTCCATGGCCGTCTCGCTCTGGCTCAGGGGCACGGAGGCACCGCCCTTGAAGTTGGGGACAAGCAGCGTCCACGTCTCGCCCACGCCGTAGCTCCACTGCGTGATGTAGTCACGGTCCAGTCCGCCGCTGGTCTGCTTGGCCGCTTCGCCCGTCTGCACCAGCTCACTCTTGCCGCGCATGGTTTCCTTGCTGTAGGTATAGGTGTGATAGAGGTTCGACAGGTTGGCCGCCACGCCGATGAGGGCTGCTGCGACCAATACCGCGCTGGCCCGGAAGAACTGCGGCAACGTCTTCTCGCGCCAGGCCTTCTCGAAGTAGGCGCCCACGATGAAGAGGATGACGAACAGGAAGTAGTAGGACATCTGCACGTGGTTCGACGCAATCTGCAGGGCTACGAACAGCGCGGCCACCACGCCGCCCGCCAGCAGGCGTCCGCGGTAGGCCAGCACGATGCCCGCCAGCGTGGGCGGGATGTAGGCCAGGGTGATGAACTTCCAGATGTGCCCCGCCGAGATGAGGATGAAGAAGTAGGACGAGAAGGCCCACAGAATGCCCCCCAGCGTGGACAGCCACACCGACAACCCGAAGGCCCTCAGCAGGATGTAGAAGCCCAGCATGAGGATGAACGTCAGGCAGACGTAGCTGGGCAGGAACAGCTGGTAGACTTTCTGCACCCACTGCAGCGGCTTGTTGGAGTCGTACGAGGGTGAAATCTGGTAGGTGGGCATGCCGCCGAATACGGAGTTGGTCCAGCGGGTACGTTCGCCCGTCTGCTCGTAGTATTCCTTGGCCTCCTGCCCGATGCCCACGCCCGCCGCCGTGTCGTGCTGGAAGAGCATGCGGCCCTCGATGTCGGCCGGGAAGAAATAGACGAACGAAAGCAGGGCGAACAGGACGATCGCCACCAGGTCGGGGAGTATTCTTTTCAGTGTCATAAGGCTGATGTCTTGATTATAGCATGGTTATTGTCCGCAAAGATACGACATTCCTCCCATTTTCCGCGCTCCCGGCCCGTGTAATCCAAGGAAATGTCGTACATTTGCGGATATTTAAGCATTTGTCAGCAATGAAAATAGGCATCATCAGCGCAATGGACAGCGAGCACCGCCAGCTGGCGGACCGTCTGTCGCAGAAGAAGGAGAGCGGCGAAGGCCGTTTCCGCTATGTGGAGGGCCTCCTGGGCCGCAACGACGTCGTGCTCACCCAGTGTGGCATCGGCAAGGTAAACGCGGCTGTGGGAGCCGCCGAACTCATCCGCCGCCACCGGCCGGACTGCATCGTCAGCACCGGTGTGGCAGGAGGCATCGACACGTGCCTGCGGGTGGGCGACGTGGTGGCCAGCGACCGCCTGGTCTATCACGACGTCTATTGCGGCAACGACGGCACCCGCTACGGCCAGGTGCAGGGCATGCCCCTCTACTACGAAGCTGCGCCCCGACTGCTGCGCCACGCGCTGGAGCTGAACGACGGCGCCGGACTGGAGAGCCGCATTCACGGCGGACTCATCTGCACGGGCGACCGCTTTGTGGAAGACGCTGCCGAACTGGCCGCCATCAAGCGCCACTTCCCCGAGGGAATGGCCGTCGACATGGAGTCGGCCGCCATCGCCCAGACGTGCTTCGTCTACGGTGTGCCCTTCCTCAGCTTCCGCATCGTCAGCGACACGCCGGGAGCGCACGACGACAACTTCGCCCAGTACCGCGACTTCTGGGCCACCATGGCCGAACGGTCGTTCCGCACGACGTGGGCGTTCCTGGAAGGCCTGTAAAAGAAAGACTATTAACCATTCACGAAAAACGATATGAAGAAAATTCCCAGTTTTACCATCGACCACATCCGCCTGCTGCGCGGCATCTACGTGTCGCGCAAGGACGAGGTGAACGGTGAAGTGATCACCACCTTCGACATCCGCATGAAGGAACCCAACCGCGAGCCCGCCCTCGGACAGGGCGCGCTTCACACCATCGAGCACCTGGCCGCCACCTACCTGCGCAACGAGCCGCGGTGGCAGGACCGCATCATCTACTGGGGCCCCATGGGCTGCCTCACGGGCAACTACCTGCTGATGCGCGGCGACCTGCAGCCCGAAGACATCCTGCCGCTGATGCAAGACACCTTCCGCTTCGTGGCCCACTACGAAGGCGAAGTGCCCGGCGCCGCCCCGCAGGACTGCGGCAACTACCTGCTCCACGACCTGCCCATGGCCCGCTGGGAGTCGGCCAAGTATCTGCACGAAGTGCTCGAGCAGATGACCGAGGCCAACATGCGCTACCCCGAGAAGGCGGAGTAATTGCCGTGTTGAATCAGTCAACCTCTGTCGGCAGACTGTCGAAGAACTCAGAAACGTAGCCGACCTATGTTGTGAGCGTCCGAGGTTTCGGACAGACTCTCGACATAGGTCGGCTAACTTTTTACATGGAATTTTCCTTTCTCATCAAATGATTTCTATTCCCTGTTCCTTGCACAGCTGCAAGCCCAGGTCTTTCAGCTTGAATTTCTGTATCTTTCCGCTGCCTGTCATGGGGAATTCTTTGACGAAGAAGACGTATTTGGGAATCTTGTAGCGCGAAATCTTGCCCATACAGAAGTCGCGCACGTCGCTCTCATGCAGGTCCACACCTTCGTGCAGGATGATGAAGGCGCCCACGGCTTCGCCGTACTTCTTCGAGGGAATGCCGGCCACCTGCACGTCCTTCACACCCGGCAGCTGGTAGAGGAATTCCTCGATTTCGCGCGGGTAGATGTTCTCGCCGCCGCGGATAATCATGTCCTTGATGCGGCCGGTGATGCGGTAATTGCCCTGTTCGTCCTTTACGCCCAGGTCGCCGGAGTGGAGGAAGCCGTCCTTGTCGATGACTTCGGCTGTGGCCTCGGGATTCTTGTAGTAACCCTTCATGGTGTTATAGCCGCGGTTGCACATCTCGCCCTGTACACCGACGGGACATTCCAGCCCCGTCTCGGGGTCGATGACACGCACTTCGGTGTGCTCGAAGTCGCGGCCCACGGTGTGGCAGCGTACTTCGAAGGGGTCGTCGATGCGGGTGGCTGTCATGCCCGGTGAGGTCTCGGTGAGGCCGTAGACGCTGGTCACCTTCATGTACATCTTCTCTTCTACCTGCTTCATCAACTCCACGGGGCAGAGCGAACCGGCCATGATGCCTGTGCGCAGGCTGGACATGTCAAAGAGGTCGAACATGGGGTGGTGCAGCTCGGCGATGAACATGGTGGGCACGCCATAGAGGGCCGTGCAACGTTCCTTGTGGACAGAGGCCAGCACGACGAGCGGGTCGAAGCGCTCTACCATCACTTCCGTGCAGCCGTGAGTGAGGCAGTTCATTGTGGCCAGTACCACGCCAAAGCAGTGGAACAGGGGAACGCAGACGCAGAGCTTGTCGTCCTGCGTGAACTTCATGTGTTCGCCGGTGAGGAAGCCGTTGTTGGCGATGTTGTAGTGGGTCAGCATGACACCCTTGGGGAAGCCGGTGGTACCGCTGGTGTACTGCATGTTCACCACGTCGTGGCAGGTGACTTGCGACTTCAGTTCGTCCAGACGGCTGTCATCCACGTTGTCGCCCAGCAGGAGGATTTCAGCGGTATTGTACATGCCGCGGTGCTTCTCCTGCCCCACGTAGACGACGTTTTTCATGCAGGGGAAACGTTCGCTTTGGAGGTGTCCGCGCTGGCAGGTGCGCAGTTCGGGCAACATCTGGTAGGTCATCTGCACAAAGTCGCTGTCCTTCTCACCGTTGACGATACAGAGGGTGTGCATGTCGGAATTCTGGCAGAGGTATTCCAGTTCGGCCTGCTTGTAATTGGTGTTGACAGTGACATAGACGGCACCTATCTTGGCGCAGGCATAGAGTAGGGTGAGCCAGTCGGGCACGTTGGCGGCCCAGATGCCCACGTGGGTGCCGCGCTCCACGCCGATGGCGATGAGTCCCTTGGCCATGTGGTCCACACGGCGGTTGAACTGGCTCCAGGTGAAGCGCAGGTTGCGGTCGGAGTAAACGATGTATTCTTTGTCGGGGGTCGTTTCGGCCCAGTGTTCCAGCCACTGGCCGAGAGTACGTTCGTATAGCATGTTGTTTACCGTTTATCGCGACTTTTTACACCGGTGTATAGATGACGGCCAGTATCTTGGCGGCCTGTCCCTGGTAGGCATGTACGTGATGGGGCACGATGGAGTCATAGTAGATGCTGTCGCCCTCCTCGAGCAGGTACGTGTGCTTGCCGTAGCAGATTTCCATGATACCTTCCAGAACGAAGATAAATTCTTCGCCTTCATGAGAGGAGAGGACGAACTCGTTGTCGTCCGTGGGGGCTACGTCGATGATGAACGGCTCCATGTGGCGGTCGGCTTTGGCTTTGGACAGGGAATGGTATTCCATGTGCTTGCGGCTCTGGATGGCGTTGTTCGAGAAACTGATGCTGTCCGTAGCTTCCGACTTGCGGCAGATGGCAGGCCCCGTTTCGTCCTGGTCGTCGAGGAAGGTTCCCAGGCGTACGCCCAGCACACGGGCTATCTTGATGAGCGGTGCCAGCGAAGGCAGGTCGATGTTGTTTTCGATGCGTTCCACTTGTTCGATGGCCAGTCCCGAACGTTCGGCCAGTTCTTCACGGCTGATATTCTTGCTTTCGCGGAGCGACTTGATTTTCTCGCCCACAATCTTACTTGTGTCCATAGTCTGAATGTTTTTCGTTTTACATGGTAATGATTCCAACGTTTGTTGTTCGCAAATGTAAGATAAACTTGGACACTTTGCAATGATTTGCAGGGAAAATGTCGCTGAAGCAGCATTTTCCCTGTCGTCAGTGTCCCTGTACGCTCAGTCGGCATCGAGCCGTCCGGTGCAGCGCAGGTAGTCTGTTTCGTAGATCTTGTATTGTGCCAGGGCTTCGATGCGGTTGCTTTCGGCCTGCTGCCATTGCGACTGGGCGTCGAGCAGGTCTGTCAAGGGGCTGAGGCCGTTCGTATAACGGTTGCGCATGGTCCGCAGGTTCTCCCGGGCCTGCCTGCAGGCCAGTTCGGCTGTCTGCACTAGATTGTAGCCGTCGGTCAGGTTTTGGATGGCCTGGCGCACCTCGATGCTCAGCAACCGGGTGTTGCGTTGCAGGTCCAGCTGTGCGTTCTGCAGGTCCAGCCGTGCTTTTTTGATCTTTTTCAGTCCTTCACCCCAGTGGAACAGTGGGATGCTGACCGATGCCATCACCAGCCCGATGCCGTCGTCCAGCTTTTGGGTGTAGGGTACGTAGTTGCCCAGTGCATCGGTTGTCATGGCGTTGATTTTCACATTGCCGTAGTAGGCGTATCCGGCTGACAGACCTATCTGGGGCAGGATGTCGCCGCGTGCCGATTTCACCTGCTGTTCGCGGGCGGCCACCTGATGGCGGAGCAACTGCAGTTCGGGCCGGAAGGCGATGCTCTCGTCGAGCTGCCCCGGCGGAACGGCCTGCCCGAGGATATCGGCAGGCTCTATCGGAGTGTCGAACGGCTTGCCCAGCACGTGGCAGAGCGACAGACGGCAGAGGTCGGCTCCGTGGCGTACCTTCTGCAACTGGTAATCTATCTCGCTGCGTTTGGTGCCAATGCGCAGCAGTTGATTGTCTGTTGCCATGCCGGTAGCCAGGGCCGTGCGGGTCTGGCTGTACAGGGTATCCATCTGGGTGCGGTAGGCTTCCAGCATACGCACCTTGCAGCCCACGGCAATGTAGTTCCAGTATGCTTGGTCGGCCTCCGCGATGACTTCCATACGGGTCTTGCGCAGTGTTTCGGCAGCACTTTCCCGGCCGATTCGGGCCAGCTTATTGCCTGCCACGATTTTTCCTCCGGCATACAGAGGTTGCGTCACGCTGATGCCGGCCGTGTACATGCCGCGCATTTGCAATTCCATTCCCGTCAGGTTCATGTCGGGGAACATATAGGTGCCGGACAGCATGCCGTCCACTTTGGGCAGATAGGCGCTGAAGGCGATGTCTTTGTCCAGCCGGGCCTGTTGCAGGGCGTTGGTGGCCTTCTGCAGTTCTTCGTTGTGCAGCAGGGCCAGCTGCCGGCATTCGGCTTGTGTCAGCCGGAGGGTATCCTGAGCCGGTACTGCGTTACAGCAGACGGCTGCGGCGATTAGAAGTAAATGTTTCTTCATCTGTTGGAATGCGATTTAGGATTGAGGGATGTGAGTGTCGGGTCTTCCGTTTTTTTCACCTTGAACAGGAGGGTGTAGAAGACGGGCAGGAGGACCAGCGTGATGAGTGTGCCCACCGTCAGTCCGCCCATGATGGTGATGGCCATGGAGCCGTACATGGGGTCGCCCACCAGCGGGATCATACCTACAATGGTGGTGAGCGAAGCCATCAGGACGGGCCGGACGCGCGACACGGTGGCATCGACCACAGCCTGATAGGGCGGGAGGTGTTCCTGGGTCTGCAGGCGGTTGATTTCGTCCACCAGTACGATGGCATTCTTCACCATCATGCCGATGAGGCCCATCATGCCGATGATGGCCATGAACGTGAACGGCTGGCGGAACAGGAGCAGGGCGGGCGTGATGCCGCAGAATACGAAGGGAAAGCACAGCAGGATGAGGACCACCTTCTTCCAGCTGTTGAAGAGCAGGAGCAGGATGGCCAGGATGATGAAGAGGGTCAGTGGCAGGTATTTCATCAGGTTGCCGATGGCTTCGCCCTGCACTTCGCCTTCGCCTACCCAGCGCATGTGGTAGCCGGCAGGCAGGGGGATGGCTTCTATCTCCTGCTGGATGGAGGCGACTACTTTGGCGGGCGTAGCGTCGTAAAGGGCGGCGTTGGGGTCGCATTCCGCTTCGATGGCACGCTGGCCGTTGATGCGGTACACAAAGTTCTCCTCCCAGTCCAGCCGGATGTCACGGGCCACGTTGCCCAGGGGAACGCTGCGGAACAGGTTGTCCTGTATGTCGTCCATGCCTTTACTGCCTGTCATGACGGCCTGCAGGTCTTCATCGGTCATGCGCAGGTTCAGCATGCTCCATACGGGGATATTGTGGAGGTCGGTGATGCGGCTGCCGTCGGCGTTACGCACCATCAGGTTGATGAGGACGGTGCGGTCCTGGTCGGTCAGAATTCCCACGGGCATGCCGTCGGTGGCAGCCAGCAGGGCATTGGCCACGTCGCTCCGTTCGATGCCCGAGCGCAGGGCGTCTTCGCGAACGTATTCGGCCACGAGGGCCTTGCTACGGGGTTTCCAGTTGTTTTCCACCGAGTAGGGGTCCACGTAGGGACAACGGCGCATGATGTCTTCCGCCTGCTGACTCAACCGGCGCAGGACGGCGGGGTCGGGGCCAGTGAATTCCACTTCCACCGTGTGCGAGGTCGATATGGAGAAGTTGTACTTGCGGATGCGGATGTAGGTGTCGGGATAGCGCTCGCGCAGCATCTTCCTGACGGCCGGTATCTGCTCGACGACTGTCGCATAGTCTTTGCAGTCCACCATCAGTTCGCCGTAGCAGTCGCCCCCCGAACTCATGGGGCGTACCAGGCAATAGTGAGCCGGTGCGCTTCCCATGCTGGCAGCCACCCGTTCGATGGCCGGGTTCTGCCGGAGCAGTGCCGACATTTCCAGCAGTTCGTGGCGCACGTGGTCGGGGTCGGTCTGCGGCGGCAGGTAGCATTCTACGATGAACTGCTTGTAGTCGAAGTCGGGGAAGAACAGGTTCTTGACCCGCGTCATGCCGTAGATGCACAGGGCCAGCAGGGTGGCGGCTACAGCCAGGGTGGCTTTCTGGTGCCCGGTCAGCAGACCGATGAGGCGGCGTACCAGCCGGTGGACAGGTGAGTTGTACACTGCCTGTGCGCCGCTGCCCTCCTTCCATCGGGCAGGCAACCACGACTTGGCACACATGGGGACTTGTGTCAGGGCCAGTACCCAGCTGGCCAGCAGGCTGACGCAGAGCACCAGGAACAGGTCGCCGGCGTATTCGCCTGCCGAGTCGGGCGAAAGATAGATGCAGAGGAACGTGGAAACGGCAATCACAGTGGCGCCTAGCAGGGGTAGGGCCGTATTCCGCCCGATGCGGAACAGGTAGGTCTTGGGACCCAGACCTCGCTTCTTGTCGGTCAGGATGCCGTCCATGATGACGATGGCATTGTCCACCAGCATACCCATGGCCACGATGAAGGCTCCCAGGGAGATGCGTTGCAGGGTGGTGCCACACATCAGCAGGATGGGGAACGACACGGCGATGGTCAGTACCAATCCGAACCCGATGATGACTCCGCTGCGGAACCCCATGGTGAAGATCAGTACCAGGATGACGATGGCTACCGATTCCACCAGATTGACCATGAACGAACGGATGGCCTCGTTCACCTTGTCGGGCTGGAAGAAGATCTTTTCTGTCTGCATGCCGACGGGAATCTGCGCCATGACTTCTGCCAGCCGTCGGTCTACGGCTTTGCCTACATCGGGCACGATGGCATCTGCCTCCATGGTCAGGCAGAGGGCCAGGGCAGGCTTGCCGTCGACGAAGAAGCCGTTGCGCTGGGGTTCGGAGTAGGTACGTTCGATGCGGGCCACGTCTTCCAGCCTGATCTGCTGGCCCTGCGGGGTGCTAATGAGCAGGTTGCGGATGTCGGCTTCGTCGGTTATGGCACCGCCTACACGTAGTTGCAGCCGGTCGTTCCCATTCAGGCTGTTTCCGGCGTTGACCGTCTTGCCGGCACTTTGCAGGCTGGCCATGATCTGGGTGGGCAGGATGCCGTTGCGTGCAATCTTGTCCTTGGAGAGGGTGATGTTGATGACTTCATCGCGGTTGCCAGCGATAAGGATGCGTTTCACTCCCTTGACGGCCAGCAGTTCGCGCCGGATCAGTTTGGCGTATTTATAAAGTTCGGGATAGGTGTATCCGTCACCCGTGAAGGCATAGAAGATACCGTAGACATCCATCATGTCGTCCACCACGATGGGGGCGTAGCAGTCTTGCGGCAGCTTGGAGCGGGCGTCGCTCACCTTGCGTCGCAGCAGGTCGAAGTGCTGCTCCAGGTCTTTCAGCAGAACGGTCATCTGGAACTCCACCGTCAGGCTGACCATGCCGTTCTGGCATTCCGACTTCACCTTCTTCACATTGGGCAGGGCACGCAGTTCGTCCTCCATCACTTGTGCCACTTTCAGTTCCGCTTCGTGTGCGCTGGCTCCCGGATAGGGGACGATGACCATGGCCTGCTTGGCTGCCACGGCAGGGTCTTCCAGTTTCGGCATCTGCATGAAGGCCAGTACGCCTGCAATCAGGATGCCCGCCATGAGCGACCAGAACAGGGTGGGGTGCTTGACAAAGAAAACGGTCAGTTTCATCAGATAAGCCCTCCTACGTTGGTTTCACTTTCTTGTTCTGCCACCTGTACTTTCTCGCCTTCCTGCAGGGCGTTGGCTCCGGCCTTTACCACCTGTTCGTTGCCGGTCAGTCCGGAGGTGATGACGGCGTCACCGCTCGGGTTCAGACCGCTGCATGTCACCTGGCGCCGGCTGACGGTGGAGTCGGGCTGCCAGACCCATACGCAGGTGTTTCCTTCGTGCTGGACCAAGGAATGGAGGGGCAGGGCGAAGGCGGCGGAGGTCGTGTCGCTGCCCGCAATGCGGAAGGTCACGCCGATGTTCATGCCTGCGCTGAGGCGTGCGTCGGGGACGTGCTGGAAGGCAAGCCGCACGCGGTAGAGCTGGTTGCCGTTGGCCTTCGGCGCAATGCTGGCCAGCTGCATGGGCAGGCTGTCGGTGTCACCGAAGGGCGGGCGGCAGCTGATGGAATGGAAGCGGGTGCGTTGCAGATAGACTTCGGCCGGCAGTTCGACTTCCACTTCCAGTCGGTGTACGTCGAGCAGGTTGATGACCGGCGTACCGGCGTCCACCATTTCGGCCGGAGCGAAGTTGACGCTCTGCACACGACCGTCGGTCGGCGCGTAGAGGGAGGTGTAAGCCAGCTTGTTGCGGTTGGCCTGGAGTTGTACCTTCAGTTGTTGCAGGCCGGCCACGGCTTTCTCATAATCGTTGGCCGACACGCTCTTGGCGGCATACAGCACGCGGGTACGCTCCACTTCGTCTTCCAGCTGCCTGCACTGTATCTCCAGCGCTTCCACGGCCAGACGGTAGTCGGTGTCGTCCAGTCGGGCGATGAGCTGTCCGCGTTTCACGGGATCGCCTTCCTTTACGAGGATTTCTTCGAGCTGGCCGGCGGTCTTGAAGCCCAGGCTGATGTTGTGGTTTTCCTGTACGACGCCCGAGAAGTGTTTCACTTCTTCTGTCCCGATGCGGACGGGATGGGTCAGTACGACGCTGCGTGTGAATGTGGCGCCCGGCTTGTCGGCACATCCGCCTGCCAGGCAAAGGAGGGCCGGTAGTAGCAAGAATCTTCTCATTTCGGTGTCATTTTATGGTTTGTCGGCAAAGTTCCGTGTTTTTGTCCTGCCACCTGCGACCTTATCGGCCAATAAAATGTCCTAAAGGATGAATTTTAGAGGGAAAGAAGGTGCCTTTTGTCTGATTTCTGTTCCAAACCGTTATATTTGTTCCATCGTTTAAGTGAAAGAAAAAAGAAAAACAGATACAATGATGGTGACGACCGAAGATTCCGCATTCAGGGAACTGCATCTGCCGATGCTTTCCTCCACCGGCCATACGCTGGTGTTTGAAGACGAACTGCTGCTGACCGATAACTTGGGAAGTGGCATTGACACCGATTCGCTGTCCCACTTCGTGGCTCCCACCCATCCGTTCAGGGTGACGTTTACACTGGTCATGTTCTGTCGCCGCGGCAATATGCGCGTCAGGTTGAACCTGCAGGAGTACCGGCTTGTTGAAATCGACGTGCTGTTTGTGCTGCATGGCTCCATCGGTGAGTGCCTGGAGGTGGACAACTGTGCCGAGATGGCTGTGATGGGATTTGCGGGGACACGCTTTGTCGGCGACTACCAGTCTGCACAGAGCATGGCTTTCCGTCGTTTCTTTACTTCGACGTCGCTGATGCACATTTCGCCTGGAGAGATGGAGGAGTGCCTCCTGCTCTACCGGCAGATGTGGAAGAAGCTGGCCCAGCCCGATTTTGCATTCAAGTATGGGGTGCTGAGCGGTTATCTGCAGGTGCTTTTCTACAACGGTTGCCAGTGGATGGAACATCATCGCCACCAGCAGCCGGAGCGGGTGGAAAGCCGCCAGCGCGAACTGTTCGAGTCTTTCCTGGAGCTGGTGCAGGCCCATTACCGCGAGCAGCGCAGCGTGACCTACTACGCAGGGCGGTTGTGCCTGACGTCCAAGTATCTCTCGCAGGTGATACGGAAGGCGAGCGGACGATTGGCCGGCGACTGGATACGCGATTACGTCATTCTGGAGGCGAAAGCCCTGTTGAAAAGCGGTCGCTACACCGTGCAGCAGGTAGGCGACTTGCTGAATTTTCCCAATCCTTCGTTTTTCGGCAAATACTTCAAGGAAGCGGTGGGGTGTTCGCCCCGCAAGTACATGCTGGGGTAGTAGGAGTTCAGAACCTGTAACCGATGCCGGCCGATACCGAGTGCATCAGCTTGTGGGCGGGCAGTGTCAGTTTCCGGCCTTCGACGGTCAGGTTGCGGCTGCCTCCGTAGAGGTCGAAGTCCGAGCAGGTGTAGCCGAGGGAGAAGATGAGGCCGCCGTCTGTCTCCAGCGAGAGGGCCGCGCGCAGGTGGTAATATTCCCGTCGGAGGGCCGTCCAGATGCCTTCCTTGTTGGGGTAATAGTCGATGTTGAAGCTGCGGTTGGCAGGCAGGGGCAGGGTGAGGCCGGGTGAGAGGGTGAGAAAGAGGGCATAGTCCTTGTCGCGTCCCACCCACCACTTCGGTGTGTTCAGTTGCAGGGCCGGGCGCAGGGCCAGCAGGTAGCTGGGCGCATACTTGTCTGTATAGGCCCACTGGAATTGCTTGTCCAGCGACAGCCCTGTGGGATGATTGTCGCGATAGGGTTGGGTGAACAGCAGGCCCAGGCTGATACCTACATAATCCAATGGTAGGAATGCGACCGATGGCTCCACTTCCCAGGCGTCGTAGTTGTTGAGAGCGCCTGCCAGCTCCACTTTCCAGAGCGGGCGTTTCTCCCTCTCTTGGGCAGGCAGAGACAGGCAGGCGCAGATGAAGAGTATGAAAAAGAAATGTTGCTTCATGGTGCGGCAGGTTCTTGAACGTTGTCGGCAGGCTCCAGTTCGATGTCCACGAGGGTGTTGTCCCACTGGAACATCTGGCCTGTGCCGAAGTCTACCAGAAAGCCCGGCCAGAAGAGGATGTTCCACAGGCTGTTGGCGTTGAACTTCGTCTCCAGCAGGAAGGGCGTGGGCTGGAAGCCGTCCTTGCGGGCTATCAGTTGTTTGCTTTCCCGATCTTTCTTGATTTTGGTGGTGACGGTGTTGT
>ENA-UONW01003176-UONW01003176.1-human-gut-metagenome-genome-assembly--contig:-CS52-NODE-3176-length-14209-cov-4.324431_pt1 | contig 14209 bp, 15 predicted proteins | sample MGYA00242463_ERZ724010 | MGnify/ENA metagenome assembly ERZ724010 | reverse complement strand
GTACCGGTACCTGAAAAAGTGGAAAATCCTGAAATTGGTGCTCCTGAAGTTCAAATGGATGATGTTAAAAAACATTACTATTCAATTGAAAGGGGAGTAGTCAAAGCTGTTGATGGAATTGATTTAACCATAAACAAAGAGGAAATCTTTGGTATTGTAGGTTTAAGTGGTGCTGGAAAAACAACTCTTACTAAAATGTTAATTGGGTTGACTGAACCAAGTAGTGGTAAAATTGAAGTAAAACTTGGTGAAGAATGGGTTGACATGAGTAAAAGCGGTCCTCTTAACCGGGGTCGTGTAATTCCATATATGGGACTATTACATCAGGAATATTCTTTATATCCTCACAGGACTATTTTAGGAAACTTAACTGATGCTATTAGTTTGGAATTGCCTGCTGAATTTGCAAAAATCAAGGCTATTCATGTATTGACAACAGTTGGTTTTGATGAAAATATAGCTGAAGGTTTACTTAACAAATATCCTGACGAATTAAGTGTTGGGGAAAAACACAGGGTAGCTCTTGCACAGGTTCTTATTAAAGAGCCTAAAATAATTATTTTAGATGAACCGACAGGTACAATGGATCCAATTACTCGTGTAATTGTAACTGATTCTATTTTAAAAGCTAGAAAAGAATTAGAACAAACATTTATTATTATTTCTCACGATATGGACTTTGTATTGGATGTTTGTGATAGATCTGCTTTAATGAGAGGAGGAAAAATCCTTGATGTAGGAACTCCTGATGAAATAGTTAAACAGTTAACTGCAGATGAAAAAGAAGGAATGTTTAAAAATTAATTCCTTTTTTTTATTTTCATTTTACTTAAAATTAAATATTTTTTTTACAGCTAAAACTGGCAGGATTTGCTTAATATGTTTCCATTAATGATATAACTAAGCATTTTAAGCAACATTAAATTTAAACTTATTGGGATTTATAGTTTAATATTATTATTTTTTTAATTTTGATGGCAGGGATTTTTAGGTGAACAGATTGCCGATTATTGAAAAGACAAATGATTCAAAAAGAAAGATTAAACAACTTTATGATTCTGATTCAGTTTTATTTGAAGAAACTTTGCTTGTTTCAAATAATATTAAATACAGTATCTGCTTTGTTCCTAAAGCCGAAGTATATGATGTGATTATTGAAGATTTTGAAAATAATTTTACTAAATATCAGGTTTTTCATAAATTGTCTCCTTCAACATTAAAATACTTCAATTTACTTAAAGGTGAAAGTTATTTGGATGATTTCGGCAATGAATTTAAGTGTATCAGTCATACGATTGAGTATTGATTAACCTATTTTTTCATAAAAAAGATTATATATAAACTAAAATAAATTATGTATGTATAAATTATTTCATGGAAATGATTATTAATTTGGAGGTTTATTATGACTTGGGAAGATGCACCATCTCATATTTGCAGAGGTGGAGATAAAAGGGGTTTGGCTTTCTGTTGCCCTCCAGTTAAACCTTGTCCAATATTAAATGCTTTGGACGAAGTTAACTTAACTCCTCAAGAATATATTGATATTAAAACTGAATTCGCAAAAGAAACTAAATTAGGTGAAGGGACAGGGACTTGTTTTGGATCATTAGTATGGTGTTGTAAACCGTCTAAACCATGCCCGTTACGTGATATTACTTTAAAAAATATCGGTATGACTCATGATGAATATTTGGACTTGAAAAAAGAATTGTCTGATAAATTGGTTGGTGTTGATAAGCCTACTCCTGATGAAAGTGTAAAAGTATTAGCTGAAACTTTCAATATTGGTGAAATGGAAGCTATGAGTGTTTTAAATGATTGTAATAATGATTTGAGAATGGCTGTAAAATTATTACGTGTTAAATCCTTAGGAAATGCTGATTAAAATGGATTGGACTTCCTTATATCTTAAAACAGCCAATTTAAATGTATTTATATTAGGTACTGGTGAAGTGGCTACAAGAAGGGCAAATAAATTTCTTGACCATGGAGCTAATGTTAAATTAGCAGGGGATGTTTTAGATAAGGAATTAATCAATAAAGGAGCTGTTTTGGCTTCAGTTGATGATGTGGTTAACTTAGTTCAATGGTCTGATGTAGTTGTAATAGCCAGCGGTGATAGGGAATTGTCTGATTATGTCAGTAAAATAGCTGAGGATAAACTATTAAATAGGGCGGATTTTCCGGATAATGGAAATATTATTGTCCCTACAAGTTTTAATATTGGTGATGTTGAGATATCTATTTTTACAAATGGAAAAAGTCCATTAATGGCTCGCCAATTAAGAAAAAAGATTCAATCTATTATTACTGAAGATGATATTTTAGAAATTGAACTTCAGGATTACAGCCGTAAATTGCTTAAATCCAGGATATCCGACCAGAAAAAAAGAAGACAGTATCTTTATGAAATTTTCAATGATGAAAATATTAAAGGATTACTTGATAACCATAAAATAGATGAAGCTAAAGAGTATATCGATGATTTGATAAGGTGATTTGATGATACTTAATTTAAGAGTTGACCATAAAATTGCAAATATTGATGCTATGGAAAATATTGCAAAGGAAATGGATCAGTTATTTTTGGAATTGCAGGAAAAGTACTCAATTGTAGAATATGTGGAAATATCTACATGTAATCGTAAGGAATATTACATTCATAATGACAATATAGATGCTTCTGATTCTCTTTTATCTCATGAAAATAAAAGCATTATTATTGATTATGGAGACAGTGTTATTAAGCATCTTTTCCGTATGACTTCAGGTCTGGAGTCTATGATTGTAGGTGAAGACCAGATTTTAGGCCAGGTTAGTGATGCTAAGCAAAAGGCATTTAAAGAACGTCATTGCGGAAAGATTTTGGATTCTATTTTTACTAAAGCTATTCATGTCGGTCGTGTAGTGAGAAATAAAACCAATATTAACAAAGGATCAATTTCCATAGGTTCTGCAGCTGTTGATTTGGCTGAAAAGCATTTGGGGAATCTTGAAAACAAGTCTGTTTTGGTTATTGGTGCAGGGAAGATGGGTAAGCTGGTGGCTAAGGCTTTGGCTGAGAAAAATTTAAATGCAATATTTGTTGCAAACAGAACTTATTATGTTGCAGTTGAACTGGCTAATGATTTAAACGGTCATGCTGTTCTTTTTAACGAATTAGGCAAATATGTCCAAACAGCAGACCTGATAATAAGTGCAACAGGTGCTCCTCATTATATTTTAAATAAAGAACGTTTGGAAAAGACTGATGGAGATTTTAAAGACTTGTTAATGATTGATATAGCTAATCCAAGAGATATTTGCGAAGATGTCTGCGAATTGGGAGTTAAATTATTTAACATTGATGATTTGCGTGAGATTGCAGATGAAAATACTAAACTCAGAAAAAAAGAATTTGCAGAAGCTGAAAATATCATCGATGAAGAGTTCAGTTTACTTAAAGAATCCTTTAAGTTAATTGGTGTTGAAGATATTATTGCTAATTTAAGAGTATCTATGGAAAAGATACGAGAAAGAGAAACTGAAAAGGCGATTGCCAAACTTTCTGATGTAGATGCAAATGCTAAAATAATAGATAATTTAACAAATTCTATTGTCAACAAAATATTTTTTGATATTTCTAAAAAAATTAAACAGGCAGCTCATGAAAATGATGAAGAATTGATCAGAGCTATTGAATTTATGTTTGAAGAAAAATAATTAAAGAATGTTTTTATTCAAACATTCCTTTTACTTCACTATTTTTAATTTTGCTTGCTTTTAGAGCATATTCCACATCTTTGTTATCTACAGTTTCTTTGTCATGTGAAATCGCATGGTGAAGAGCTGTTTTCAAAATCTTTTCTTTAATGTCTCTTCCGGACATATTTTTGCTGATTTTAACTAGCTTTTCAATATTCAAATCATATTTGAGTGGAAATGTTTTAAGATTGTTTTCAAAGATAGATTTTCTTTCGTTATCATCAGGTAAGACAAATTCAATTTCTTCTTCAAATCTGCTTCTTACAGCATAATCAATTGAATTTGGGTTATTTGTAGCCCCTATTGTCACTACTGCTTTATTGTCATTAATTCCATCCATTTCAGTTAAAAGAGAATTTACAATTTCGGCAACATCTCCTCTAAGTGATTGAAAGCTTCTGTGAAGTGCAATTGCATCAATTTCATCAATAAATATTATGGATGGTGCTGTTTTTTGAGCTTTTTCAAATAATTCCTGTATTTTAGATGCACTGTCTCCAACATGTTCTCCAATTAATGAAGTTGCTTTTATTAAATACAGCGGAACGTCAAGTTCATTGGCTAGTGCCTTTACAAGCATGGTTTTACCGGTACCTGGAAACCCATAAAATAAAATGTTTTTCGGAGCCCATTCACCGAATTTGTCAGGCTCTTCAAGATATTTGATTAGAACTTTGGTTTTATTTTTAGCATTTTCCTGACCAACAATATCTGAAATTTTGACATTTGTTTTAATACGTTTGACAGTATCCAAATTTCTTTCTTCAATATCTAAAAGTTTAATTTCAGTGTTTTCAGCGATTATTGAGTTGTTGGGGCTAACAGATACTATTTGAAAACCGTAATCAGGAATTATTTTTTGATCGAAAAGATATGAATTTTCTTTTACAACTAACCCTAACCATTGTTCACGAGCATACTCTTCAAAGAGTGTTTTATCGATAATTTCAAGATTATTTTCCATCATTGCAAAATCAAAAGGATAACCTACAGGTTTTAAAACTACACTTTCAGCAAAAGGAGTGTTTTCTTTTTGTGCGGTTTTTGATTTTGGGTTAGATGGTTTTGTCTCTTGGGTTTTGTTGTTTGTTTTCATTTAGTCACCAACTTGCAACAGTTGTTTTTTATTACCTATGTATTTTATTTGTTTTACTATATAAAAATATAATAAATTTGCCCTCAATAATGTATCTGATTTAAAAGTAGTTGTTTGTGTGTTAAGATAGCTGTTGCATTTGTTGTTAAATGTTGTGGTGATGGTAAGGTGATTTTTAACTGTTCATAAAAAATAATAATGGTTAAATTCTTAGTTTAATATTTGTAGAATCCTTCACCGGAGTTTATACCGGTTTTTCCAGCATCTATTTTTTCTTTAAGCATAGCTGCAACTTTTCCTTCAATGGTGTCCGGATCGCTGGCTTTCGGATTCATCATACCAATGTTATATGCAGTAGTTAGACCTACAACATCAAGTATTCTAAATGGACCTAATGGTGCACCTGTAGCCAACATCCATGTTTTGTCAATAGTTTCAAAGTCAGCTACTCCATCTGCATATAATGCTTCTGCAGCACTTAAAAACGGAACAAGCATGGAATTAAGAATGTATCCTGGTTGTTCTTTTTTAAGTTTTAACGGAATCATATTAATGTTTTCAGCAAATTCGCATACTGCATCGTAATATTCTTGACCAGTATCAGGATGGCCCATAATTTCTGCAGTATTGTTTCTCCAGATTTCATTTGCAAAATGGAGTGCAAGGTACTTTTCAGGACGTCCTGTGTATTGGGCAAATGCACTTGGGAGCATTGTAGAGGAATTTGTTGCAATAATTGTTTTTTCAGGAATGTGTTTAGCTAATTCCTGATAAAATGCTATTTTCTGTTTAGGATCTTCAGCAATAGCTTCAATAATTAAATCAGCATCATTTCCTGCTTCTTCATAGCTTGTTGTTAAAGTTATGCTGTCATATGCATCTTCAACTTTTTGCTTAAGCTCGTTGATTTTGTCTGCTGACAGTTCGCTTTCACAGCTGAATCCTCTGCAGTATGCTGCAGGATTTGTTTTCATTGCTTCAAGAGTGTTTAAATAAATTTCTTTCAATCTTAAAAGTTTAGGTTGTGCTCTTTCGATTGATCCTTCGCTTCTTAACCATATAGTTACATTAAAGCCACAAAAAGCAGATTGAAGAGCAATTTGACTGCCTAATACTCCACCACCTGCTACTACAATTTTCTTCATATTCATTTTTACACCTCTGGGATACATAGTAATATCCTATGTTTCATAATTAAGAAAGTCATTATTTTTATTAATTTCGTTATAATCTGGCTAAAGATTTAAATAATTTTAAAATAAATCAACTAATTAGCTGTTTAGAGATGAAAAAATGAGTTTTAGAACAAAGAGAGTTTTTATAGCAACCCCATTTTACATGCTTTTTGAATTTTTCCTGTTGAAATATTTCTTTTTACTTTTTGGAGGAGTTAAGGATGTTTATTTGTTCATAGCTACTTTATTGTTAGGCGGCCTGCAATGCATTCCAATGATATTTGAAGAGAAAAAATCAACAGCTGCTGGAAGATTTTGCACTGAAATATTCGGGATTTGGCAGTGGGCAATGTTGATGATTTTAATAGATTTAATTGTTATTTATGCAATAAAACAGTTTATTGGCATTTCACTTTTTGTAGTATGTATTTTACTTGCTGTTGTGCCAATTTTGGGAGTTTACAGTTATTTTCATGCTCATAAATTAGTAGTTAAAGAGCATACTTTGAAATTTGATAATTTAAAAGAGGAAGTTAACATTGTCCATTTGTCAGATATACATTTTGGTGCTGTAAGACATAAAAAAATAATTAATCATGTAGCTGATAAGTTAAATGAATTGTCTGATAGGTGTGATATAGCTATTGTTTCAGGAGATTTGGCTGACGGGTCTTGTGTAGTTAAAGAAGATGATTTTCAGGCATTTAAAAAGGTAAATATGCCAATTGTATTTACGCCTGGAAATCATGATTTCTATCCTGGAATTGAAAACGTTTGCAGGGCCGCCAAAAAAGCGGGAATGATTATTTTGGATGATGAAAAAATGGAATTCAAAGGATTGAATATCTTCGGATTATCTTTCACTTTTGGAGATAAGGAAGATGTCTCTAATGAACAGTTAAAACAGGCTACTGATGAAGATGCAGTAAATATTATAAATTATCATGTTCCTTATGGCTGGGATTTGTTTACTCGCTTAGGTTATAATCTTCAGCTATCTGGCCATACTCACGGAGGGCAATTTTATCCGATGAGGTGGTTTTGCAAATTGATGTTCAAATATAATATGGGAATTTTTGAAAAAAATGGCAGTTATCTGTCAGTTACTACTGGGGTAGGTTCAATGGATACTCCAATGAGGTTGGGAACTGATTCTGAATTAGTTATATTAAAATTAAGAAAAAAATAGTTTAAATCATAGATTCATAAAGCTCTTTCATCTTTAGAGCATCTTCATCTCTTAGGGGAGTTTCACAAATAATATTTGCTATCCAGCCATTGTCTATGAGATTTGCAAGCAAATCCTTAATGTCAGGTCCATATTCATTACTTTCAGCAAGTGTATGGTGTTTTACTTCACCGCCGTTACCATATTCAATTGTTGTAAAATGGCAATGAAGGATATCAATATCCAGGTTATCTTCCAGCTGTGAAAAAATACAGTTATAGTCTTCTTTTTTATTTAAAAACCCTCTGCCTCGTGCATGAACATGGGCGAAATCAACTGTTGGTTCAAAATGATCAAAACTTGCACATAATTCGATAATTTCTGAAACATTTCCCTGCTGTGAACGTTTACCTGTAGTTTCTGGCGCAAAGGTAAATTCTTCAATACCTTCAGCTTCCAGCTCTTCAAATAATTGGTTAATAGTGTTTTTGGAAATTTCCATAGCTTTTCCCGGTTTTCTATTTGAATAAAAACCTGGATGGAACACTAATCTGTATGCACCCATCCATTCTCCTGCACGTGCTGTTGCAATTAAATGGTTGAGGCTTTTTTTAATTTTTTCCTCTTCTTTAGAACATAAATTTATGTAATATGGACCGTGCATTGAAATTAGAATGTCATGTTTTTCAGATTCTTCTTTTAAAATTTTAGCTGATTTTTCACCAATCCTTACTCCGTAAGGTGACTGATATTCATAAGAATCAAGACCTTCTTCTTTAATATATTTCGGTGCCTTGTAGGCTGCTCCTTTATAATTGACAGGACTTCCTGCAGGTCCAAACATTACTTTATGTTTCATTTTATCAAAAAAGTGTTGGTGGGAAATTATAAGATTCCCATTGCTTTGTTGGTTTTAGCTATTGATTTTTCATTGTCTGATTCCATTTCAAGTAATGCACGAATTGCATCAATGTTTTCTGGAACAACATCTGATTCCTGGTGAACAGCCTGCATGTAGTATAATTCGTTACCTACAACATTTATTGATTCTCTCCAAACTGGAATTTCGTATAAATCATTTCTGTTTCTTCCAAGTTCTTTAGCATATTCCATAAGCTCTGCAGTTGAACCTAAACCTTCACTAGCATCTACAACAAGAACTCTGGAACGTTTTTCTAATGCATCAATAATTTCTTGGGTTTCCACTTCGTTATTAATTTCAACCATTATGTTGTGTTGGTGCATAAGAGTTGTAGGAACAAGCAATGCCATTGTTGTCACGTCAATACCTTCCATAACAGTTTTCACATCAGGTCCGTGGTGAGAAGGTACTTTTGGAGGGTTTGGTACAATAGAGTTGATAGGTCCTTTTTTAACTTCTGAAGGATCGGATCCTCTTCTAACCATTACTGCTCTAACCTTTTTAATATCTGCAATTGGGTCAATAGTACTTAATGTACGTGTAAGTCCGGTAGTGTTACATGAAACAACTCTTGTGTAATCTTTACCATATGAGTCATCATAGTTTGAAATAGCATTAAATGAAAGGCCAGTTAATTCGTGGTCTTCTCCACCTTGATAAATTGCTTTAACTCCGGCTTTTTTATACATTTCTAAGTTTTGCGGACCGATAGTTCCTGGAGTACAGTCTACAACAACATCCGCTTCCTGAATCATGTCTTCTACAGTTCCAGCTATTTCAATTCCTGCTTCTTTAAACTGGTCTGCTCTTTCTGGAATTCCAATGTATAAATCATAACCTTTTTCTTCAACTGCAGTTCTTGATTCGTAATTAGGTCTAGTTTTACTTACACCAATTACTTTCATATCATCTTGAGCAGCTACTGCATCTGCTACTCTTTTTCCTATGGTTCCATATCCGTTTATAGCTACAGATTTCATTTTAATCCCTAATTTTAATATTAAATTTTTAAAAAAATTTGTTATATGGATTAAAATTTGTAAGTTAAATTATATAAAATTTGATATTTTAAAATTAGTAAAAAAGAATAATAAAAAAGATTCAAAGGCAGATAATTTATTCTACCTTAAATCCAGCTTCTTTGACTGCTTCAGCTAAATCAGAATCAGATACTTTATCTGAATCAAATGTAACCTTTGCAGTGTTGCTTTCTAAATCAGCTTTAGCATCTTCTACTCCGTCTAAATCTTTTATAGAAAGTTCAACAGCAGCCACACAAGATGGACAATGCATTCCAACAACGTTAATGGTTTTTTCTTCAGTTGCCATAATTTTATTCTCCTTTATTGTTTATGATTATTTATTTGGCTAGAAATCCTATATAAACTTTAGTTATATCAAAATATCTATTTGTATTTTAATAAGGATGATGCATAAATAATTACAATAACTGAACCGATATTGTGGACAAATGCTCCTTCAATTGGATTTAACAGGCCGAACATAGCTAAAATTGTTGCGATTAGATTTAAAATCAATGCAAATGCTATGCCGACATTGATAGTCTTTAAAGTCTTTCTTGATAATTTAAATAAATGGGGCAAATCGCTGATGTTGTCATGAATTAAAGTAATATTTGATGCTTCAATTGAAATATCGCTGCCAATACTGCCCATTGAAATTCCTACATTGGCCTTTTTAAGTGAAGGCGCATCATTTAATCCATCTCCAATCATAGCTACTTTCTTGTCATTTAATTGTAATTCTTTAATGTAATTACTTTTATCTTCAGATAAACAATCATATTTATAATTGTCAATTCCAGCTTTTGCAGCAATATTTCTGGTGGTATTTTTATTGTCTCCACTCATAAGTATTGGAGTAACATTCATGGCTTTTAAATTAAGAATAACATCAACTGCATTTTTTCTTAAAAAATCAGACAGCAGTACTGCTCCAATTAATTGGTTATTTTTACAAAGATATACTGCAGTTGTTTCATCATCTAATTCTGTTTCATATGTTTTATTTAGAATTTTCCTATTTCCTGCTATTAGCTCATCATTTCTGATTTTTCCTTTAACTCCTTTTCCAGGAATAATTTCAAAGTCATTTACCTCTTTCAATGTTTTATTTTCATGATTTTTATAATATTTTACAATTGATTTAGCTAAGGGATGTTCTGATTTATTTTCAAGAGATGCAAGAATGTGTATTATTTCTTTTTTGGAGTATTTATCATTACATGAAATTATTTCACTTACTTCAGGTTCTCCACATGTTAAAGTTCCGGTTTTATCTAAAATTAAGTCATTCACTTTAGCCAGTTCTTCAAGAGACTCCCCATCCTTAACAAGAATTCCTTTTTTGCTTAGATTTCCGATAGCTGCCATAATTGCAGTGGGTGTAGCTAGGACTAATGCACATGGGCAGAATACTACAAGTACTGTAACTGTTCTTAAAATTTCATGAGTTACAATCCCTGTTCCGATAGAACAAACAAATGCAACTGCTACAATCCATGTTGCCCATTTGTCGGCTGCTTTTATGATTTTTGCATTTTCAGGTTTTGATGATTCAATTAATTTTATTAACTGGTTTACAGAACTGTTTTCTCCATTTTTAATTGCTTTAATGATTATTGAACCGTATAAATTTATTGTACCACTGAATACTTCATCACCTGTACTTTTATCAACAGGCAGAGATTCTCCAGTTAAAGCTGCCTGGTTAATAGATGAATTGCCGTCAATGATTATTCCGTCTCAGGGAATTATTTCTCCTGGCAAAACTTTTATAATGTCATTTGTTTTAATGTCTTTGGCATTTATCTTTTTTTCAGTATTATTGTCTTTTATTAATGTTGCAGTTGTTGGAGTAATGTTGATTAGATTTTTAATTTCATTTTGAGTTTTGCTTACTGTATATTCTTCTAAAAACCCGCCAATAGTCATTATTAAAGCAATAACTCCTGCAGCAAATAATTCTCCAATTATTGTTGAAGATATAATGGCTATTGAAACAAGCAAATCTGCTTTTATGTCTTTTTCGTGTATCAGTGCTTCTATTGCTTCTTTAATTATTGGCAGTCCGCACAATATGATTGCTATCCATGATAAATCAAAGAATAATAAGTTTGGTTTTATAAATCCGATTATCAGTGTGATAGCTGAAATAAATATTAGTGTTATTTCTATTAATTCCTCTTTTCTTAACCAATTTTTAATATTCATTAAATCACCTTGATATAGGTATACCCCTATAGGTATAAAATTATTTTAAAAAAAATTAAATTCTAGAATAATATTCTAAAATTGTAGATACATCAGTCAATGCTTCATCAGTGTCTCCTTTTTCCATACTTTCTTTAATACAATGTTCAAGATGTCCTTCGACAATTATATGCCCTACTTTGTGCAGTGCTGATTTTGATGCATTTATTTGCATTAAAATATTTTCACAAGGAATGTCTTCATCAATCATGCGATCAATTGCATTTAGCTGACCTATTATTTTTTTTAATCTTCTGTGGAGGTTTTCAGAATCCATACATTTTTTCAAAATAACACAACCTATACCTAGTAGGGTATATGATTATTTGTAGTATATAAATATTTTGAGTTGATGAAACTGCAAAAAGAAATTTAAGTTTGTAAATTAATTATAAAAAAAGAAAAAATGATGTAAACATTTAGCTTACATCTATAATACCTGATCCATCACCGGAGCCACTGCCTGATCCAGAATCTCCACTGGATGAGCTTCCTCCGGATGATCCACCACTATGGTCGGAACCTCCACTTGAAGACCCTCCGCTATGGCTTGATCCTCCAGTATGGGTTGATCCTCCTGAATGGCTGGAACTTCCACTTGAAGAGCTTCCTCCGGAACTGGAACCAGATGAACTGGAACCTGAGTCAGAAGCTGGTGAGCTTCCTCCGGAACTGGAACCTGAATCTGAACTTGGATTGGATAAAGTACTATTATTTGTCAAATTAATTGAAGAATTATTTCCATCTTTTGTTGCATTATCTGAGTCAGTATTCATGTTTGTTGCATAAAATACTAAACCTACGAGAATAATACAGACAATAATAATTGCAATTATAATATTATTTTTCTGCAAATTATCTCTCCATTTTTAGTTTATTATCAAATTCCCATTTATGATATATAATCAAATATGGTATCGACTGATTCAATCAATAAATCAACATACGGTACAGTTACATTATTATAATCTTCGTATTTATATGTTTCATAAAGTATGGTAGGTGTACCTGACCTTTGTATAGGAAGAGTTACATATGCCGGACTTGTTTGTGAAGCCGGGAAGTATTCCTGTAAACCTGGATTATCATTGATTATTTTGGTAGCTATAACTTTGGATACATTATCCTGTGCAGGAGCAAAAACAAAGTTAGTAATGACATATGCTCCGCCTTGATTGGAGTGTACATCAACTACAAGAGAATAATTGTTTTTTATAGCTTCAGGAACTACATAATCACGTCCTAAAAGTTGCCCTCTCATTCTATTAATGTCATCAATAGGTTCACCAATTGGATTTACATTTATTTTATAAATATCATAACAGTAATTTAATTCACTAGATTTATTAGTTAATTCATCAAATAATGCTTTGTGAACAGCATTTTCAGTTACATGAACACCAATAATATAAGCTATTCTTACATTTGAGCTGGCATTACCAATTGATTTATATAGGTAGACAGTACCATTATCATTTGAACCTAAATTATACCTTTTAAATCCGGTTTCGTTATTATAAATCTCTAAAGTTTTTCCTACAGAATAACCATTGTAAGTTGTTGTAATGGTATAAACTCCAGGATATGCTTTAATATTAATAAAAGCAATACCTTTTTCATCAGTAATTTTAGTTAAAACTTTACCTGCAATAAGGAATGTTACAGAAGCATTACTAAGAGGTCTGCCTTGCCCATCTAAAACTTCTGCATTAAAAGTTGCAGTACCTGTTTTATTACATGGTTGACTAATGTCGTATGTAATCAAAGTTTTATTTACAAAAATATTATTTCCTCTTTGTAACCCGTCAGGATGTATAGAAGTTATAATATAATTTGCAGGAATAAGGTTGATGTTTAACTTGGCAGTACCATTTTCATTTGTGTAACGGGTGTAGAAAACACCATTAATATTGAATGTTACTGTTGTATTGTTAGCTATTGGGTTTCCTTGTTTGTCTAAGAAAGTAGCATAGTATTGTGATTCATTTTTGTAATACTTAACTAAATCGTATGATTCAATAACAGATAAAACTGTAACTTTAGCATTTTTAAATGCGGAATTATAAATATCTGAACCATTATATGCTACTGTGAAATTGTAAACATTAGGATCTAAATTAATATTCATTTTAAATGTACCATTACCATCAGTAGTTCTATTATAAAGTATACCATTAATAGTAATGCTAACAGTTTGGTTAATTATTGGGTTACTATTGTTATCTAATAATTTTCCAGTTAATTTGGTACCATTTTTATAATACATTTCAAAGTCGTTTATATCAATACTAACATTGGATTTAACATCAGTGTTATTTGGTTGGATAATATTATTATCATCAACTTCTAAATCAGTGTTAATAACGTTATTATCATATGCTTCCATACTTTGATGTAAATCAGTAGTATTTTCATTTGCACTTACAGCAGAAATTCCAGCTATCAATATAAAAACTGATATTAGAATTATCAACTGTTTTTTAAATATTAAATTTTTCATATGACAACACTATAATCAATATGTGCTTCATTATATAAACTTTTTAGGGAAAATAACAATGTTTCTGTTTATTTTTGATATAATAGGTTTCTGAAATTCATATCTTTTTTATATTTTGTTTTAAGAGTTAATATTCTTCAACATCATCTAAAACTTATCATTGTCTTTTTAATAAAAAAATAAAAAATAGGGACAAAAATAATACAACAGGATATGAAATGACAAACTTTCGATAAACAGTTAAAATAATGTCTAAATAAATGTTTTATAATGTTATACTATTTATTTTCTTTCTAAATATGAAATGGGGTTAATATTTAATAAAATAT
>ENA-UONW01003173-UONW01003173.1-human-gut-metagenome-genome-assembly--contig:-CS52-NODE-3173-length-14233-cov-23.405064_pt1 | contig 14233 bp, 17 predicted proteins | sample MGYA00242463_ERZ724010 | MGnify/ENA metagenome assembly ERZ724010 | reverse complement strand
GCGTTACTTTCTCACCAGAAAGTAACAAAGAGGTTGCCTTATCGGTAGCTGTATGATAAAATGGGAGCAGGATAAAACACAGAAGAACAGCGCAGAAGAAAGGAAGGGTGAGAGGTATCGGTACAACCATTTCTGGAATGATGGGACAGGGGAGTATCCGGCATAACAACCGGGAGTTCACCGCAGCAAATGTAGATCGTGAACGGTCGGAGCAGAATATTGTTTTCGTCAACGAGGATCTGAAGCGGACCTATAACAACCTGTTCGGCGAGGCGCTGGAGACGTACAACGCTGGAAAGAAAAAGACAAGGGATAAGATCCCAGACTACTATGAGCATATCCGGCAGAGCAAACAGGAGAAGCTGTTCCATGAGGCTATCTTTCAGATCGGCAACCTAAACGACTGCGGCTGTGGTACGGAGGGCGGCCAGCGGGCAGCGGAGGCGCTGACAGCGTTCGCAAAGACCTTTCAGGAGCGCAATCCCCATCTCTATGTGTTCAACATGGTGCTGCACATGGATGAGGCCACGCCGCACCTTCATGTAGACTATATCCCGGTGGCAACGGAGCAGACGAGGGGGCTGTCTACGAGGGTGTCTATGAAGCAGGCGCTCAAGCAGCAGGGCTTTACAGGCGTTGGCCAGAAACAGACTGAGTGGAAGGCTTGGATGGATCGAGAAAAGGAAGTGCTGACGGAAATCGCCCAGCAGCACGAATTTGAAATTATCTCTCTTGGCAGCAACCGGCGGCACATGGAGCTGCCAGAGTACCGGGCGGCGATCCAAGAGTCCGAGGCCGTGCAGGAGCAGACAGCGGCAGCTTTGCAGGAGCTGGCAGATATGCAGGAAAAGAAAACGGAGTTGAAGGGAGAGATTAAGTCGCTCTCCGGCACTGTGGCGGCACTGAAGGCCGCAGAACGGGTGCGGGTGGACTTTGATACCATCCAACCGGAAAAAACGCTCACAGGGGCTGTTAAGGGCGTTACCGTGGAGCAGATCCAGCAGCTCAAAAAAGTAGCCATGACCGGAGCCGCTGCGAAGCAGGCGGTGGTGGAACTGAAGAAGAAAAACGCTGCGTTGGAAAAAGAAAATGCAGAGATGCAGAAGAAAATCCCCTCTACCATGGATCGGCTACTGGAGAAGAAAAATCTGGAGCTTCTTGAAACCCGAAACTTCAATCTCCGGCAGGAGAACAAAGAACTGAAGGAGGCGCTGGAGGAAGAACGCAGCTTTTCAGACCGGTTGCTGGAGGGAATCGACCGTGTACTGGATATGCTGGAGCGTCACCTGCCGAAGCAGCTTCTTCACCTCGTCGATAAGGCGAGAGATCTGCTGCCGGAGCATCAGACTTATAGGCAGGAAAAACAGCACGAGAGAGGTCATTCCTGGGGCGATATGAGCCTGTGAAAATAGCCTGTCCGAAGGGCTTGCAACCGGCACTCGGACAGGCTATAATAACAGGTGAAAACAGGGAAAAACCTATTGATAATATATGCCCCCCTAAGAGACTTTGGCTCAAGAACAAAAAGAAAATTTTTCTCTCAGAAAGGGAGAAAGTCGGGGGGAAAAAGGGGGTGTGCGGAGGGGTGTGGGAATGTGGTAAACCTGAAAGGTTTTCCATCATTTCCATGCCCCGGAGCGAGGGGGAAAAGGGGAGGTGACTTTCTCTTTAAGCCGCCGTAGGCGGCGCTCTTTGGCTCCCCTTTTCCCCTTTCCCGCCCGCAGGCGATTCCCCGCCGTAGCGGATTTTCTTTTTTGCTTCTTTTTTCTTTTCTGGACTGGAGGTATTTTTATGGTTATGGATCAGCAGACTGCTTTGGAGCGGCAACAGGCACTTTATCGGGAGAAAAATGCCCATCTTCGTCAATATCTGGAGCCGGTGGAGCCGTATGAGTTTTACCGGGAGATTTTCCCGGAGGGATCGTTTGAACGCAAAGGGCATTTTGAGGATGCCAAGGGAAACGGTATCGCTCTTGTAGTCCCTCAGAAGTCAAAAGTGGTGCAGGAGAACGGCGTTGCACTGGAGATCAAGGGCGATGGTAAAGCCAACCGTCATGTGATCACGGACGAGCTGAGGGAACTGGAGGACATCAAAGGCACGGACTTTACGATCATGTCCCCTATCTCATATTTTGGCCGGCAGCGCCGGGGGCAGAATGCCAGGTATCTCTATGCGATGGTTTTTGATCTGGACGGCGTAGGGATGCCGCAGCTCCGGGACACGCTGCATCAGATGAACAAGGATATTATTCCAAAGGCCACTTTCGTGGTAAACAGCGGGACCGGCCTGCATCTGTATTATGTGCTGACGGAGCCGATCCCTATGTACCCGCAGAATCAGAAAATTTTGAAAGAACTGAAATACGCCCTCACCCGGCAGATCTGGAACAGGTTTACTTCGTCCATCAAGGAGCCGCAGATGCAGGGCATTTTGCAGGGGTTCCGTGTGGTTGGCACCAGTTCTAAGCTGGGGAAGGACTATCCTGTGGTAGCCTATCGGTATGGCGGTGCGGTGGAGTTGGAGAAGCTGCTGGACTATATCCCGGACAGCAACGGAGAGCAGCAGCGCATAGAGGCGCTCATGCGAAAGAGTCGCCTGTCGCTGGCCGAGGCCAAAGAGAAGTACCCAGACTGGTATGAGCGCCGGGTGGTGAAGAAGGAGCGCCGGGGGCGCTGGACGGTGAAGCGGGATCTATATGACTGGTGGCTGCATCGGATCGCTGACGAGATCCGGGTGGGGCATCGGTTCTACGGAATTATGACGCTGGCCATCTACGCTAAAAAGTGCGGCATAGACGAAGCAGAGCTGCGCAGGGACGCTTTCGCTCTGCTCAAGCCCTATGATGACATGAGCGTGGAGGACATCAACCGCTTCACGAAGGACGATATTGTATGCGCTCTGGAGATGTTCAATGAGGACTATGTGACCTTTCCGAGAGATGATATTGCCAAGCTATCCGGCATGACTATGCCGGTCAATAAGAGAAACTGGTTAAAACAAGATCAGCATTTGTATTTAGCTCGAAGAAGAAAAGAGGACATGAAAGCGGTAGGCATTTCAATGAAATCTGCGGAAGGTAGACCAACGGCAGAGAAAATAGTTCATGTGTGGAGGCAGAAGCACCCGGACGGACGTAAGGCGGACTGTCATCGGGACACTGGTCTTGATCCCAAGACAATCCGAAAATGGTGGGATAGCGAGCCGTCTGCGGTGTGGCAGGAGGATGGACACATGGTGGCACGGGTGCGACCGTCACAGGCGTTGAGTGATCTGCTGGTGGAGGCATTAGGCCATGGTAAGGATTAGGGGCGGTTTTCGGCCCATGGACGGTCCAGGAGGGTTTTTCCGGCGCTCTGAGGGTAAACATACCACCCCCCCTCTCTATTGCGCCCGGAAAGCTGCATAAATCAAGACTTTTTTGACCTCTAAATGTCTACATAAGCTGAAAAATAATTAACGTGAGGAATATTGATATTTTAGCGTAATTATGCTAAAATAAAAACATAGGAGGTTGATGTTATGAATATGATTAGACCTGTTTCTGATTTGAGAAATAATTTTGCGGACATTTCAAAGACGGTGCATGAAACGGCTCAACCTGTTTTTTTGACAAAGAATGGCTATGGAGATATGGTTGTTCTGAGCATGGAGGCGTTTGAAAACCTACAATTTGAGAGCGAGGTATATTTCAAGCTGCAAGAGGCCGAGAGAGAGGCTGAGTTGACGGAACAACGCTATTCTTCCAAAGATGTGCTGAAAGCGATGAAAGCTGCTATTGGAGGGGAACAGGTTGTATAAATTAGAGTATCTGCCTGTGGCGCGGAAAGATATGCTTGAAATCGTGCGGTATATCAGCCGAGAACTTCAAAATCCGGACGCAGCGGATCGCTTGGCGGGGGAGTTGGTCAATGCAGCGGAAGGTGTGCTGCTCTTTCCGTATGCAACCCCGACTTACCAGCCGATCCGTCCCTTGAAGCACGAATACAGAAAAATTTTGGTGCAAAATTATCTGATGTTTTATTGGGTAGATGAAGAAAAAAAGCTGGTGACAGTGGCTCGTGTAGTGTATGCGAAACGGGATTATGGTCGGCTGTTGGAGTGATGGGAATGGGGCAGTTGGTTGAAGTTGCGCTGGAGATCGACGTGGCGCTGAAAGAGCAAGCGGAAAAGGTTTTTGCAGAAAATGGGCTGACTTTGGAACAGGCAACAATTTTATTTTTTGAAGAAACCGTCCGCCTTGGGAAACTTCCTTTTGAGCTTGATGAAGATCTGAAACAATACATAGCAGAGCAGCCGGACACACCAGCCAGCGATAGTGCGGGGAGTGTGAGGGCATGAAAACAATCCGGCAGATAGCCGACGAGATAGGGGTATCAAAGACAGCAGTAAATAAGCAAATCGCAAACCTCGGTTTGCGATCAGGTTTGCGAAAAAACGGAAACCAGTTTGCGATTGATGAACAACAGGAAGCCTTGATAAAACAGGCGTTTTCTGAAAAATCGCAAACTGAAATCGAAAACCAAACGCAAACTAAATCGCAAACCGAAAACCACGAAGTTTCCGATTTGGTTTGCGTTTTACAGGCCACCATCGACACGCTGCAAGGGCAACTTGAAGTAAAAGATCGGCAGATCGAGCAGCAGGCGCAGACCATCACCCGGCTTACTGATGCGTTGGCTGCCGCCCAGCAGACAGCGGTAGCGGCTCAGGCCCTTCACGCTGGTACCATTCAACAGCAGCTCGTTGCTGGAGAGGGAGAAGAGCTTCAACAGGAACGAGAAACAGTACCGCGTAGAAGCTGGTGGAAGCGTTTATTTGAATGAAAAGATTCATGATAAAAAGAGTTGATAAAAGATTGCAGGCAGTACAATGTCTTACAGGGAATAAAATAAAGATAATTGCTTGTATTACCATGCTTATAGATCATTTCAGCAAAATTTTTTTAGAATCCATTATGAATGATAAACTGTTTCCATTGTATTTGGCAGGAGGAATGTCAACAGAACAGTTTTATGGAATTGATGCTTTTCAGAAGAATATTCTTAATGGAATTGGGACAATCGCATTTCCGTTATTTTGCTTATTGCTGTCGGAAGGTTTCTTTTATACCAAAAATCGAAAACGGTATATTGGAGGAATGTTAGCTTTCGCTCTAATCTCAGAAGTGCCATTTGATATAGGATTCTTCAGTCGCTATTCAATAGCTGAGGGAACTTTCCCGTTTTACTTGCAATACCAAAATGTTTTTTTCACACTGTTTTTGGGACTTCTTACGCTGGTTATTATAGAGAAGGTTGCTCTTAAAATAAGTGGGGACGGCAGAAAAAGCAAGGTAACAAAAATATTGTGCCAGCTTGGTGTTGTTATAATAATGGCAATAATTGCGGAACTGGTTAAGTGCGATTATGGAAGCCAAGGCATTGTTTATGTATCCATGTTATATTTCTTGAGAAAAAGTAGACTTTTACAAAGTGCAGGATTTCTCATAATGTATATGGTGACAACAGGAAATCAGCCAACGATTTTTATTGTTGTTGCAGCTCTTATAATTTTGTTATATAACGGGAAACGCGGAAATTTGTCTATAAAATATTTCTTTTATTGGTTTTATCCAGTACATATATCGCTTCTTTATGGTGCATCGCTTCTGTTCAAATAAGAAATGCCCTGGCATTGCCAGGGCATTTCAGTAAGTGATGAGTGAATGGAAATTAGTCGATGTTGAAGGTATAGGTTCCGGCTACGCTTGCCTTACCCTGGATGGTGTAAGTACCACTAAAAGCAGGAATCTGATCCAGGCGGACAGAGGAGCCGGGGGCGATGGTCTTGGTTTCTCCGACCTGGGCACCCTTCTCATTGATTACGCGGATCGTGACATTGCCGGGGTTGTTGGCATCACTGGTGACCAGGGGGGAATCCGGGAAGATGTTGTTGGAAGAAGTGATGTTCACATAATCAGTGGTGTTGAGTTTTGCAGTGCCCGTCCAATAGATACAAGGGGAGACACTTTCAGTCGCTGCTGTCGGTTCATTCTGAGGAGCAACAGGTTCAGATGCAGCGAAGGCGGGGACAGCCATAGAAGCCGCCACGGTTAAGGCAAGAGCCATTGATACAAACTTTTTCATGATGATCCTCCTGAAAATTTTGATTTAGGCCTGTATGGCCTGAACGATAGAATCTCTATCTTCAATTAATAATCATATCATATCACTATAATGTAAAAATTTCTACACAATTTAATGAAAAAATTGTAGATTGTGAAACATAGATTTATTGAGAAAAACCCGCGGGAGCGCGCAAAAGCACTTTCATACTGACGCCACAACGGGGCGGCGGTGTGAAAGTGCCTTTGCGTTACTTTCTCACCAGAAAGTAACAAAGAGGTTGCCTTATCGGTAGCTGTATGATAAAATGGGAGCAGGATAAAACACAGAAGAACAGCGCAGAAGAAAGGAAGGGTGAGAGGTATCGGTACAACCATTTCTGGAATGATGGGACAGGGGAGTATCCGGCATAACAACCGGGAGTTCACCGCAGCAAATGTAGATCGTGAACGGTCGGAGCAGAATATTGTTTTCGTCAACGAGGATCTGAAGCGGACCTATAACAACCTGTTCGGCGAGGCGCTGGAGACGTACAACGCTGGAAAGAAAAAGACAAGGGATAAGATCCCAGACTACTATGAGCATATCCGGCAGAGCAAACAGGAGAAGCTGTTCCATGAGGCTATCTTTCAGATCGGCAACCTAAACGACTGCGGCTGTGGTACGGAGGGCGGCCAGCGGGCAGCGGAGGCGCTGACAGCGTTCGCAAAGACCTTTCAGGAGCGCAATCCCCATCTCTATGTGTTCAACATGGTGCTGCACATGGATGAGGCCACGCCGCACCTTCATGTAGACTATATCCCGGTGGCAACGGAGCAGACGAGGGGGCTGTCTACGAGGGTGTCTATGAAGCAGGCGCTCAAGCAGCAGGGCTTTACAGGCGTTGGCCAGAAACAGACTGAGTGGAAGGCTTGGATGGATCGAGAAAAGGAAGTGCTGACGGAAATCGCCCAGCAGCACGAATTTGAAATTATCTCTCTTGGCAGCAACCGGCGGCACATGGAGCTGCCAGAGTACCGGGCGGCGATCCAAGAGTCCGAGGCCGTGCAGGAGCAGACAGCGGCAGCTTTGCAGGAGCTGGCAGATATGCAGGAGAAGAAAACGGAGTTGAAGGGAGAGATTAAGTCGCTCTCCGGCACTGTGGCGGCGCTGAAGGCCGCAGAACGGGTGCGGGTGGACTTCGATACCATCCAGCCGGGAAAAACGCTCACAGGGGCTGTCAAGGGCGTTACTGTGGACCAGATCCGGCAGCTAAAGGATGTAGCTATGACTGGAGCTGCCGCAAAGCAGACGGTCGTAGATCTGAAGAAGAAAAACGCTGTGCTGGAAGAAGAAAAAGCAGAGCTGAAAAAGAAGATTCCTTCCGTCCATGAGAAGATGGAGGCGGCAGCGCAGCGTAGCCGTCTTGAAAGCCAAAATCGGCAGCTATGGAGTGAAAACGAGGAACTGAAGGAGGCGTTGGAGGAAGAACGCAGCTTTTCAGATCGGCTGCTGGAGGGCATTGATCGGGTACTGGATATGCTGGAGCGTCACCTGCCGAAGCAGCTTCTCCACCTCGTCGATAAGGCGAGAGATCTACTGCCGGAGCATCAGACTTACCGGCAGGAAAAACAGCACGAGAGAGGTCATTCTTGGGGCGATATGAGCCTGTGAAAATAGCCTGTCCGAAGGGGCTTGCAACCGGCTTTCGGACAGGCTATAATAACAGACGAAAATAGGGAATTACTGTATTGATAATATATGCCCCCCTAAGGGCCTTTGGCCCCAAAACAAAAAAGAGAAATTTTCTCTCAGAAAGGGAGAAAGTCGGAGGGGAAAAGAGGGTGTGCGGAGGGGTGTGGGAATGTGGTAAACCTGAAAGGTTTTCCATCATTTCCATGCCCCGGAGCGAGGGGGAAAAGGGGAGGTGACTTTCTCTTTAAGCCGCCGTAGGCGGCGCTCTTTGGCTCCCCTTTTCCCCCTTCCCGCCCGCAGGCGATTCCCCGCCGCAGCGGATTTTCTTTTTTGCTTCTTTTTTCTTTTCTGGATTGGAGGTATTTTTATGGCTATGGATCAGCAGACTGCTTTGGAGCGGCAGCAGGCACTTTATCGGGAGAAGAATGCCCACCTCCGGCAGTATCTGGAGCCGGTGGAGCCGTATGAGTTTTATCGAGAGATCTTCCCGGAAGGATCATTTGAGAGGAAAGGGCATTATGAAGATGCCAAGGGAAACGCTATTGCGCTGACTGTTCCAAAAAAGCAGGACAGCCGGGAAAATGGTGTAGCGTTGGAAATTGAGGGAGATGGGAAAGCTCGACGGCATTTGATTACGGACGAGCTGGAGGAACTGAGTGAGATCCAGGGCACAGATTTTACAATCATGTCCCCTATCTCATATTTTGGACGGCAGCGCCGTGGGCAGAATGCCAGGTATCTCTATGCGATGGTCTTTGACCTTGACGGTGTAGGGATGCCGCAGCTCCGGGATACGCTGCATCAGATGAACAAGGACATTATTCCCAGGGCTACCTTCGTGGTAAACAGCGGAACCGGCCTGCATCTGTATTATGTGCTGACGGAGCCGATTCCTATGTACCCGCAGAATCAGAAGATTTTGAAGGAACTGAAATACGCTCTTACCCGGCAGATCTGGAACAGGTTTACTTCGTCCATCAAGGAGCCGCAAATGCAGGGTATTTTACAGGGATTCCGTGTGGTTGGCACCAGCTCTAAGCTGGGGAAGGACTATCCTGTGGTGGCTTATCGTTATGGCGGTGCGGTGGCGCTGGAGAAGCTGCTGGACTATATCCCGGACAGCAATGGAGAGCAGCAGCGCATACAGGCACTCATGCGAAAGAGCCGCCTGTCTCTGGCCGAGGCAAAAGAGAAGTATCCGGACTGGTATGATCGCCGGGTGGTGAAGAAGGAGCGCCGGGGGCGCTGGACGGTGAAGCGGGATCTTTATGACTGGTGGCTGCACCGCATTGCAGATGAAATCAAGGTAGGACACCGTTTTTATGGCATTATGACCTTAGCCATCTATGCTAAGAAATGTAACATAGACGAAGCGGAGCTGCGCCGAGACGCTTTTGACCTGCTCAAGCCTTACGATGATATGAGTGAGGAGGACATCAACCGCTTCACAAAGGACGATATTGTGTGCGCTCTGGAGATGTTCAACGAGGACTATGTAACCTTTCCGAGAGACGACATTTCCAAGCTCTCTGGGATGACTATGCCGGTTAACAAGAGAAATTGGCGTAAACAGGCAGAGCATTTAGGTAGAGCGAGGGTTGTACAAGCGTTTGATGACCCGGATGGGAAATGGAGAAATAAGGACGGGCGACCAAAGGCTCAAAAGAAGGTCTATGAATGGCGGCAGCAGCATCCAGCCGGTCGCAAAGCGGACTGTCATCGAGATACTGGCCTTGATCCTAAGACGATCCGAAAATGGTGGGACAGCGAGCCGCCTGCGGTGAGGCAGGAGGACGGACACATGGTGGCACGGGTACGGCCGTCACAGGCGTTGAGTGATCTGCTGGTGGAGGCATTAGGCCAGGGTGAGGATTAGGGGTGGTTTCCGGCTCTGGAACGGCCCAGGAGGGCTTTTCCGGCGGTTTGAGGGTAAAACAACCACCCCCACTCTATTGCGCCCGGAAAGCCTTGTAAATCAATGGTTTTACCACCTGTAAATGTCTACATATCGGTGTGACGCATTTGCAGAATGGCAAAGAAAAATACTTGTATTTTTCTTTGTTTTTGCATATAATATGAGTAGGAAAGGAGTGTTGGATATGGCACACACGGTCAATGTGAATTTTAAGTTGGATGAAGATGTGAAAAAAAGGATGGAACGAGCCTGTGCCGAGATGGGCCTTTCCATGAGCGCCGCGTTTACGATGTTTGCAAAAAAGGTCGGCAGGGAGTACCGTATTCCGTTTGAGATTTCGGCTGATCCGTTCTACTCGGAAAGGAACCTCCGCTACCTGGAAAGCGTTATGCAGGATGTGAAGGATGGTAAGGCTCACTTTGCCGAGCATGACCTGATTGAGGTGGACTGATGAAGCTGTTGTGGGAGGATCGGGCGTGGAGTGACTATTTGTATTGGCAGACACAGGATAAAAAGACGCTGAAACGGATCAACGCGCTGATAAAGGATATTCTGAGAAGCCCCTACCAGGGGATCGGCAAGCCGGAGCCGCTGCGGGAGAACCTGAGCGGCTGGTGGAGCCGCCGCATTGATGAAACCAATCGCATTGTTTACTATGAGCAAGGAGAGATTGTCTATATTATCTCCTGCTTGGGCCACTATGACGATTGAGAAAGGAAGGGCCGGTTATGAGCTGGGGTAAAGAGAGGATCGCACAGCTGCAGCTCCCCAATCCAGAAGACGATGATCCGCACCCCCGTCTGCTCTTAGAGGGGGAAGGCGTACACGCCGGGCAGGGGTTTACTGCCTTGTTCCCCGATGGGTGGCATGACATTACCCTGGAGGTGGCCTGGGAGCCGGAAGGCCCCGGCTGCTGGTACATATCCACGCCGGGATTTAAGGGTGTGTGTCCCATTGGCCTGTTTGTGAAGGTATGAAAACCATCCGGCAGATAGCCGACGAGATAGGCGTATCGAAGCAGGCGGTTTATAAGCGGTATAAAGGAAAGCTGTATACGGCTTGCGCTCCGTATGCGCATACGGTACAGGGGGTCTTGTATCTATCGGAGCAGGCTGAAACGCTGATAAAACAAGACTTTTTGCAAAATGACTGCTCCAATGGAGCGCATACGGAGCGCTCCATTGGAGCAGTGCCGGAGCAGTCACAGGAGGCTGGTATGGTGGCAGTTTTACAGGCCACCATCGACACGCTGCAAGGGCAACTTGAAGTAAAAGATCGGCAGATCGAGCAGCAGGCGCAGACCATCACCCGGCTTACTGATGCGTTGGCTGCCGCCCAGCAGACAGCGGCAGCGGCTCAGGCTCTCCATGCGGGGACGATCCAGCAGCAGCTTCTTGGCGAGGAGGCTGGGGCGGATCAGCAGGGTCAGGAGCCGAAGGGGAAGCGAAGCTGGTTTAATAAGTGGTTTCGAGGATCTGTTGTTCAGCGATAGTGAAGTAAATTAAATTGATTTTTCAATGGTGTAGTAGTATAATACTGACAAAGATACCTTGCGATTTCTCCCGCCACTAACAGCATTTCGCCAGGCCAGAGCATCATAACTATTTTGTTGCAAAATAAAGAGGTGATTATTATGGCAAAAAAAAACTCATAGTTGCTGTCATCGTGATAAGTTTGTTTGCTGTAATGAGTTTATGCGGTATGGCAGTTGCCGGACAACAAGCTATGGATCGTTCAGATTTCCATGGTAGCGAAGATAATGTGATTGATCGAGCTGCGATTATTGATGAAGAAAATAGTATGCTTGTAGGGAAAGAGGTGGAAGACACTACCCCGCTTACAGCAACGAAAGGTATGAAAGGAACACCAGGCATAGTACAAGATACGAAATCAAATGAGATAGTGAAGTCATTTGCCGATGAAGTAGTAGAACCAATCAACATAACAAATTTTGAAACCACCGACAATGTAACACCAGAGGTGATTGTACCGAATGGGAGTGCTGCAATTTTTAGCCAGGCTGGTGGTACGGGATGGATTTGCAATGATGGGGATGAGTTAATATACCGATTTGAAAAATTCCCATCTGAGGTTGGAGCGCAAACTTTGGTGATAGGGTATATACTGGATGGCGTTATGTATCCAGGAGAAAAGTATTTAGTTGAGGACGGAGAATATAGGCATAAAATTGACAAATCAGGTGAGTATTTTGTTTATGTCATAAACGCTTCGTCTGATCCCTTGTCGTTAAAAAGTGGCGATATATGTAATTGAAAAGTGAGGAGGAAAAATTATGCGCTATTTTAAGAGATTGGTTGCAATGGTAATGGTAATGGCGTTGGCGTGTACTGCCTCTGCATTTGCGGCGGAAGCAGATAAGGCCGAAGGTACGGTTCATGAGCTGTACTATACCACATATAACGAAAAGGGTGAGATTGTAGAAGAGGGTATTATTCCTCTGAACGAAAATAGTAAATATACATGGAAAGACTCCATAACCTTGGGGAATGGGTGGTGTACCTGTTTTCGTCAGCAGGGCCGTAAGGCTTTTTATGCTACCGATGACACTGAATTGACATTTTCGTATAAACTGGATAGAAGAGCAAAAATTAAATATTATTTCTATCAAGATACTGTGGCGGAGACTATGTATCCTACGACATGGAAATCTGGAACTAAAACATCAAGTGGAACCTCTATTTCGTACACAACGAATAAGGATGCCTATTATTTTGTTGGGGTGACCAATGTTTCATCCGATGATATTACCATCTCGAATGTGTCATTTGTGTTCTAAAGGTTAAAATGAATTAACACGGTACTACAAGGGATTGGACGAATATTCCAGCTCTCGCGGAAGCGCGCAAAAGCACTTTCATACTGACGCCCCAACGGGGCGGCGGTGTGAAAGTGCTTTTACGTTACTTTCTCACCGAGAAAGTAACAAAGAGGTCATGCCCCCTTGCAGGGGCTATGGTAAGATGGGATTGGTAAGAGGTTTAGACGATAGAAAGGGTGGGTGATTTTATCGGTACAACTATTTCCGGCATGACTGGCCGGGGCAGTATCCGGCATAACAACCGGAGATTTTCAGCGGCGAATGTAGACCGGAGCCGGACGGAGCAGAATGTGACTTTTTGCAACGATGATCTGAAACAGGTCTACCATGAGATCTTCGACGAGGCACTGGAGGCATACAACGCCAGGAAGAAAAAGACAAGGGATAAGATCCCAGACTACTACGAGCATATCCGGCAGAGCAAGCAGGAGAAGCTGTTCCATGAGGCCATCTTCCAGATCGGCAATCTGAATGACTGCGGCTGCGGTACGGAGGGCGGCCAGCGGGCAGCGGAGGCTCTGATTGAGTACGCAAAGAGCTTTCAGGAGCGGAATCCCCATCTCCATGTGTTCAACATGGTGCTGCACATGGACGAAGCCACGCCGCACCTTCATGTAGACTATATCCCGGTAGCAACGGAGCAGACGAGGGGACTGTCAACGAGAGTGTCTATGAAGCAGGCGCTCAAGCAGCAGGGCTTTACAGGTGTTGGTCGGAAACAGACCGAGTGGAAGGCTTGGATGGATCGGGAGAAGGAAGTGCTGACGGAGATCGCTCAGCAGCATGAATTTGAAATTATTTCTCTCGGCAGTAACCGGCGGCACATGGAGCTGCCGGAGTACCGGGCGGCGATCCAGGAGGCCGAGGCCGTGCAGGAGCAGACAGCGGCAGCCTTGCAGGAGCTGGCAGATATGCAGGAGAAGAAAACGGAGCTGAAGGGAGAGATTAAGTCGCTCTCCGGCACTGTGGCGGCGCTGAAGGCCGCAGAACGGGTGCGGGTGGACTTCGATACCATCCAGCCGGGAAAAACGCTCACAGGGGCTGTCAAGGGCGTTACTGTGGACCAGATCCGGCAGCTAAAGGATGTAGCTATGACTGGAGCTGCCGCAAAGCAGACGGTCGTAGATCTGAAGAAGAAAAACGCTGTGCTGGAAGAAGAAAAAGCAGAGCTGAAAAAGAAGATTCCTTCCGTCCATGAGAAGATGGAGGCGGCAGCGCAGCGTAGCCGTCTTGAAAGCCAAAATCGGCAGCTATGGAGTGAAAACGAGGAACTGAAGGAGGCGTTGGAGGAAGAACGCAGCTTTTCAGATCGGCTGCTGGAGGGCATTGATCGGGTACTGGATATGCTGGAGCGTCACCTGCCGAAGCAGCTTCTCCACCTCGTCGATAAGGCGAGAGATCTACTGCCGGAGCATCAGACTTACCGGCAGGAAAAACAGCACGAGAGAGGTCATTCTTGGGGCGATATGAGCCTGTGAAAATAGCCTGTCCGAAGGGGCTTGCAACCGGCTTTCGGACAGGCTATAATAACAGACGAAAATAGGGAATTACTGTATTGATAATATATGCCCCCCTAAGGGCCTTTGGCCCCAAAACAAAAAAGAGAAATTTTCTCTCAGAAAGGGAGAAAGTCGGAGGGGAAAAGAGGGTGTGCGGAGGGGTGTGGGAATGTGGTAAACCTGAAAGGTTTTCCATCATTTC
>ENA-UONW01003170-UONW01003170.1-human-gut-metagenome-genome-assembly--contig:-CS52-NODE-3170-length-14246-cov-10.955042_pt1 | contig 14246 bp, 10 predicted proteins | sample MGYA00242463_ERZ724010 | MGnify/ENA metagenome assembly ERZ724010 | reverse complement strand
CTTGTTTGCTTCCCCAACTTTCCGTGAAGAACCAAACAAATCCGCACGGCAAAAAACAGCCGCAAAAGGCGCGGAAAATCAGCAAAATCAATCGGTCACATGAGAAAGGTTTGGAAAACGAAGCATAGCGCCTGTGTTATAATCAAGGTACTTCAAAACAGAGGCGGACAAGGGGGAGCGGTATCATGGACGATCAGAATCGGTGTATGCGGTGCATGGGCCAGAAGGATTCGCAGCAGGAGACTTGCCCGGCGTGCGGATTCAGCGAGAAGGACTTTGTGCCGGAGAAGCATCATCTTCAGCCCCACACCATCCTCAAGGGGCAGTATCTGGTGGGGTGTGCGCTGGGCGAGGGCGGCTTCGGCATCACTTACATCGGCTGGGATATGTTCCTGCATATTCCGGTTGCGATTAAGGAATATTTTCCCTCCGGCGTCGTCATTCGCGATCAGGGACAGCACACGGTCAGCGTGTTCGCGGGGAAGGATGAAGAATCCTTCCTGCAGGGGCGCAGCAGCTTCTTCCGCGAGGCGCAGAAGGTCGCGAAATTCGACAACAACGTCGGCGTTGTGTCCGTCAAAAACTGCTTTTTGGAAAACGGAACGGCGTATATCATCATGGAGTACATCTCCGGCATCAATCTGGGCGCGTACGCGGAGCTGCACGGCGGCAAGCTGACCTTCACCGAAACGCTGAAACTCCTCCGCACGCCGATTTTGACCTTGGAGGAGCTGCACCGCGCGTCAACGTGGCACCGCGACATCAGCCCGGAAAACCTGATGCTTACCAAGGATGGCAAAGTAAAGCTGATTGACTTCGGCTCGGCGATGGAGAGCGACCGCGAGAAGAAAACGCGCGTGCTGATGATTCGCGCGGGCTATTCGCCTGTGGAAATGTATTCCAGCACCGGCGAGGACGGCCCGTACTCCGATGTTTACTCGATGGCGGCGACAATTTACAAGCTGATTACCGGGGTTACGCCGCCGCCCGCCACCGACCGGCTGGATAATGACCCGCTTGTGCCGCCCTCCGCGCTGGGCGTGAAGGACATTTCCCACGCGCAGGAAGCGGCGCTGCTCAAGGGCATGGCGGTGCAGGTGAAGAGCCGCTATCAGACGATGGAGGAGTTCTTTGACGGGCTATACGGCAAGAATGCCCCCGCGCCCGCGCCGAGCCAGCATCAAAAGCGGCTGATGATCGGCATTGCGGCGCTGCTGGTGCTGATTATGGTGGGCGTGGGCGTGCTGCTTGGGCGCGACAGCCAATCCGTTCTGGTAGGACTTGCTCCGACCGAGATACCGACCGCCTTGCCGACGGAAGCGCCAACCGAAGCGCCGACGGACGTGGCGACCGAAGCACCCACCGCCACGCCCGTGCCGTCCGCCGTGGAAACGGCGCTGCGCGATTTCCTGAATGCCAACGGCTGCGCGATTGCGGCGGATGAGGCCATCCCGGCGGATGCGCTGGCGCGAATCGGCGGTGTGCGGCTGCTGGAGGGCAATATCGACTTCACCTTCCTGACGGACGAGGGCGAGCTGGAATATCGCGATTCCTTCTACATGAACCCGTGGCGGCGCGATGATCCGCAAACCCCCGATGTCCGCGGCGAAGCGCTGACGACGGAAATTAACCTGTCGGATTTCGCCTGCTTCCCGAATTTGCAGTATCTGGCAGTTTGGGACGAACAGGCGGTCAACCTTGAGGCACTCTCCCGTCTGCCGAAGCTGACGACGCTCGTGCTCGACCACTGCGGCTTGACGGAAAGCGACTTGCTGACCATCGCGCAGCACGCGCCGCTGCTGACAACCCTGAACATCAGCAACAGCGGCATCACGAGCGTTGCGGCGCTGGCAAGCCTGACGAAGCTGGAGCGCCTGATGATCAGCAACACCGGCGTAACGACGCTGACCCCGCTGGCGAACCTGACTATCCGGCAGCTGATGACCGAAAATACCGCCATTGTGTCCATTAACGAACTGCGCGGCACGCGGCTGGCAAAGTGCATCCGGCAATGGAATTGCCCGATTGTCACGGACGGATACGACCTGCTGGGCGAAATGCCGCAGCTGGAGGAAGTCACCATCAACGGCGACGAAAGCATCGACAAATCGCTTGTGCTGGATTTGTCTCCGCTGGCGAACGCGCAAAACCTCGTGTGGCTGGACGTTGGCCATGTCGGCGTGCAGGACATCCATTTCGTGAGCCGCCTGCCCAATCTGCGCTATCTGCTGATTGCCACGAGCAACCTGACGAGCATGATGATTGGCGAGGCGACCCTGCCCGAAACCCTTGCGTACATCGACTTTGGCGGCAACCGCATCACCAGCCTGGAGGAACTCCATCTTGAGCGCTTGCAAAAGTTGGAATACATCAGCCTGCACGCCAATTTCATCACCGACTTCTCGCCGCTGGAGCAGTGCACCGCCACGGAAACGTGGATTACCGACCAGCACAGCCCGGATTTGCTGATGCCGTGGCTTGGTACGTCGCTGCGGGAGGCGCTGAATCTGCCGCCCAAGGCGTTCATCACGCAGAAAATGCTGGATAACGTAATCGGCGTGACCGTGCGCGACGGCGAAATCGACTGGGTGTTCTACGAAGAGCAGAAGAATCACGATGCTTGGCAGCGCCGCGAGCGGGAAGTCAACAACTGGGGCAAGTATATCGACAAATACAGCGACAACTGGGGTGATCCGCTGTTCCTGACGCCCAACCCAGCAGACGCTGACCTGCCGACCATGAACCCCGATGCGTTCGATTTGAGCGAATTGCAGTATTTCCGCCACCTGCACTACTTCCAGCTGCGCAACCAGCAGGCGGAAGGCACTTGGGTGCTGCCGAAGCTGCCGATTCACTGGCTGATTTTGTCTAACTGCGGCTTGACGGACGCGGATATGCCGTACATCACTGCCATCAACGTGGATGACGGCGAACGCTATAACGAGCTGTACAGTCTGAATCTGGGGAATAACGCCATTACGTCCCTGTCGGGCATGGAGCGGCTGGCGACACTGAACGTCTTGCTGGTGCAGCGCAACAGCATCAGCGATTTGTCCCCGCTAAGCGACCTGACGCGTATCCATTCGCTGAATATCAGCTGGAATCCCGCCATCACGAGCATTGAGCCGCTGGCGCAAGGAATGCGGGAGACGCTGGTGAATCTGGACATGGCGGGTTTGGCGGTGGATTTGACCCCCGTCGGCGGCATGGAGAATCTGGATCATGTGCGCCTTGGCGACGACTGGAACAGCCATCGCATTTCGCTGGATTTAGCCCCGCTGTCCGGTTTAACGCACCTGAAGTACCTGCATATCTTCGGCGCAAAGCTGGATAACGTGGAAGCCATCAGCAGCATGAGCGGCTTGATTTGCATTAACCTGCAGAACTGCGGCATGACCTCCGCCAAGCTGACTGCTCTCAATGGGCATCCGCTGACGACCGAAATCAATCTGGAGCGGAACTTCCTGCGCACGCTGGATGAACTGGATTTATCGACGCTGCCGCAGCTGAAGGAAATCGCCCTCGACGGCAACGCCATCAGCGACTTCTCGATGTTTGACGGCACGGCGATCACCGTGTACGGGCAGGATTGGCAGAACGCTGCTTACTAAAGCGACTATATAATAGGAAGGGAGACTGGCTATGTCCGCACCGATGATCCTGGCGGAAAGCGAAGTGGAGCGGATTATCCGCCTGTCGCGCAACGCGGAATTTGCCCGCGCGTATCTGGAAAAGGGCATCCGCGTGCCGACGTTCCCGGAAATCCTCGCGGAATATTCCGGCATCACCGATGCTTCGGCGCTGCGGGAGAAGCTGTGCACCCGCCTGCAGGGCATGATTGGCGAGCCGAACGCCGCGTCAATCCGCCGCAAAGTGTCCGTCTGGTTCACGGGCAAAACCGCGCCGGAAAACCGCGGTCAGCTGGTGCGCATCGTGTTCGCGCTGGACATGAGCGATGAGCAGGCGCAGAATTTTCTGGCGTGCGCGGGTGGCGGCTGCCTGCATCAGCGCAATCCTATCGAGTTGGCGTACCTCTACGCGCTGCGCAGCCGCCTGGGCTACAACGAGGCGTGCCACCTCATCGAGCGCATCCGCCATATCGCCATCGGCGGACAGGGCAAAACCGAGGTGCTGGAGAACGAGTTCACCAAAATCCGCGGGGAAGATGAATTTGTGGATTTCATCAGGCAGCAGCGGATGAATCTGGGGGAGCTGCACAACACCGCCTACGAGTATTTTCAGGAGTACATGGAGGTGCTCACCAAGCCGCCGGACAGCTTCCCGCACCTGCCGGAGCGCGCATACAGCGTGCGCGAAATTGTGCAGATGTACTTGAAGCCCCCCGCGGGCAGCAGCAGCGTGCTTGGCAAAACCCTGCGCGCCCACTGGCCGGATGAAAAAACGCTCTCGCAGATTGCCAACCGGCGGCAGGATGTGCCGCGAAAAGTGCTGATTCTGCTGTTCCTGATCACCGACGGGGCGGAAAACAGCCTGTATGTGAACGACGCCGCCGTCAGCGACGATGCGCGCGTGCTGTTTGACGACCGCTACCGCCGCGTGAACCAAATGCTGGATGACTGCGGATACAGCCAGCTTGACCCGCGTAACGTGTTTGACTGGCTGATGCTCTACTGCATGTACGACCACGGCGAGCTGAACGGCAATGAGCGCCTGCAGGCTGTCCTGCGGGAGACGGAAGAGAATGACGCTCTGGGAGGGGATGCCACATGACGATGCCCTATGCCTGCACGCGCTGCATGATGCCGACGGAGGAAGCCGTCTGCCCGGTGTGCGGGGCGAAAACGGAGAATGCACAGCGGATTCGCGATGCGCTGCCGCCGCAGACCATCCTGCATGGGCAGTATCTGCTTGGCGCGGCGCTGGGCGGCGGGGGATTCGGCACGACCTACCGCGCCTTGAAGCTGGAGAGCGTCGATCCCGTGCGCGGCGAAATGGTGGCGGTGAAGGAGTACTTTCCGCACAGCATTGCCGCCCGAAGCGATGACGGCAGGGTCGTCCCGCAGCGCAATGATGCCAAGCTGTTCACCAACTGGCGCGATAAGTTCGTGACGGAATACAACATGCTGCTGGAAGCCTCGCGCTGCCCGTCGGTGGTGCAGGTGCTGGATTTGTTCGAGGAAAACAATACCGCGTATCTGGTGATGGCGTACGTCGAGGGCGAAACGCTGGCGCATCGGGTGCGCAAACAGGGCGCAATCCCGCCGGAGGAGCTGATGCGGATGATGAAGCCGTTCATCGAGAATCTGCGGATGCTGCACGAGAAGAAAATCATCCACCGGGATATAAAGCCCGCCAACATCATCCTCAAGGGCGGCGATACCCCGATTCTGCTGGATTTCGGCAGCGCGCGCCCCAACGACCCCGATTCGCGCAAGACCATCCTCATCAGCAAAGGCTACGCGCCGCCGGAGCAGTACGAGGAGAACAGCCTGCAAGGCAACTGGACGGACGTCTATGGTCTGTGCGCGACGATGTACTTCGCCCTGACCGCCCAAGAACCCGCCGACGCGCTGGAGCGCAAGTACGCCATCAAGGTGAAGGGCAGCGACCCGCTTGTGCCCATCCAGAAGCTGTGCCCGAGGCTGAAAAGCCAGTGGGCGGATGCGCTGATGGCGGGGCTTGCAATGGAGTCCGGCGAGCGCCCGTCGTCCTTCACGAAGCTGGAAACGGCGCTCTTCAGCGAAAGCAAGCCGGATGCGCCGAAGCCCGCGCCCATCATCGACAGCGCGCAGACGACCCGCGCCCTGCTCGCCGCCAAGCGCGTCGGGAATCTGCTCAAGCGCTTTGCGCCGCAGAAGTACGAGGGCATCCTGCGCGAAATCGACCGCATCAGCCGCTTGGGCAGCATCGCGCAGCAGGCAGAGAGCCTCCAGCAGCTTTTGCAGGGCAGCGGCGTTATCTTCCGCCTGCTGACCAATGGCTTCCGCAAAGCCTGATTTTGCTCTGCCGCCGCAAACCGTCCTGCACGCCCACTATCTGCTGGGCGACACGCTCGGCGGCGGCGCGCTCGGCATCACCTACCGCGCCGTGCAGCTGGATGCCCCCGCGCGCGGCAGGGTGGTCGCCGTGAAGGAGTTTTTTCCGCGCGCCCTTGCTGTCCGGGCGGCTGACGGCAGCGTGCAGCCCATGCCCAAAGGTGCGGCGGATTTTGCCCTGTACTGCGCGCAGTTCGTGCATGGATACCGCGTCCTGCGCGCAAAGGCGAACTGCCCGGCGCTTGTGCCCCTGCTGGATTTGTTCGAGCAGAACGGCACGGCGTATGTGGTGATGGCGTACATCGAGGGCGAAACGCTTTTGCAGCGGGTGAAGGCGCACGGGGCAATTCCGCCGCGGGCGCTGATGCGGATGATGCGCCCGTTTCTGCACGATTTGGCGGCGCTCCACCGGCGGCAAATCATCCACCGCGCCATCATGCCCGAAAATATCCTCCTGCGCGGGGAAAATCCGCCGATGCTGCTGGATTTCGGCGGTGCGCGCCCGGATAGCGATGGACCGCTGACGCGCTGCGCGAGCTTGCGGGGGTGGGGGTGCTTTCCGCCGGAGCAAACCTGCCAAGGCAAACAAGGCAGCTGGACGGACGTGTACGCCCTCTGTGCGACGATGTACTACGCCCTGACCGCCCACAGACCGCTGGATGCCATGACGCGCCTGTGCGCCGAAAAATCTGGCAAGGATGACCCGCTTGTTCCCATCCGCACGCTGTGCCCGAAGCTGCCGCGAAAACAGGCGGATGCGCTGATGGCAGGGCTTTCGCTGGATTCCGCCGCACGTCCGGCTGACTTCGCCGCGCTGGAATCCGCCCTGTACGGCAGCAAAATTCCGCATTTCGCATTCTGCATTCCGAATTGGTGCGCGCGGAAATGAGCGGGAAAACCCGCCGTCATCAAGTGCTATAATTCCCAGTGAAAGCAAGCCCCGCCGACCAAAGCGGAGCACGATAGAAGGAGGAAAATCCATATGATTATGAAGCAGTGCAGCGTCGGCCATTTCTACGACGCAGAACGCTACGACAGCTGCCCCTACTGCGGCACGAACGAGGACAAGGTGCACACCCAGCCGAACGTGATTCCGGTGGACAACGGGCTTGAACCGACCGTTCCCGTGAATCCGACCACGGGATTTGGCGGCGGCGAGACAATCGGGCTGGATATGTCCAAGGAGGTGCGCCCGGTCGTTGGCTGGCTGGTGTGCATCGAGGGCCCCGATCGCGGCCGCTCCTACGAAATCCACAAGGAAAACAACTACCTCGGCCGCTCGGCGCAGATGGACATCTACATCGCCGGCGATGCCACCATCTCCCGCGACAGCCCGATGGTCGTCACCTACGACGCGAACAGCCGCAGCTTCTACTGCGGATTCATGGGCGGCCGCTCCATCGTCCGCCTGAATGGGATGCCCCTGCTTTCCACCACGCAGCTCAAGCACGGCGACATCATCGAGCTGGGCAAAACGAAGCTGATGTTCGTTCCCTTCAGCAGCGATGCCTTCGACTGGGACTGGACGCAGGAGTAAGGGGAGGAACACAGCATGAGGGCGAAAAAGTTGTTTTCCATCCTTCTGGCAATGATGCTGATGCTCTTTACGCTTTTCCCGATTCAGGCGGTGCTTGCCGAAACGACCAATCAGCCCTCACAAACCACCAGTACCGCAGAGCCGCCTGCAAGCTCTGCGGTACCCACCCAGCGGTCTGACACGCCCGCGCCCACGTCGGGCGCTGAACCCGGTGCGGAAACACCTGTGGACGTGTCGGGGCAGCTGGGTTTTTTTGTTCAGCAGTATGGGCTGATGGTGCTCCTTGCGCTGGCGGTGATTGCGCTCGTGGTGCTGATTGCGCTGCTCGCGCGGTCGGGGAGGAGAAAGCGGACGGCGGAGACGGCGCAGGGCGGACAGACGATTGCCGTCATGGATATGCCCGGCGAGCCGCCAATCCTTGATGTGACAGAGGTTGGCAACGTACACAACATCGGCAAACGGAATTATCAGCAGGAGGCGTTCGGCGTGTCGCCCCTGCAGGACGAGAAATTGCGGCATTCAAGAGGTGTGCTGGCAGTGCTGGCGGACGGCATGGGCGGCATGACGAACAGCGGCGAACTGAGCCAAGCAGCAGTTTTGGCGGCACTGCGCAGTTTCCCGCAAGCCCCCGGCGGCACGGGCGAAACGCTGGCGAGCGTCGCGCACAGCGTGCTGGACATGGTGCAGAAGCGCTTCACGGGTTCAGGGTCAGGGTCAACGCTGGTGCTGGCGAACATCCGCGACGGCAAGCTCGACTTCCTCACCATCGGGGACAGCCGCATTGCCCTCCTGCGGGATGGTGCGCTGCTGACGCTCAACCGCGAGCACAACTACGCCGCGATGCTGCGCCATCAGGCGGCTTTGGGGCTGATTCCGTGGCGGGAGGTGGCGGAGAATCCGCGTTGCCGCGCGCTGACGAGCTATCTGGGGCTGGCGGATGACCCGGCGATGGATTTCCCCGCCGAGGCGATTCCGCTGAACAGCGGGGACAAAATCGTGCTGATGTCCGACGGCGTGTTCGGCACGCTGGACGACGAAACGCTGACACGCGTGCTTGTCCGAAGCCCAAACGTGGTGGAGGCGGCGCATAAGCTGGAAGATGCGGTGCTGGTGGAGAAAAAGGCGAATCAGGATAACTTTACAGCGGTGATTATCGAGATTGCAAACATACGCAAACTGAACCGGATACAAGCGTAAAGGAGAGAAAACCATGAAACAGTGGATGCGCAGGTTTTTCGCGGTGCTGATGATGGCTTGCCTGCTGGCGGGCAATGCGTGGGCGGAAGAGACGGCGCTGGTGGATGTGAATGAGCTGCTGGACAGCGTGATAACGGCGGAATTAAGTGATAACGCGCTGAATTTTGATGCTGCCTACACCCTGAACGCGCTGAATGATGCGAGCCAGAATGCAGCATCATCAGCAGATGAATGGGGGAGTGAGGGCGGCGATTTGCTGGTCGTTGCTGATGGCTCAGTGGTCTCAATGGCAGTTCGCTACTACAATACAATTGTGGCTGTGAGCAATTCAGACATAAAGACAGCGACATCGTTTAGGATCTTTGACTTAAATACGGGAAACGGATATCCGGCACAAATAAGCGGTGAAGAAAATTCGCTGATATTTTTCAAGCTGGATGAAATGCCTGACGTTGAAAAGCTATACATGACAAACGGAATACCGGCAGGAGCTACCGTTGGTACGAATGGCGGTATATACAGCTACTATATTGATGGAGACAGCATTCGCATTACAAAAGTGCAGGTGACCCGCCCTGCAGAAGGAGAACTGTTTGGTACATACAGTGGTGCCGAATTGATGCAGGGCAGTCCGATTTTCTTCTTTACAGATGATAAGGAGCGCGTCACTATAGGGCTTGCGGACAAAAACCACCGCTATCTGGATTTGTACGCGTATTACGAACTGACTACGGCGGCAAATAATTCCACTGCCGCCCCGACTGCTGCCCCGACAAGCGCCCCGACGACTGCCCCGACAGCCGTTCCGGCAGGTGCATCGACGGACGCGCCGAACAATCCCACGACGAATGTGCCGACCGCTGTCCCGACGGAAGTCCCGACGAACGTGCCGACCGCTGCCCCGACCGCCGCACCGACGGAAGCCCCAGCAGCCGAATCCCAGACGCAAGCCGTGCTCTACGTCATCATCGGCGTTCTTGCGGCGGCAGTCGTTGCCCTTGTTCTCACGCGCGGCAGGAAGAAAGACGGCATAAATCAGCAGGAGGAAGCTGAAACACAGCGTTTCCAGCAGCCGGAAGAAAAGGATGCCCCCACCCAGCAGCTGCCGGTGGAGGAGAAGCCGCAGCCCCGCGTCGCGCTGGCGTGCATCGGCGGCGCATTGCAGGGCATGACGTTCCCCATTTCCTCGCGCGTCGTCATCGGGCGTGACCCGAAGCACTGTTCCATCATCTACCCCAAGGACGCCCATGGCATCAGCAGCGTGCACTGCGCGGCAGAACCCACGGCGGACGGGCAAATCATCCTCATCGACCTCGGCTCGACGTATGGCACGATGGCGGGCGGGCAGCAGCTGACGGCGGGCAAGGGCGTGACGCTTCATCCCGGCGACGCCTTCACGCTCGGCGGAAAAGAGAATGTGTTCGAGGTGCGCCGCCTGTAATCCGCATCAGAAAGGAGCATTGCCTTGAAGTGTCCCTATTGTTTTCGGGAAATCCCCTTCAGCACCGTCTGCCCAGCGTGCGGCAGGGCGCTGCATTTCGGCGGCAACACGCAGTTTCTGGCGGAGGTGCAGCAGGGGCGGCTGGGCGTGAAGGATATCTTCGCGCAGACCCTCAAGCGCCACCCAAAGGGCGATGCGTTCCGCTCCCTGACGCGCCGCCCCGCGCTGACGGCGGAAATGCTGGAAACGTGGCAGCGCCCGTGGATGTTCCTGCGCCTGTTCGTGATGCTGCTGATTGCGACGGTGCTGCTGACTTTCGCGGCGGAGACGATGGTGTATATTTCACCTAAACTCAAGATGGAGTTTAATTTCCCGCTGTCTGTCATTGCCAACATTGTCGGCAGTACGGTGATTCCGTGGACGATGGTGCTGTTTATCTGGGAGATGGACATGTATGGCAATCTCTCCATCTTTGATTTGCTGGGGCTGCTGCTTGTCGGAGGGCTGCTGAGTATTGCCATCGCGTCACCGTTTTTTCGGCTCATGGAGTATGTGTTTTCGCTGAAAGGAGACTACTCAGATTCGTGGGCAGCGGTAGCAGAAGAACCCGCAAAAATCCTGATTTGCATTCTGTTTATCCTGCTGTCAAGGCGCAAACTGAACGCGCTGGATGGTCTGGTGATTGGCGCGGCGGTTGCATCCGGATTCGCCTTCATCGAAACAACGCAGTATGGCTATGTCCATGGGCTGACCACGATGGAAGCGCGGAACTTCTGGACGCTGTTCTCTAATCACCTGCTGTTTACAACCCCGGTTTTGGGCGCACTGGGGCTGGCGGCGAACGGGGAACGCCTGAAACTGCGCCATTTCCTGAACTGGCGGGTGATTCTCTGCCTTGCGCTTGGCATGGGCTGTCACGCACTCAATAATGCCAGCAAGGAGTACTTGCCGATTTCCTACTGGTTTCTCACGGTAACGATACTGACCATTGGCGATTATCCGCTGTTCATGAGTCAAATGATTGTCGCGGTTGTCGAGTGGACAGCGCTGCTTCTTGTGCTGCGCGGCGGCATCCGCCAAGCCTTGGCGGCGAGCGAGCGCGGAAAAACAATGGCGTACATGGAACATTACGGAAAAATCGACGCGCCGAAAGTGCCTGACACGCTGGATACGCCGATGCTCTGCGGGCAGGCGGGTTCATTCAGCGGGCAAAAGCTGCGTGTGCCGAGAAACAAGCCGATTTCGATGGGGCGGGAGGCATCCTGCCAGCTGGTGCTTGCATCCAAGCAGGTCAGCCGGAAGCACTGCGAGGTGCGGTTGACGGCGGATGGGCTGGTTATCCGCGACCTGAACTCCGCCAACGGCACGAAAGTCAACGGCACGCGGATTCCGCCGCAGCAGGATGTTCCGCTGAAGCGCGGCGACCGGGTGGAAATCGGCTCGAAGGACGAATGCTTCGTCATTCAGTGATACTAATTCTCATCTAAAACATGGCATCGAATTAGTATGAGAAAGGGGAAAAAAGCCTAAATGCAGCACGAATTGAAAATCAGCTTTCGGGATGTGATGGCACCCGCCTTCCGCCGTCACGCACGGGGAGAAGCCTTCCGAGCGCTGACACGCCAGATGGAAAACCCGCAAAAAGCCGTCCGCCAATGGCAAATGCCGTGGATGTACCTGCGCCTGTTCGGCATCCTGCTGCTGATGGCGGCGGTGTGCCTTGCCTGTATTTGGCTGGATATTGGCGCACTGCCCGCGCCGTACATCTACGCCTTCTTCTGGTGCGGATCGCTTTTTCCGCTGACGCTGGCAATGTTCCTCTGGGAGCTTGACCCCTTCGTGAATATCTCGATTTTCGAGATGATGGGGCTGGCGCTGCTCTCCGGGGTGGTTTGCGTGCTGTTCGGCACGCCGGTGGATAACAGCATCATCAGCGGCTATTTTGCCCCGGTTTGGGGCTATGTGAAGGACAGCGTTTTGATGCTGGGCGTGCTCATCCTCGTGCTGGTGTGCACCCGCAAGCGGATGTACGGGCTGGGCGGCTTGGCGCTTGGTGCGGCTATCGGCGCGGGGTACGCGCTGTTTACCATGCTGATGGCATCCATCGTGGACACGCCGATTGTGGAAACGCCCACTGGGCTGGCACGTGATTTCAGCGGGCTGACGAACGCCATCAGCGCAAGCGTGCCGATGCTCTTCGGCAATCACGCGCTGTGGTTCGCACCGGTCGCGGGGGCGCTGGGACTGCGCATGAGTGGCGAGAAAATCAACATTCGCCATTTTGCGGATGTTCGCGTCATTCTCCTGATTCTGCTGGGCTTTGCCGAAAATTATCTGATGAACAGCGCCAAATCCCCCTTCGGCTGGACGTTCCTGAACGCGGATTTGATTGCCCTCACGCGCACGGATGCCATTGAGGTGAAGCACGTCATCGTGCTGGCCATCGGCATGGCGGCGCTCATCAGGACGATTCGCCTGTGCGTCGCGCAGGCGCTCACCGTCGGCGGCGGTGCGCTCGTCGGCAGCAAGGCGCGCAAGGGGCGGCTCATCGGCATCAGCGGAACGTATGCGAACCGCGTGGTGACGCTATTCGATGGGCAGGAGCTGCGCGTCGGGCGCGAAACGGGCAAGCACATGCTCACCCTGCACGGCGAGGGGGTCAGCCGTGTGCACTGCCTGCTCACCCTGCGGGAGGGCAGCATCATCGTGCGCGATTTGGGCTCGTCCAACGGCACATGGCTCAATGGCAAGCGGCTGACGAGCGAACAGGATACCCCTATCAGCAAAGGCGATGTGCTTGCCATCGGTTCGCCGAAAGAAAGGTTTGAGGTGCAATGAAGTACAGCTATGCGGCGGTGTCGGACGTAGGCAAGCGCGAAATCAACGAGGATGCGCTGGAGGTGCGCGCCGGGCGATGCTATCTGGCGTGCGCGCTGGGCGACGGGCTGGGCGGGCAGGGGAGCGGCGATTTTGCGTCGAAGCTGGCGACGGACGTGTCCATCCGGCGGATGAGCGGGTTTCTGCCCGCTGGCCGGCGCACGCTGGACGCCTGTGTGCGGGAAGCGAACCGCCTCATCCGCAACCAGCAGGAGGAGCAGCACTGCCGGATGATGACGACCCTTGCGCTCCTGCGCTTGAGCGGCGCGCGCGCACAGCTGGCGTACGTCGGCGACACGCGCATCTACTGGATTCGCGGCGGCGAAATCATCTACCAGAGCAAAGACCACAGCATCCCGCAGATGATGGTGACGTGCGGCGAAATCACCTACGACCAGATTCGGGGGCATGAAAGCCGAAATCTGCTGACGCGCGCGCTTGGCTACAAGGAGGACGTGACGGCGGAGCATTTCGCGGGCAGAATCCGGCGCGGAGACCGTCTGCTGCTGTGCACCGACGGCTTCTGGGAATGGGTGCTGGAGGCGGACATGGTGGCGTGCGCACGGGGCAAAACCGCGCAGGAATGGCTGAACGGCATGTGCGCGCTGATTGCGCAGCGCCGCGACGAGGAAGCGGACAATTACAGCGCCATTGCGATTGTGGCGGAATAAAATCAGCAGCAGGGCTGCAAGCGTGCCAAATGCGCTTTTGCAGCCCTATTTTGATGCGCCATGACGTGCTTGGCAAGGAATTGGGGGGATTTTTGGGCTTTTCAAATGCGGATTTTCGTGGTAAAATGGACGATAGGGGAATTTGCGATTTTTCCCCATAACCTCTTTTCGCGATGCGGGGATTTCGCGTCTGCGGGAGCGACCAAAGGGCTTTGCGATCGCCCTTTGGAAACCTTCGCAGTGCACACTCCTGTTACTGGTCTTTGCCGTAACTTGTGGATACGGGGGACAGTGTGGGTGAACTGTGGATAAACACGCGGGCAAAGCATGAGCGTGTGACCAACTGAATCGCGAAAAGGGTCAAGGGACGAAGTCCCTTGTGGAGTCCAGAGGCAAAGCCTCTGGTAGGGTCAAGGGGCAAAGCCCCTTGGGTTCCCCCCCAATCAGCACGCGGGCAAAGCATGAACGTGCGACCAACTGAATCGCGCGAAAGGGTCAAGGGACGAAGTCCCTTGTGGAGTCCAGAG
>ENA-UONW01003169-UONW01003169.1-human-gut-metagenome-genome-assembly--contig:-CS52-NODE-3169-length-14248-cov-6.320933_pt1 | contig 14248 bp, 10 predicted proteins | sample MGYA00242463_ERZ724010 | MGnify/ENA metagenome assembly ERZ724010 | reverse complement strand
CAAATAACCCAAAATTGAAAACTAAAACGGTCTACTTTTTGGGGTAGAGTTCAGTATGAGCGGCTCGATGGGGTCGCTGTTATCGGAAATCACTACTGGAGCGGCCCTTGGAGAGGCAACCTAGAAAATCGTTGTTTTCACGCCCAAGTATGAAGAGCCCCCAAAAAGGAAGCTGTAATTTATTTCCAGGTAAACACAATATCTTTGCAACGAAACTTTTTAAGATAGCTTTTCCATGCACTTAGAAAGAGACGTTTTGGATGAAGATGGTTGATGAGAGAATATTGTTGTTTAGAGGAAAAACGACGCGCTCCGATGTCGGATTGAAACCCATCATCATGGAGAACACATGAAGGATTGAGTCTCCAAACAGGGAACTCTTGTGTAAAAGGAGATTTAAAATTAAAGAGGAATTCGTCTACGGGTGCGGCAAGGCTTTCCGATAGAGACAGTGCCTTTTGTGCGGCTTGCCTGTCGATTACATAGGCACAGGTTCCATACGTGGGCTGAATAACATGAAAAAGGGCTGAGTTTTTATTTGGAAGAGAAATGGGGTCTGGTAGCGTTAGGCAGTGCCATTCTTTTTCATAAGTGTGGAGTTGAATAATATGCAGTGATGGTGGAATCCAATCGGAGGAGAGAACGTAGTCTTTTATACAGGGAGAGAACTTAGCATCATCCTCAAAAATGACGGCCCACTGCTCCTTAGAGGCAAGGAGCATTTGCCAGCACTTTTTGTGGCTGAGATAACAACAAATCTCTCCCATGGAGAGTTCGCGGGGGAAGTAATATTTTTTTAATGAATTCAATGGGGCAGCTTCTTGTTTGCCCCCCCCCCTCTCTCACTCTAGAGTCAACTGCAGAAACGCGAAGAGCATCAAGCCCGACGGAATTGAGTTGAGATTGCATTGCAATCCAACGCTCGGGACAACGGTCGAGATTAATTATGAGACGTAGCATATTTTGTGAGAAATCCTATCAATCCCGCGCATTGGGAAAGAATTACTAAGCGTTCAGATTCTAACGAAGGAGCGCAAAGATGACTACGGAGTTTTGTTGTTCAGATTATAACTAACTGATTTTGCACTACTGACCACAGTTGCGATGAGCCTTTTCGTTGCTGGGTACTTGTGCAAATGCTGGAATTTTGTTTATCCATGTTTTTCTTTCGCCCATATAGCATCAAAGAAGTACTCCTTTATTTTTGGCCTAGATTTCTGTTCAAAGCAACACGGTGTCAATTTAAAGAGAGTTTACGAAGAATCTCAGTTCAGCAGAGACAGTATGAAATGCAATCCGGCTTACTATCTAGCAAAGCAAGAATAGACCCTTGGGCGTTTATTAGGGTCAAAGATGAGCGGGCGACCCTTCTCGCTTCCCTAAATAGCATTCTCCCTGTCATACACAAGGGAGTGATTGCGTACAACGATTGCACGGATGGAAGTGATGAAATAATTGAGCGTTTTTGTCGTGATAATCCTGGGTTCAAGCCATTCAAATACCCTTACTCAGTGGAGCCGGCAGGCTCTATAAAGTATGAGACAGGAGAACTAAAAGAAGAGAACACTTTAGCCGGATACTACAACGCAGTTCTTCAAAAGATTCCGAATAATGTGTGGATCATAAAAATCGATGTTGACCAAATATATTTTCCAAATATACTCGAACATTCATTTTACCTGCCGAGAACGATAAATGATGTTGTGTCGTATTCAAGATTAAATGTGATTCGCGATTCTAATAATAATTTGAAGGTTATCGGATATGTCAGACCTGGTGACCATTGGCTTGTGTTCAATAAAGATCTTTACTTTGTAAATGTCAGTGGTCGAGATGAGAGGGGCAACTTTTACTCTTACGAACAGATTAAGTTAAAAAGGAAGGAGCCTTCGTTTAAGCCGGAATGCTCATCAATTCATTTTCCTTTCGAAAAAAATATCGAAAATTTATTGGATCTACAAAATCTTTAGTTTCATTTGATGATTTCCTGCAGAGTGCAGATAAATCAGAATTTTCAGATGAATTTGTGAGTATTGTTGAGACAATAAATAAATTCGATACTGATTAGTTGGTGAGAGTATGAAGCGTAGATGTGGATTAAGAAATGCTTTTGAGTGTGCAGGGACAGTTAGGAATTGGTTTTTAAATCGAATAAACAAAAGGTATTGTGTTTTCTTCGCACTTTCCTGTTGCGTTTTGACGGCATTGTTCGTTCCGTTTTCAACCGCCCTAACAAACACCTTCTCGATCATGGCTATGGTGTTTTGGTTTATCAGCGCTGACTTGAAAAAAGATTTTCAGAGCCTACTATCAATCCCTTTTGCGCGATTGCTAGTTCTTTTCCTTTTTTTTGTATGCTTATCAGCTGTTTGGAATGAAGGATCTTGGGCGTCATATTGGTCGGAACTGCGGAATTACAGGCGTTTTATTTTTCTATTGATTATTTTCCTGTTGGTTCGAAATCGTGATTCGTGGCGAGAGGGTATTGTCTTTGCTTTTTTTATTTCTACGGCAATCCTTTCGATTATATGCATCGGAATTTACTTCAAGGTTCCTTTCCTTCCGCAAATGACTCCAGGACAGGGAGCTATTTTCCACAAAAGTCATATAGCACAGGGTTTCTTATTGGCCTGTCATATGGTTATTGCGATTCGATATTTCATTTTCTCTAAGCATATTGAGTTACGCATTGTAGCTTCCCTCTCTGCGTTCTTTGCATTTGTTGTATCTATTTTTATGACATATGGCAGAACTGGCTATCTCTGCATTGGGGTGTGCTTGGTAGCGGCTACTGTATTCTTTTTGCTAAAGAAAGGGAGAAAGCTTACAACAACTTTTTTCATCATTACGGCGGTTGCTGTGATAGCGAGTGCTTTTTCCGGCCATGTGCAAACCAGATGGCAAAATGCACAGAGTGACATCACGCAGTTTCAACAGGGAAACAAAGATACATCTATGGGATTGCGGTTTTATTTTTGGCAGACATCTCTTAAAACGATTAAAGACAATCCGATTATTGGTGTTGGCTGCGGAGCTATAGAGCCGACATCATGTCGTTATGCTGTTGGCTCTCCGAACGAAGATGGTTCCTGTTTTTCCTTTCCAAATCCGCACGAGGATTACTTGTTCATCCTAGCGCAGTACGGAATTGTCGGCTTCCTTTTATGGGTTGCTTTCTTTGTCGCTTTTATCCGTAAATCTATGGGATTCTCGCTTAAGGATAAGTGGACTCTTTGGGGGGTAACGGCTTTGTATCTCGCAGGCAGTTTCTTTAATACGTTCTCCAGGGACATTACAGAATGTACGACGTTTGTTCTTTTGGTAGCCGTGCTACTGGCTCAGCAAGCCAAAAAAGATAATTCCGATAAGAAATCTCTTGTTTAGAAGAAAATATGAAACTCCCAATATCCGTTATCCTGCTGACCCATAACGAAGAGAAAAACATTGCCGATTGCCTTGGTAGTTGCAAGTTTGCCCGGGAAATCATCGTAGTAGATGATGAAAGTGCAGATCAAACTGTTGAAATCGCCGGAACGTTTGACGGCGTTAAAGTCTTTCATCGTGCACTTAACGGAGACTTTGCTGCTCAGAAAAATTTTGCAATTGCGCAGGCAGAATGTGACTGGCTTTTCTTTATCGATGCAGATGAACGTGTAACACCGGAGTTAGCAGAATTCATCAAAAAGGCGGTATCTGAAAACGAAAAATATTGCTATTGGATTCAGCGAGAGAATCATTTTCAAAATATGGTAGTTAAGCATGGGACAATGCGGCCGGATTGGGTTCCGAGATTGATGCCTAGAGACGGAGTCCGTGTTGTCGGTTGTGTGCATGAGGCAGTTTTGAGCCCTTTGCCGAAAAGAAAAGCAACAGGACGTTTGATTCACTATCCATATACTTCTTGGGATCAGGTCTATGCAAAACTAGATCAGTACTCCAAATTGGCCGCCCGAAAATTAGCTGAACAAAACCGACCGTGTGGATTCTTTTCCCATGTGGTCCTTCATCCGATATGGGCTTTTTTTAAAGCGTATTTTTTCAATCTAGGCTTTTTAGATGGCAGACCTGGTTTCGTTTTTGCTGCGAACCTATACGCATACACCTTATTCAAATATGTGCGTTTTTATCAGTTGAAGTATTTCAAAGGGAAGCTTTAAGCATTTTCCAAAATTCGGCGCACGAAATGAGAGGGACTAAAGTCTTCTGTAATTCTTTTTAGACCATCTGAATAGTTCTCAGACTTCTCGTCGAAGGTATTGACAAATGCCTCAAGTGTTGATTGAAGAGTGGAGGGATTGTCAAGGCTGATGTTTTCGCCAACGGAATACTTTTGCAGAAGTTCTGGATTGATATTGTCAGCCAAGAGTACCGGTTTAAAGAAGCCCAATGCATTAAAGAGCATTGCACTCCATTTGTAACGATGCCATTCCGCAGCATAGGGTAGAACCACTGCATCTACAGCACCAAGAGCACTCTCCCATTCCTTACCGATGAGCGTTTTTTTGAGAAAAGAAATACGTGGATTCTTTTCGTATTTTTTTATGAGTTGATTTAGGGCGTAATTATCTTCTTTCCCCTGAGCTACCGCCTGTACGATAAATTGCACTGGGGTTTTAAAGTTTGATTCGGAAAAGACATCTAAAAGCAAATCGATATTCTTTTCTTTCCGATACCATCCGAAAAAGCCAAGACGGAGCGGAACATGCCGAGTGATTCCACAAGAACACGTATCCAAAGAAGGAGTAAATACTTGAGGAGGTATCTGATTCACATTGGGCAATGAATCGAGTTCGCCGTAATGACTCAGCGTGAGTAAGTCAAGATGAATGTTCGGGAATGCCTGGCAAGCTTTGGCTAGTCGGATTAGAGTGCCTATTTTTTTTGGCTCGATGCCGTGAATTAGCAGATGAACAGGAATAGGAGACGAACGAAGGCGACTCAGCAGAAGGGATGAAATAAAACGTGTAGTTGCTGAGGGGATAATGACGGTATCAATATGTTGTTCTTTTATGACTCGATAGGCGTCAGAGAACCAAAGAATTCGACGGACGGCACGCAGTGTCGAAAGGAAAAGTCTTTTAAATGAAGAGGTATTGGAATGGATAATGGATCTGCCGCCATGCAAAAAATGTGTTTCGCTCTGATAGTCGAATTTAAAAGAAAAATTCTGTGGAACTAAGAAGACGGGCTGATGACTCAAAGCTCGCAAAGACTGAACAATAAGGCGATCGAATTCCACTTCATGGCCGCCTTGCATGGCGACAACTTCCAGTAGGGCAATGCGCATGTTTCCCTCGGGTAAAAAGAGAACCTTACAATGGCTCTTCACTCGTGGAAGTCTAGCGACAGGAGGAAGCCATTGCACGCATTGCCATATAGAATTCTCCCGAATAAAATCAACTCTTTTGAAAGAATGGGTTCCGCTCATGCCTCAATACGTCATGTCCATGATGCGTGTCGGGAAGATTGTTCCCCCGAAACGCGCCATCCTCAAAGATATTTCTCTTTCCTTTTTCCCGGGAGCCAAAATCGGCGTCCTAGGTTTAAACGGTGCCGGTAAGTCCACGCTTCTTAAAATCATGGCGGGTCTGGATACCGACATCGAAGGCGAAATCATTTGGCAACCCGGGCTGAAAATCGGGTATTTACCGCAAGAGCCGATTCTGAATCCTGCAGCAACGGTTCGAGAAGAAGTCGAAGCCGGCATGGGAGAAGTGGTTGCCGCTCAAAAGCGCTTGGAAGAAGTCTATGCAGCTTATGCAGAACCCGATGCCGATTTTGATGCGCTCGCCGCTGAGCAAGCGCATTTAGAGGCCGTGATTAATGCGGCCGGAACGGATGCTGCAACACAGATGGAAATTGCAGCCGACGCCTTGAGACTTCCGCCTTGGGATGCCAAGATCGAACACTTGTCCGGCGGTGAGAAGCGGCGTGTCGCTCTCTGTAAGCTCCTGCTTTCTCGGCCGGACATGCTTTTACTTGATGAACCGACCAATCACCTGGATGCCGAAAGCGTTGCTTGGCTCGAAGAATTCTTGCATCGCTTTCCGGGAACGGTCATTGCCGTTACGCACGATCGCTACTTTTTAGACGATGCGGCCGAATGGATTCTGGAACTCGACCGCGGAGAAGGCATTCCCTGGAAGGGTAACTATTCTTCGTGGCTTGAGCAAAAAGAAAAGCGATTAGAGCTTGAAAAGCGCACCGAAGAAAGCCGCGCTAAGTCCATTCGTCACGAATTGGAATGGGTCCGCCAAAACCCCAAGGGACGCCAAGCCAAAGCCAAGGCCCGTTTAAATCGTTTTGAAGAGCTTTCAAGTTTCGAGTACCAAGCCCGTAACGAAACCAATGAAATCTTTATTCCGGTTGCCGAGCGCTTAGGCAATAAAGTCATCGAATTTAAACACGTGAGTAAAGGCTTCGGCGATAGGCTCCTTATCGACGACCTTTCCTTTACCGTTCCGCCCGGTGCCATTGTCGGCGTCATCGGACCGAACGGTGCCGGTAAATCCACCTTGTTTAAGATGATTGACGGTAAAGAAAAGCCTGATTCAGGCAGTATCGAATTAGGAGAAACTGTTCGTCTGGCCGCTGTCTCGCAATTGCGCGACGCTCTTCCGAACGACAAAACCGTTTTCGAAGCAGTCTCAGGCGGGCAAGACACGCTTCAGGTCGGGCGCTTTCAGATGCCGAGCCGTGCCTACCTCGGACGCTTTAACTTTAAAGGGGCCGACCAGCAAAAGTTAGTCGGCATTCTCTCGGGCGGCGAGCGCGGGCGTTTGCACCTCGCGGCAACGCTTCTTAAAGGCGGGAACGTTCTTCTGTTGGACGAACCGAGCAATGACCTAGATGTCGAAACGCTCCGAGCTCTTGAAGAAGCGCTTTTGGAGTTTGCCGGTGTCGCGATGATTAGCAGTCACGACCGGTGGTTCCTCGACCGTATCGCCACACACATTTTGGCCTTCGAAGGAGACTCTAAGGTCGTGTTCTTCGCGGGTAACTACAACGAGTATGAGGCCGACAAACGGCGCCGTTTGGGTGAGGATGCCGCTAAACCCCATAGAATCCGTTTTAAACCCTTAAAGCATTAAAAAGGCGACAGGTCCATGGATTCGGATTTTGTTCATCTGCGTTTTCATTCGGAGTATTCCATTGTTAACGGAATCGTCCGCTTAGACCCAGCGATTGCCGCGGCCGTTGCAGACGGTTGCGTGGCACTGGGAATTACCGATCAGATGAACATTTTCGGGGGCCTGCGTTTTTATTCGCATGCGATTGCTGCGGGCATTAAACCCATTGTCGGATGCGATTTGTGGGTCACAAATCCGGATGAGAATCGGGCAGATTCCCCATATCGCCTCACGGTCTATTGCCAAAACCATGCTGGGTACTTGTCGCTTTGCTCACTACTGACGCGCGGATGGCTTGAAAACCAACATGCCGGTCGCGGCGAGATTCGCGCCGAGTGGTTAACACCCGAATCGTGTCAGGGATTAATTGCCTTATCCGGCGGTCCCAAGGGTCTGGTCGAAGTCAAACTGATGGAGAAAAAGGCCGCTGAAGCTTTAGAGCAAGCCTCTTTCCTTCAGTCGGTTTTCCCCGACCGCTTTTATTTAGAGGTGCAGCGCGCAGGGCGCAAAGGCGATGAGGTGCTTGTTTCTCGCGTTGCCAATTTGGCTGTCAAGAGGGGAATTCCCGTTGTTGCCACGCACCCGGTGATGTTCTTAAAGCGAGAAGAATTTAAAGCGCACGAGGCACGCGTGTGCATTGCTACGGGGCGCGTCATGGCCGACTCCACACGACCGCACGACTTTACTCCGGAGCAGTATATGAAAACTGCCCGAGAGATGCACGAACTTTTTGCCGACATGCCGCAGGCTCTGAAAAACACGGTTGTCATTGCCAAGCGTTGCAACTTAGACGGTGTTTTACAAAAGCCCCAGCTCCCTGTTTTTCCGACACCGGGAGGCATGAGTCTGGATGACTACATGGTCAAGCTTTCCAAAGAGGGACTGGAAAGACGCTTGGCGTTTTTGTATCCAGATGAAAAAGAACGCAATGCCCGAAGACCTGAGTATGAAGAGCGCCTAGATTATGAATTAAAGACCATCATCTCGATGAAGTTTCCCGGATACTTTCTTATCGTTCAGGACTTTATCAATTGGTCTAAGCGTAACGGGGTTCCCGTGGGTCCGGGGCGCGGATCGGGTGCCGGGTCCCTGGTTGCTTACTCGCTTGGGATTACAGACTTAGATCCCTTGCACTACGGGCTTCTATTCGAACGGTTCCTTAATCCCGAACGCGTTTCCATGCCTGACTTTGACGTGGACTTTTGCCAGTTCAATCGCGACAGAACCATCGAATATGTCAAGCGTACGTACGGCAAAGAAGCTGTGAGCCAAATTGCGACCTTCGGCGCCATGGGCGCCAAGGCCGTTGTCCGCGACGTCGGCCGAGTTCTTAACATGGGCTATAGCCAGGTCGATCGACTTGCCAAGCTCATTCCGCAAAAGCCCGGGATGGATATCACGCTTGAAAAAGCCGCACAAATGGAGCCGGAGTTTCAGGAGCTCTCAGAGGTAGAAGAGTACCGGGAACTGATGGGGTATGCGCGAGATCTTGAGGGTCTGACGCGCAACATCGGCATGCACGCCGGCGGTGTGTTGATTGCTCCCGGGGAACTGAAAAAGTTTTGCCCGCTTTATAACGCCGATGGAAAGCCCGAAAACACTGTCAGCCAATTTGATAAGAAGGACGTCGAAAACGTCGGTTTGGTTAAGTTCGACTTTTTAGGGCTTACGACTCTCACGATTCTTGCCAAAATCGTTGAGTATGTCGACCGGCTTCACCCGGACACGCATTTTGACTTAGAACGCATCCCGACCGATGATACGGCAACGCTCGAGCTTTTCCGTGAAGGCAACACGGGCGCGGTTTTCCAATTCGAATCGGACGGCATGCGCAATCAGTTGCGGCAAGCTCGGCCCGATTGCCTTGAAGATCTTGTGGCCTTAAACGCGTTGTATCGTCCCGGTCCCATGGACCAGATTCCGCACTTTATTAATCGCAAGTTCGGTCGTGAGAAAGTCGAGTACCTCGATCCCCGCATGGAGCCGATTTTGCGTGAAACGTACGGCATCATGGTCTATCAGGAACAGGTCATGCTCGTCGCACGCGCCATCGGCGGGTACTCACTCGGGGGCGCCGACCTGTTGCGCCGTGCCATGGGTAAGAAAAACGTCGAAGAGATGAAAAAGCAGCGTGTTGTCTTTTTAAAAGGCGCCGCCGAGCGCGGTGTGAACGAAAAGACGGCCACGGAAATCTTCGATTTGATGGAAAAATTTGCGGGCTATGGCTTTAATAAGTCGCACGCCGCAGCATACTCGTATGTGGCTTGGCAAACGGCCTACATGAAAGCGCATCACACGGCTTCCTTTTTTGCCGGCAACCTGTGTCTTGTGATGGACCAGGGCGAGAAAACCTGCGCCCTAGTGGACGATGCCCGCGAGATGGGAATTCGCATTCTCGTTCCCGACATTAACGAAAGCGAGTGGTACTACACGGTTCCCGACGAGGAAAGCGTGCGATTCGGTTTAGGGTCCATCAAAGGCGTCGGTCAGCAAATCGTCGAAGACATCCTTGATGAACGCCGCATGAACGGTCCCTTTATCGACATTTTCGATTTGGCTGCGCGCGTGCCGAGCGTCAATAAAAAGACCATCGAACAAATGGCACGAGCCGGGGCTTTCGACTCCATGGATGAGGACCGCGGCAAGCTTTTTGCCAATGCCGAGCAGGCTGTTCTTGCCGCTCAGGCCGTAGCCTCTAGCGCCGGTCAGGGAAGCCTTTTTGCCGATGCCTTCGGCGAGCCTGAACGCATCGTCAGTTGGCGCACGGCAGAAAAATGGGATGAAAAAAAACGCTTTTCCGAGGAACGGGAAGTGTTCGGTTTTTGCCTGACGGGAGACGCCTTTGCCTCCTACCGTCAGGAGGTCAAAGCGTTCTCGACCCCGTTTGCCGCGCTTCAAATCGGACGAGCGTCCGTGACGATTGCAGGTCTCGTGACCAACGTGCGCGTCATTGTCGGAAAGCGCGGAAAAATGGCCGTTGTGACGCTCAGTGACGGGGTCGATACGCAAGAGGCTGTGATTTATTCGGCTGTTTACGAACGGTATCGTGCCCTTTTAGTGCCCGATGACGTCCTGGTTCTGACCGGGAAGGTTCAGGAAGACAGGCGTACCGGCGGTCTTTCCTTTGTTGTCGATGTCATCAAGACTCTCGAGCAGGTGCGACTTGCCTCGCACGGTGTGGCTGTTGTGCGTCTGACGCAGGACGCATCGATTTCGGAAATCTTCCAATGGATTGAAAAGTCGAAAAGCGAGGATGCCGGTGTGCCCGTGCGTCTTGAGATTGTTGCGCACGGGAAAAGGGGAGCACTTGACCTTAGGACGATTGTTCGCCCGACCGATCACTTCATACAGATTCTGCGGACGATTCCCGGTGTCAAGACGGCGTACTACGAATACAGCTCGCACGCTCAGTTCGTTTGGCACGAAGGAAGTCTGACGCGTCCGGAAAGCGTTTTACGTAGGTAAGGCGTGCGTTACTTCGGATTGTTAACCCGTCGCACCTACTCGCGGATGCGGTCGATAGCCTCTAAGACGGTCGAAAGTTCCGGCCATGCGCCGTTTTTCCCGAGGACAATGGCTTGCGGATTCCAGGGGCCCGTACGTTTGGCATCGGTAACACCCACAAGCGTGATTTGTTTAATCCCGAGACCGGCGGCAACGTGACTGACGCCCGAGTCGTTAGCAATAACAAATTCGGAGTGCTTGGCAAGGGCAGCAAAATTTCCCAGACCCATCGGCGGCAGGAACATCGCATCGGGGCACAAGGTTTTGGCTTGCTCCTCTTCCCGAACGGACGGAATGACAATGGGCTCAATTCCCATCGCACGAAGCGGCGCACAAAGGTCGTTAAAGTGCGACCAGTATTTCACTTGCCCCTTGTGTAGACCGCGTGCGACCGGAGCCAGGATTGCATAGCGCTCGGGAATCGAATACTCGCGTCTTAAATTGCGGGCAGCCGCTTCGTGGCGCTTGAGAATCAAAAGACCTAAGTGCTTCGGCGTGACATCCCAAGCCGGGGTTCCGCCCCAGGCTTTAATGGCTTCGTGTGCTACGTAAAAAAAGCGCTCGACTTCGTGGCAGGGTCCTGGCTCCTTAATCGAGTCATTTAAAAGAAAGCCGCGTAGGTCCGTCGACAAACCTGCCACCCGCACGTGCGCAAAACGGAAAAGGAGTGCCGATCCGAAGGAATTGGGCATCAAAAGACCGTACTTGGCTCTGGCATTACGTGCAATGAAACGGATGCGCGTGACGTCATCGAAAAAATGCCCTTCAATCGGATCGAAGCGCCACCCCATGCCGGCAACAAGATCTCCGGCCCAGCGCTTACCGACAAGGGCCGGGGTATAACCGCTCGCTTGCAAGAGGCGCAAAGCGGGCATACACATACAGCAATCGCCGACGTGATTGGGTAGGCGGCATAAAACGGTCGTCATGAGGAACCTCGGATAAATCTTTCTCATTATAGGGGTGCCCTCGGTCGCATTAAAGAAGATTGAGTCTGTAAAATCCGTCCGATTGCACGGATAAATTTTTTAGTTGCGCTTTTGCAACGGCAGACAGAATTCATGACCGATACTTCACAGGCTACGACGCCGAATCCCCCGGTGGCTGAAAAAAACTTCAAGCGCCTCCTTCGCCTTTTTAGTTCCTACAAGGGCACGATTGCCGCTGCCGTTGTTGCCATGATTGTGACGGCAGGAGCTGCGGCTGTCATCGCGCTTTTCGTCGGAAAACTCACCGATGCCGGCTTTTACGAAAAAGACCCCAATGTGATTTATTGGGCTCCGGCCGCTTTGGTTGCGATTGCTTTTTTACACGGCGCTTCGACGTTTGCAAGCTCTTACCTTCTGCAGTGCGTCTCGCAAAGCGTCATTGCCGTTTTGCGCGCCAAGATGTTTGAAAACATCATTCGGTGGCCCGCGGCTTCCCACCAAAAGTTTCCTTCCGGCATCGTTGTTTCTAAGTTCATCAATGAGGCGAGTAATGCCCTCGGAACAGCTGCCGAGATTCTCACGTCTATCGTTCGGGATTCGTTGCAAGTCCTAGGGCTTCTCATTGTCCTTTTCTATCAGAATTGGCAGTTGACTCTGGTCTCGCTTGTCATTGCTCCGCTGATTGTGTTAATTCTTCGGTGGGTCACGCGCCGCATGCGCGAGTATGCGAAAAAGTACCAGCTGACGCTCGGAGAGTTAAGCGGTGTGATTCAGGAAGCGATCGATGCGCGCTATGTGATTAAGGTCTATGACGGCTATGCCCGCGAAGAGGCACTTTTTAAATCCGTCAATACGCAAATTCGTAAGCTTGCGCTTCGCATGCAATTGGTGACAAGCGCCGGCACCCCGATGACACGCTTTGTGGCGGTCGGCGCCGTTTCCGTCGTCATTGTCTTTGCCCTGACACAAGCTCATCGCGGAGCAATTACGATGGGTGAGTTTGTCACGTTTCTCACGGCTCTTTTGATGCTCCTGCCGCCGATTCGACATCTGGCGAGCTTAAACGGATCGATTGCGCGCCTGACGGCGGCCTGCGACAGCATTTATTCGGTTATCGATGAATTGCCGGAAGCCGATACCGGAAAAACCGAATTGCCGCGGCTTACGGGGGCCGTACGCTTTGACGGCGTATCGCTTCGCTATGAGGGGGCTAAAACCAATGCGCTTACGGATTTCACGCTCGATGTGAAACCGGGGCAGACGATTGCCTTTGTCGGCGATTCAGGCGCCGGCAAATCGACCATCATTAACCTCATCCCGCGGTTTTGGGTTCCGAGTGCCGGTGAGATTTACTTTGACGGCGTGCCGCAAAGTGCCGTGACGCTTAAAAGCCTAAGAAAGAATCTTGCACTCGTAAGTCAAGACGTCGTGCTTTTCGATGACACGATTGCAGCCAACATCGCCTTCGGCGTTGAAAATGCAACACGGGAGGCGATTGAAGCAGCCGCAAAGGCCGCCTATCTGATGCCTTTTATTGAGTCGCTTCCCAAGGGGCTTGATACTCCGGTCGGTGAGGCCGGAAGCCGGCTTTCGGGCGGGCAAAAGCAGCGTATTTCCATTGCGCGCGCCTTACTTAAAAACGCACCGATTCTTCTTTTGGATGAGGCAACGAGTGCCTTAGATACTCAAAGCGAAAAATACATTCAAGATTCGCTCAAGCAACTCATGCAGGGACGCACGACGTTTGTCGTCGCCCACCGTCTCTCGACGATTGAGGGCGCCGACTTGATTGTCGTCATCAAGGACGGACGTATTGTCGAAACCGGGCGCCATGCCGAACTCTTAGCGAAGAAGGGGCAGTACGCGCACCTTTATTCGCTACAGTTTTCTCAGAAAACGGCTTGAGGTTTAAAATCACTTTCTTTACACAGAAGCGATGATTTTCGGCTGCATTTAACGCGTACATGCGAGACCAACACAAGACAATCTATCGAGTTGGATGGACCATCCTGCTTGTCGGGCTGTTTCCCCTCGATGCCTGGGCCTATTTGGACCCGGGCACGGGAAGCATGCTCCTTTCGGTTTTAGTGGGTCTTGTTTCAAGTGCCTACTTTTTATTGCGTCGTCTTCCGGCATTAACGCGGGCTTTTTTCTTTCGCCTGGCAGGCAAAAAAGACGACCTTAAAGGAAACGGCATTGTGTTTTACTCCGAAGGCCGGGCCTATTGGTCGACCTTTCGCCCTGTGTTGCTCGCCTTAGTGAGGCGCCGCGTGTCGGTGACGTTTTTAACGAGTGACCCGGAAGACCCTGTTTTTTCCACGCCGGAGCTATCTCCTTTCGTTCACGCACGTTTTATCGGAAAGGGAAACACCGCTTACACAGCCTTAGGGTTTCTTGAGGCCGATGTCTTTGTGCTAACGACGCCGGGAATCGACGTACTGCAGATTAAACGGAGCCCGGGCGTTAAACGCTATATTCACATTGTGCACGCCGCCGGGGATATCCACACCTATAAGTTCTATAGCTTTGATTACTACGATGCCGTCTATTGCGCGGCGCCCGGACAAGTCAAAAGCTTGCGTGCTTTAGAGTCGATTCGAAAAACAAAACCCAAGGACCTTCCCCTTTTGGGGTGCGCGTATTTGGACGGCTTAGTTCAAAGGCAAAAGAAAGAAGAATCGAAAC
>ENA-UONW01003165-UONW01003165.1-human-gut-metagenome-genome-assembly--contig:-CS52-NODE-3165-length-14255-cov-14.259859_pt1 | contig 14255 bp, 15 predicted proteins | sample MGYA00242463_ERZ724010 | MGnify/ENA metagenome assembly ERZ724010 | reverse complement strand
GAATGGATGCTCAATTTGAGCGGTCGTGCTGCGCAATCTCGCGCGGAATACTCAACTTCTTGCAGTTCGTTGTTACTGCGGCTTTCGGATTCTCCTACTTCCCGTCTGCAAGACCTCCCCGGGTAAGCGCAACAGCTTTCCTCCCACGTAACCGCCACATTTACCGCACGGGATTCGGGCAGCATTGGACTTCGTGTTGTCTAGCACACTCGTCCGTCCCTGTACGGCCTACTATGTGATTTCTGTTCGTCGGTTCAGGAGTTTGCCCGCCAGCATTTTTTTCCCTGCTGACATCCGGCTTCCTTCAGATTCCACCTCACAATGGACACCCTTGCCTTCGGCTAACGCTTCCTACTGCCGAGCGCGTTGTGGTCTTTCACCACTTAGTTGTTGCTCTTGCCGGGCGCACCAGAAAAGGCCACCCGGCAATGCCGGATGACCAAGGGACTTCAGTGCTTTAACTATCGATTGACGTGTTGTGTTAGTTCATTTGTTATGGGATATGCCACTTACTCCCACCATTCGCCATTCGGATCTCGAACTTGATACTCATCCAAAGTTTCAAAATGAGTGGCAGGGTTCACTGTGATAATGCTGCATTCTTCCGGAAAGGCATTGTAACCAACAAATTGAACAGACTCAGAAAGTGTAACCTCTGTCAGCTCCCAATTGTAATAGAAAGCATACTCTCCTATATACTCAACGCCGTTCGGGATACTGATGCTTGTAAAAGCACAGTTAACGAAACAATACGCAGGTATTTGAGTGATGGTAGATGGAATAGCAAGTTCTTTTATTCCTGTTGCGTTGAAACTATACGGGCTCAAAGTGGCGAGCTTTGCAGGCAAAACTACATTTTCCAAATCAGGAAGATCATAAAAGACACAAGTGCCGATTGCAGATATGCTATCCGGTAATACAACATCGGTCTTATCAGTTAGCCAGTTATCAAGGCACTGTTCACCCAGATACATAACCGGTGGGATTGCTTCTTCTGAACTACATGGAGAGGAATACAGCAATGTTTCTGAACGTGTATCAACGAGGAATCCCTTGTTCATGACATAAAACGGATTGCCTTGAGGGAATGTAATCTCCGCTTTGACATGAAACATACTTCCTTCGGAAATTGTTTCCAGAGTGGATGGTAAGCAAATGATGCTCGCCTCGCAACAATCCGTGAATGCGTCGTCTTCGAGGAAAACAACACCTTCAGGGATGACAATTTCAAGAGGGTCAGTAATAGGCTCGCTTTGACTGGAGGCAAACGTCCCAGAGCCTATTCCAATTACTGGCTTTCCACCAAGAGTGTTGGGCACTATCAATGTAGAAAGCGGCAACTTCTCTCCTGAATTTTCCCAGTCGACCAGTACTGCACCTTCATTGGTCATGTAGTAAGAAAAATCGCCTTCTGTATAAGTTATATCTTCTGAAACTGCGGTGTTAGAAAGGAAGAACAGAATCAAAAAACTTAGAATAGTTGATTTCATTCACTACACCCCTTTGCGCAAAATGATAAGTTGGTAAAAACAAGAATCACGGTTTACTCGTAGAAATCATCAAGTTCATCTCTGACACGCCAGAGAGTCGGAGCTTCCTCCTGTGTACCGAGACCAGCTGGCCACGCGATATATTCGAAGCGGCGACAGAGTTCTTCATACGTAATGTCCTCCGAAAGAATTCCTTCTTCCGTTCCTGCAGCATGATTGATTGTGAGCATACCATTACTAAGGCGTGCAGCAAATGTTGCTCCGTGACCGTGTTCTGCCCCATTATATCCAGCAGTGCGAAGGAAGCACTCAATGAAGTAATGTGTCACATTCTTCGAATGTAAATACGATATGCATGGAATGATCAATATAAAACGCTTTCTTCTCTGATTCAACGAGCGCCCAACCATTAAAAAACGGTGATACTGAATCCCATATGCAGGGGCATACCACATTGCCGGATAAATCGGCATATCCCCAGCATTCTTGTTGGTCTTTGACTATTATTAGCTGTTCATATACATTACATCCCCGCTCACTATCAATGAATAACTTCCGCTCTGGCTCGATAATATCTGTTCCCAACCGATTGATTAAACTTGTACCTTCGTCATTTGTAACGAGAATTAGCTCATTTGTAAAATAGGACAATTCGGAATGGCAGTCAAATTCCCGAAGCGTGTGACCGTCTTCGTCAATCAGTAAAGGTTGTTGTTCCAGACTTACCGCAAAAGAAATTCCATTGAACCAGTATTCATTATCATATTTAGGAGAACAGCATATATTGCCCATTCTGTCAATATGTCCCCATTTCCCGTCTTGTAAAAAAGATGCATAGCCATTCAAATGCGTGGAAACATCCTCGTATTGTGGGGAAATTATACAATTCCCGTTATAGTCAGCAAATCCAAAGAGACCACTTTCTTTGTCGCGTACAGTGATCAAATCGCCTAAGCTTACAGGAACAAGTTCATCTGGAAGCGGAACAATATCTCCTTTTTCATTAAAAACAATATATGTGTCATCCCGCTGATCAATAGTATATCCACCAACAAAACCGCTAAAACATTCGCCGGTAAACACATAAGGAATTTGAAGTTCTCCATTTGTTGTATTGACATACCCATAGTATGTTCCATCAATGGACACCCGCACAAGATCAGACTCTTCACAACAATACCATATATCTTGATTTCGGTGAAAGATAAATCCTGAAAAATATCCAGTTGTCACATCAAAAAATCCCACGCCCTCTTCATTCTGAAGCCAATATATACCTGTATGCATACCGCCACAGTATACACCGTTTTGACCTTCTTCAATGCCACCAATAAACCGCATTACATAATTTCCGTTTATATCAATTATTCCATATTCTTGCGTTTGACGGTCTATCATTACAGATGCATAGCCTCTGCCACGAAATTCACCTGCATCTTCCCATTGACAAGGAATTATTATTTTTCCGCTATCATTTACATATCCATAATATCCATTTTGGAAAATGAGGTGCGGATAGACTTGTGCTGAATTCTCTTCGCAGATGACGGTCAAGCATGTTTGATGGCAAAGCAGAAAGACAAATAGAAATGCAACTATCAAATTCTTAATACCTTTAAAAAGCATGATGATCACCTCATTCTATGTAAAATCACTTATACAGATACCATTTGTTGTTCGGATCAAGCATAAATGCATCTGAACCCTTCGTGTAATCCGGATGACCAAACGCATCCCAATGTCCAATTTCATCCAAAGCCGTTATATTAGGCCCTGCATTAGAATCATCCATGAAGACGGCTGTAGTGATTGTTTTCGCTTGGGTTGCTATATTTGCCACACTAGTAGATTGAAACACTGCCAGTCGGTATCCTTTCCCATCTCCAAAATCGTACATGATAACCAAACCGCAATGACTTGTCCCTTGATAAATCTCCATTCCTGGTTGTAACTGATTTAAGTCAGTAAGTTCTTGCAAATCAGGGCAAGAAGCTCTTCGTTTTCCAGCGCTATTTCCACCGCCTAATATTCCCCTTAGAAGTGATGCGCAGCATACTCGAATAACCTGCTTTTTTTTGTAAATGCCATACTGATATTTTCCGTTTACTTTGATTGAATATCCATACATTTCCGGATTCTCCATAATTTTATCAATAGCACGAGCCACTTCTGGAGACACACCATAGTACTTCCAAGGATCAGAAGTATTTTCAATATAGCATGACATTTCACAAAGTCGCGATGAAGTAGTCCCCTCTGTGTCCAAATTATTTATCGGTGAATTTTCGCAATAAGAAAATAGGTTCTGTAATAAAACGCTATCAGCATTCACAAACCTGCTCCGTTCCGCGTTATAATACCTACTCCTTAGATAGTACAGCCCAGTCTCTTCATCAAACACATACCCTCTATACCGGAACGGATTGAGTGTCCCCAGCGTCTCCGACAGCGCCCCATTTTTGCCAATGGGCATACCCCATGCATCATACATATAGCTAACGACAACATTCCCCGCCGCATCGAGAATTGCAATCACATCGCCCTGCAAGCTCTTGACATACGCATAGGGAACTCCGTTGTACACCACCACCGCCGGGCGGTTCTGCGCGTCGTAGAAGAAGTGCAGCTCATCCGTGCCGGAAGTCATATGCACAATGTTCTTGCCGTGCAGCGTGTACTTCGTCGCCACGCCGTTGACCGTTTTCTGCACGCGCAAGCCGTCCGCGTTGTACACAAACTCCGCCGTCACGCCCGCCTTCTGCATCTTTTGCAGCTGTCGGCCGTTCTGCCAAGTGTACGTCCACGTCCCGTCATTCAGCGGATTGCCAATCGCATCATAGCGAATTGTGCTGCCGTTGACCGCCGTGAGCTTGTCGCGCCAGTTCGCGTCACCGTAGGTATAGGTAACAGTTTCCAGCGGAGTCGTCGTGTCGGCATACGCAAAGCGTTCCTTTTTCAGGATGTTGCCGCCGAGGTCGTAGGTGTACTTCCACGTCGTACCATTTTTACCGGAACGGGTATCGCTGTGGTCGTTGACCTGAATCAGCTGGCCAAGCGCATCGTAGGTGTAGCCCGTCCACTTGCCGTTCAGCGTCGCACTCGCAATGTTGCCATTGTCGTCGTAGCCGTAGCCGCAATTGCACCCCGGCTGGGTAATCGACGCAACGAGGTTCGTCACGCTGCCGGTGCCGTAGCCGCCCGCCGCGAAATGGCATTCGCTCGTGAACGTCTTGCTGCCCAGCTTAACCGCCGAGAACGTCGTCCGATTCAGCTTGTCAATGGTCGTCGTGCTCTGCCCGATGGTGGCTGCACCAACGCTGTACGTCAGCGACGTCGGACGATTTTCGTCATCATAGCCGAATTTCGTCCCATATTCCTGTCGATTTTCACCCACTTTCTCCGTAAATTCACTCAAGTTGCCGTACACGTTGTCATACGCAACCTGTCCCGTGTACACATGCTGACCAGCTTCTGCGGTCTTCACGCGCACCGGACGATTCGCCAAGTCGTACTCGCTCTGCGTCGTCCGATTCAGCAGGTTGTCGCGGACTCGTGCCACTTGCCCCTTCGCGTTGTAATCGTACTCGTGTCGCGGCGCGGTTTCCTCGCCGTACACCACCCCCGTCACGCAGATTGTTCTGATAGTGGCTTGTATACATATATTCGCGATACATGACGGAATTCCTTCTTATGTGTGCAAATCAACCTGTTTGTTTACGGTTATGATATGTCATCTGTTGCCAGCCAAATCTCAGTTAATGGGAACACAGGAAATTTTGCCTTGACTTCATCCCCTCTCCTATGGTAGAATCATCTGGGAGGGATGAGAATGGCATACGAAGCACAAAAAAAATACGATGCAGCAGCGTATGATAAGGTAAGTTTTCGGCTCAATAAAGGACAGCCGTTTGAGGTTGCACTTGAAGCGGCGGTAATAGAAAAGGGCGAAGCAAAGTCAGAATACGTCCGTAACGCATTAGTGCGGAAATTAGCCAAGGACGGCTTCCTGCCGCCCAAAGAATAACAGAACATAGGCATGGAAAGGCTATCTTTTGCGGATAGCCTTTTTCTTATGCGGAAATTTTCAAAAATGCTGTGCTATCGGCAAAACAGGCAGGAAGGAAAATCTATGTTTGACAATTGCTACCAATACCTGTTGCCCAGAATGGCGGTATGCAAATCCGCCAAGGAGTTGAACAAGCTCACCTGCGTGTGGCCTTGTTCGTTGACGGAGGAGGAGATTAGCAACCTCGAAGAGGCAAAGCGCCTCCGCCTCAATATCACCGTCCGAAGAGAGGAGGAACGAACCCATGAAGGTTGAATTTACGGAGGAAATGAAGCGGCACGTTTGCATTGCGGATCCTGATTGACGCGGTACAGGTTGCGATGAAGCTGCGCTCTCCGCGAATTGACGGCGAGGAGGAAAAAGAACTCTGTCGGGTCGGTATCCGTAGACTTGGCGTTGACGGCACTGCCATGATTCAGAGGTGCGGGTATAATCCTGAAGTATATATCGGCGGAATTTACAAGCTGACAGTAACCAGAGATGGTCATGAGTATGACTTCCAGTGGTATAAGTATGAAAGCGGGGTGAACAAATAATGGAATTTATTATTTCCGGAGTGCTTGCGCTCCTGTGCCTGTTTGCGCTGGCTTCCAATGGGGACTTGTGATTCCAAGCCCTTGACACTCCCCTGCCGACATGGTAAAATATTAGCAGAAATTTGTCAAGGAGGAAGAAATCATGGCTAATGGACGCACTCGAAAATGGGAAAACAGTGAAGAGGGCAAGGCGTGGAAAAAGGAATACCAGCAAGGTTATCAACAAGATTATAAAGACAAGGTGCTAACCATTAACGTTCGTTTGCGCAAGGACTCCGGTATCTTGGAAGCCCTTGATGAGGCTTGCCTTGTGAACAACGTTTCCCGTGTCGAATACCTCCGTCTTGCAGTCGCAGAGCGTCTGGAAGAAGAGGGGTATGAGACGGGATATACGACATCTTCCACTAACAACGCCTGAATGAGTTGTTAAATTCAAAAGAGCCACTTCACCCCGAAGATATGCAGATTCCTATATGGCAAAGAACTCATTCTGTCTGTGTTCGTGTACGCATATTCCACAAAAGCGCCGTTCACACCATACGCCGTTTTCAGCAAATGATACCCGATTTCTTCATTATATACATATTCGCTTGCGCGGTTATCTTCATGAAGAATTTTCACCAGCGCGCCGTTCTCATACTTGAAGCGCACGCAATTCTTCGCATCCTGCCACGGTGTCTGAATCCGGTCGCACCGACCATCCGTGTAATGAAGCGTCGTAACTCGGTTCGCGCCGTCCGTCACAGACGCAATTTTCAACGGAGAGTCTGCCAATGCCGTCACCGTAACTTCATTGCCGACCGCATCCTGAATCTTCTGAATCAGCACCTTCGCGGTTTCCGGCGCATCCTCCGTCGGGATCTCGCTCACCAGCGGGAACGTCATGACGTTGTCGCCCTTGTCGGTAATCGTGATGTTTTCGTCCCCGACTTCCAGCGTCAGAGACAAACCCGACTGGTCGGAATACTTCTTTTGGTCATCTTTATTCTTCTTGAAGAAGTGTTCCGTGCCGTCGCCGTCCGTATACACGAACTCTTCTTCGCCGTTGTACAGCACCTTATGCAGCGTCTGATGCAGCGAAGTCCGCCAGCCGTAGCCCATGCCGAACTCGTCTTTGTCGCTGTCGCAAGAATTGTAATAGTGCGTAATCGAGACCGGCAGACGATTGCCATTCATCGCGGTATCCGCATGGGAGAAAATCAGGTTGCCATTGACGAGGCTGACACTGCCAGTCCCTGCCAAACCAGCAGACTGATGGTCGTAGGTGAGATAGCTTTCCAGACCCGCAAGGCTCGCATATTCCAATACGAAGTACGGCTGATTCGCCGTTTCGCTCGAATGCAGCTGCGAAAAGCTGCTTTCGCTTTCGGGCGCGCTCAGCTGAACACCGTGATTTTCGCCCAGATACAACTTGCGCGCAAGGCTGGTGACGTCGAACTCTTTCCACGAATACTGATTTTTCAGCACCCGGCAGTAGTCCTGATACACGCCGCTGACATCCGGCTGGTGGTCATAGGTGATGGTCTCCGGATCCCAGTCCTCCATCACTTCCTTGCACATGATGGCAGTGTCCGCCGTCGGTGCATAGACGTTGCGAACGCACAGCTTCGCGGACGTGATGAAGTGATTCGCACCCAGACGCGGCAAATCCACCACCTTCAAGTAGGTCAAACGGTTGCCGTAGTAATTCGTGTTGCTGATCCACAGCCGTTCGTCGTGCGAGAAGTTCTGCGTCGAACCCTCCTTGACGTAGGTATCGAGGATGCCCGCGGCAGAATCCGCCGAATTATCTGCGAACGTCGCAATCGGACTTTGAGCCTGCGCCGCCATCTGCTGGCGCTTTTCGGCGGAAAGTTCCACCCACTGATGCGTCGCCGCATCGTACTCGTGAACCGGCGTGGTCTGCACCACCGCGCGGAATCGGTTGTTGCCCAGCGCATACACCTTCCCGCATCGGGTGCGGAGGTGTTTCAGTTCCTGCTGAGCAGAAATGATCTCTTGTTCTTTCATAAGAACTCCTTTTCTTGTCAATTTAATTGGTAGAATTCATAGTCTTTTCTTCGCGGGGGAGCTCGCGTCATTTCGTTTTTCCTCCTTCTTTGTAACAAAAAGAGCGGCACGATTTCGACGTGTCGCTCTAAAAAAGCTGCTCAGCGTTTTTGCTGAACAGCCCCTGTGCCTTCCTTGGCACATTTATATCATAGCACATCCTTTCGCCAAAATCAACACAATTTTGTCCAACTTTGTCCAAATTCGTCCACATTTGTCCAAGTTTGTCCAACCTGCGCTCGGAATGTTATATCCGCAGGCAGGTAGCCATTTCCGTCAGAAAGCTATCCGCCTTGCTCAAAATTCGTTTCTTCACGTTGCTCATCGTCGAGCGCGATGCCTCCTGATACGGACTATCGGGGAGATTGGGCAGCGCCGCCAGTGCATAGCCCTCATCATAATATTTCGTCACAAACCACTTTGCAAACTCTTTGCCGTGCGCCCAGAAAGTATTCTGCACAACTGCTGTCCTGAGCTGGTCGGCAAGGAAGATGAACTGCCATTGACAGACAATCTGGAATCCAACGCTTTACTTCAACGCATTGCCACTTGTTCTACCACAGAACTCCAATTTTTCGTTGATCAGCTTCCCGCGCTTCGCCAGTTTAAGCCGAAGCGCTGACAAAAGTCTCAGCTTGCCAGCTGATTCTCCGCATCCATCCCAGCAGGGGACTGGACAAAAAACTGCGCGGCGGTGACCTCTGTCATAACAGCATCGCCGCGCAGCTTCTGCGTCAGGTACCCCTTGACATACACCCGTGCACCGGGTTTCAGCGTCTGCGCCGCCCAATCCGCAAGGCGATTCCACGCATGAACCGTGTAGGTTTCGTGAATCACCTGCTGCTGACGGTTGCGGTGCGAATGCCGCAGCTGGCAGACGACGTGCGAAGTGTCACCTGTCGTGGGCGTCTTGACAAGGTTGAGAATCGTGCCGGAAAGGAAAAGTTCGTTCATGGTTAATGCCTTCTGTTATCGCGTATAGAAAGTATAGAAATTATGGATGAAATGAAAACCAGCCCACCATCAACTTATGCGCTTGCGACAAGTGATGATGGACTGGTACAAGATTGATTCCCTTTTTGTTGATGGAACTTCAATCCTTGTTTATTGTTTTTTAATCTGCTTCCGGTTTATACTGCAACCATGTGTTCATCGGGCACAAGAAGGTGAATATTCTCGTCTTTTCAGTCAGTACGTCATTTTCAAGTTGGATAATTGTCACCCGAAACTCAACGGGAATATATCCATCCTGCGCTACATTCAAAGCGCTCTCTGGCTGATCGCCGCACTCAAAACGAGATACAGTTTTCTCATCTTCAGACATTTTTACGCCGAAAGTTCCCTGCATGGTCTGAGCAGACGTGGAGACATTCAAATCATAATAATACACAGGGCATTGATAATATTCGTAAGGAGTAAAATACGCGCTGTGTTCTTCACATGCTTCCCAAGGTCGGGCAATACAGCCCTCGCGTGTGACTTGAAAATTCGCGCTGACTGCCGCGTGCCGTTCATCACAGGCAATCTCGGTAATCTGAATCACATAGTCATCCTCTTGAATCGTTATAATAGGAGCAGAAACGGATGTAATGGGAATATCTTGAATGCCAAACAACTCTGCCATTGACTGCAAATTCTCGTCCCATTCGCCATCTTCCGTATAGCCAATCATGAAATTATCTACCAATTCTGTTTGTTGCTCTTCTGCGGCTGCACACGAGCCTGCAAAAATCCAACAAAGTAACAATGCCATTATTCTTGTCATATCAATTTTCGTCCTTTCATGAATTTAATTACGGAGGTGTACAATTTTCAAACTCCAAATAATATGGAAGAAGTTCTAATTTCGTTGCATCGCCAATGCGTCCATCCACTTCCAACCCATTCGCCCTTTGGAATTCTTTAATGGCGTTTTCTGTGATAAATCCCCAATATCCATCGGCTGTTAGACCGGACATATCAATTTCAGGGTGCTTTTGACTCCATTGCAAAAGTGCATTTTGTGCATTTTGAAGTGGCCATAAATCAAAACAGTATTCAAGACCAATGATACTTGAACCAAAGCAAGCATAAGCAAGCCCCAAATTCCGTCCGTCGTCGCTTTGAATCTGTTCTATTACTTTGCAATCGCCCACCGCTACAGTTCCAGTACCATTATCAGTTGTAACAATGAACTTTGTGCCGTTTGACGTACATTCACCAACATAAAATCTCGCTTGTTTTTTTGCTTGCGCACAAGCGTTGCTATACGCTTAGCACGTTCATCTGCTACTTTTGTTTTCTTCACAACATGGAAGATGTAAAATTGCCCATCGATTAATGCAATATCGTCATTCTCATCAGTTGACTCTTTTGAACGTGCGCCATTTGTATCTTTTCGAGAAATAGGGCTATTTTTACAATACCTGAAAAGGTTTTGTGAGATAGCATTTTCCGAAGCAATCAGGCTATCCGCATTGACAAACCGCCCCCACCGCGGATTATAGTACCGACTCCGCAGATAGTACAGTCCCGTCTCCTCATCAAACACATACCCGCGATAGCGGAACGGCTGCACCTTGCCCAGCGTTTCCGCCAGCTCACCGGTACACCACAACGGCGCGCCCCACGCATCGTAGCCGTAGCTGACGACGGCGTTGCCATTCTCATCCAGAATTGCAACAATATCGCCCTGCAAGCTCTTGACATACGCATACGCCGTGCCATTGTACACCACCACTGCCGGACGGTTCTGTGCATCATTCTAAATTCAGCAAGCATCAACCGTTACTTTTTTCCATATATCTTTCAGCAAATATCCATCAATCCGTGCATTCTCGAACAATGCACGAGCAGATAAAAAACTCTGAGTATTTCCTTGTTCATCACTCAAATACGTTTGCCCATCATGTGCATAAGCAATCCAGTAGTACTTGTTCTGATAGCAAAAGTGAATTTCCTGATGATAAACAATTACTTGATGTCTAACAGCCTCATAAGATTCCCAAGCAGGATCGTTCCACTCAGGAATTTCAATCTCAGCAAACGCTGCAGATAAACGAATTCCGTCAGAAATATACACCTGATCGCATAATTTCTCCAATGAATCTCGTTGTTGAGGGATCATGTCTGTACCCACCAAAATATACACAGGTCTGGATAAAAGATTCTTTTTCCTGAGCGAATAATACTCAGAGTTATATCTGAATACTACTGAAGAATGATCTTTCAAGCAGCTGCTAATGCTATCTATCGTCATGTTTGTCACTCCAAATATCTCAAATTTATTGGATCTCCGCAACCATTAGGGCCCCAAATATGTAAGTGTGGATTGCTATGTATGGGGGATTTGTGTCAGCGATAATTAATGCCATATACAAACTGAAGAACATAATTATGCACACTGTTGTCAGACACACAAATGCTCCTACTATGAATTTTGCAATCTTTCTCATTTTATCTCCACTCTATAGTTTCTACTACCTCGTATGCCATATTGCAAGCACTTTCCCATCTATGGTAATAAGTGCATACGGAACACCACCTCCTTTTAATTCCCTCATAGAACCTTTAATTAACCATATTTTATTTGTTTCATCATAAGAAACTATAAACGGTCTCTTCGTTTCAATATCACAATCGAATACAACATTCCATAATTGTCCAGCAGCTTTCGCTGCTTCTTCAACACTGTTAACAGGTGCGATACTATCTCCTTGCCACTGAAAAGAATATAATTCTTCTTTATATTGAGATATATCAAAGTCCGACCCTTTCTCGTATGGTTCATTTGAACTTTCTAGACAAACCGTGATTGTTTTCATAGTAAGCGGTTTATTAGCTTGCTCCACAAAATTACTTCCTGAGAATAAGCATATCATAATCACAATTGAAATAACCAGCATAAAAACAATATACCAGCGTTTTCTCAGCTTCTGCTTTCTCAATTTCCTTATTTTCCCTTTCTAATCTTTATATATGGATCATTTTCATCAAAAGGTATATCTGATGAAACAAGAGAAACTTCATCTGCTGTAATATCATATTTCCAGAGATTTCCGCTGCATGTCGCTAAATACGAGTAAACTGCTTTTTCGTTCTCAAATAACCAATTCGCCACTTTGTAATCATCATCGGAAAATTCATAATTTTCATATTCGCGCATATAAGCTCCGTGAGAATGGACCCAACCCACAAGTTGGCAATCAGGATCATCAGGATAGCTTATCTCAGCGGTCTCGCACTCAGTTCCGCTTGAAGGCTCAAAATATGTGTAATATTCTATTACTCCTGTCGAGATTATACCAATTCCGAATATGTTTATTAAATACTTTGTCTCTGTCTTCTTATAAATTGCCGCTGAATATTCGATGTTTTTTGATATTGACAATGCATTGTAGCATTCTGCAAAGTCAATTGCCGCTTCATCAGGTGTTAAAAAGACATCTCCGGGTTGAGCCCCATTATAATCTACAAAGTTCGCTGGATTATTGTTGCAGTAAGCATTTATATTCTTCTCAATAATATTTTTACCACAGCCTATTTGCTTATCCCCATTAACAAACCTGCACCGCTCCGCGTTATAATACCTACTCCGCAGATAGTACAGCCCCGTCTCCTCATCGAACATATACCCGCAATAGCGGAACGGCTGCACCTTGCCCAGCGTCTCCGCCAGTTCACCAGTGCACCACAGCGGCGCGCCCCACGCATCGTAGCCGTAGCTGACGACGGCATTGCCATTCTCATCCAGAATCGCAACAATATCGCCCTGCAAGCTCTTGACATACGCATACGCCGTGCCGTTGTACACCACCACCGCCGGAGGGTGAACGGTTCTGCTGTTCCTTGGTTGGGTATGAAATTGAAAGGTTACTTTTGATGACGGTGCGCTGCTTTTTTAGTCGAACGGCAGTCATCCCTGCTGGGTTATGCAGGGAATGACCGCCAGTTTTTGTTCAATATTGCTGTAAGTCAAGCCAGAAAATAAAAACAAGTATGTTGTTTTTATATACTGTCTTACTACCGCTAAATAACAAAAAGACTTTTCCACCTCAATTTAGGCAATCCTCAAGGCAAAAGTTTTGTGTTTGCAAAGCAATGCAACATGGTATTTTTTATTTTTTGTATCCAAATCGTATGAAGTTGGCAATAGCTGCAATCGCAAACATTGACATTTGAAATGTACCATAAAAATCATTTCCGATTTTGTCAATCGAAAATTTATTTATTCATATTTCCATTCCCAACCCCATACCAGTGCATAGTACAGCTATTAGTTCACAGATTCCCTTCCAATCTATCTTCCTCATTCCCAAGTCCAGTCCTCCGTACTTACTCGGCTAATTCTTCCATCATACTTCGACAATGAATCGGGATACCAAGGGACATACATACCGTATTTATCAAATTGAATATGTATGAGTCCAATACACTCAGGGTCTTCTAACATAACATTCAGAGTATATGTTGTAGTCGCAGACATACCGTCCAGAGCGAGCAACACTAATCCAAATTGCGATATGCATGTTGCAGCTCTGGCGAAAATCCCCAAACTTTTCAACGCGAATGGCAACAGAGTTATTGCTGCATGAAATCCATAACTCGGAATTGCTTCACGTCCTGATTTTATTCTATACCACCTATTATACTCTTCTTCCGAGATATATGTGAAACCGCCACCACCTTTTAACCAAACTCTACCATGTCCTAAAGCAATCATTTGTTGCGCCTCTCTATACATCGCAACATCATTCATTGCTTCTGTTACTTTTCGTACTGCATTGGAAATTGCATTTTGGATTTCCAATTTAGTGAATATATCTCTCCAGTTCTCAGGTCTGGACGGTCGTGGTGTCGGAAGAGGTGTTTCCTGGGGCAATGCACTTGGTGTCGGGGCTGGCGTTGTATCTTCACAACCAGAGGCGTCTATTCTAAAAATTGGAGAGTTATGACAATACAAAAACAAATTATGAGAAAGCATTGTCATTTTACCAATGTAGCTATCCGCATTAACAAACCGTCCCCACTTTGGGTTATAGTACCGACTCCGCAGATAGTACAGCCCCGTTTCCTCGTCAAACACATACCCGCGATACCTAAACGGCTGCACCTTGCCCAGTGTTTCCGCCAGCT
>ENA-UONW01003155-UONW01003155.1-human-gut-metagenome-genome-assembly--contig:-CS52-NODE-3155-length-14304-cov-7.671837_pt1 | contig 14304 bp, 8 predicted proteins | sample MGYA00242463_ERZ724010 | MGnify/ENA metagenome assembly ERZ724010 | reverse complement strand
AGAGGTAAATGCCGAACAGCACGATCAAAATGAGCAGGTTGCGCCAGAAATGATGTTTTTTTCTTTGTCTCGCCATGGGAACTCCAATCTATAAGGAGGCTATAAGCCAAAAGCCTCGCAGAGTTGCGTGCCGTGCACGGCACGCAATCAATTCAAATCCGTTTTCTGCCGCGACACGTGCGTGGCAGAAAACACTTTGCGCGGAGCGCGTGTCGCAGCCGCCCTGCGGGTGGCAAGGCACGAAGCGCAGCGAATTCTCCTCGAAAAAGCGGCATGCCGCTTTTTCGACAATAGTAAAGGGCGGCTTTTGCCGCCCTTTATTGTAGCACAATGCACTGCCGCGAAACAAGAAATTTATTCCGCGCTCTTGAGACTCTCTACCATGTCGATCTTCTTCATCTTGAAGTGCGCAAGCACATTGACAAGGACGGAGAAGAGCATCGTCAGGATCGCGGCGTACACGTAGGCCGACGGCGCCGTCTGCCGCCCGAACATCATAAGGTCGATCTCCGTCGAGCGGACAAGGTAAATGTGCAGCCAGTGACCCATGAAGCAGCCCATGAGGGTACCGAACACCGTGAGCACGATGTTCTCGCGGTAGACATAGGCCGAAACTTCCTTGTCGTAAAAGCCCAGCAGCTTGATCGTGGCAAGCTCGCGCTGGCGCTCGGTGATGTTGATGTTCGAAAGGTTGAAGAGCACGACCATCGCCAGCGCCGCCGCTGCCAGAATGATAATGACCACAACGAAGTCCACGCGCTCCATGCTGTGCATGTAGGTGTCCTGCGTATCGCGCATGCGCGAGGTCGTCACAACGCCGTTCATGCTGAGCAGCTTTTCAAAGATCGCGTTGCAGGTGTCGGTATCGTCGCTCGTGAAGTTCATGAGATAGGCGTTCGGCTCGCTATCGGCGTGGAGTGTCTGTTCATAGTACGAGGGCGTCATATAGATGAAATGCCCCGTGTAATGCTCATAAATACCCGCGACCGTCACGTCCCCGCGCGCATCGCCGTCAAGGAAAAACGTGTCGCCCACCGAGACCTTCAAAAGCTCGGAGAGCTTCTGGTCGATGTACACGCCGGTATCCTCCATGGTGATCGGCTCGCCGGTCTTGTAGTCCAGCAGATCAATGACCTTGCCGATCTCGTCCGCTTCCATCACCTCAACATAGGCGGTGGTCGAATAGCTCGATGTGATGACTGTGGCAGAGGACGCCGTACAGGGAACGTCATTCACAACACGGGAATCACCCGCGAGGAAATCCTCCACCGCCTGCCGCTCCTCCGGCAGTACATTGCTCGAAAGCGTCACCTGCGCGGAGTAATGGAACAGATCGTCATACTGGCGCGACATCGTAAAGAGGAGCGACGAGCGCATGCCGAAGCCCGCGATGATGAGCGCGGTGCAGCCGCCGATGCCGATGACCGTCATCCAAAAGCGCTTCTGGTAGCGGAAGAGGTTGCGCGCCGTCACCTTATGGGTGAACGACATTTTTCTCCACAGGGGCTTGATGTACTCAAGGAACACGCGCTTGCCCGCCTTCGGCGTGCGCGGGCGCATCAGGCTCGCCGGCGTTTCGCGCAGCGTGGCAAGACACGCCCAGAGCGTGGCGAGCGTGGTGCATGCCACTGCCGCAAGCAGCGAATAGGCGGAGATCCCGCCGTAGGCGCGCAGCTCGATGTTCGGCATCTGATACATGATCTGATAGGCCGTAAAGATCATCTTCGGGAAGAGGATATAGCCGATGACAAGGCCGAACACACCGCCGGTCAGGCTCGGCAGAAGCCCGTAGAGCAGATACTTGCGGGAGATGGCAAGGCCGCTGTAGCCCATCGCCTTCAAAGAGCCGATCTGCACGCGCTGCTCTTCGACCATGCGCGTCATCGTCGTAAGGCACACGAGCGCTGCCACAAGGAAGAAGATCACCGGGAAGACGCTGGCAAGATTCGCCATGCGCTCGGCGTCCTGCCCATAGCCCGTGTAGCCGGGGTTATAGCTGCGGCTGAAGAGATACCACTCGCAGCTTTCAATGTCCGCGACCTTGCGGCGGGCGTCGGCGATCTTTTCCTCCGCGTCGGCGATCTTCTCGTCCGCCTCGGCCTTGCCGTCCTCATACTCGCGCAGTCCTTCGCGGTAGTCCTTTTCGCCGTCCGTCAGCTCGCGGTAGGCGTCGGCCAGTTCCTTTTCGCCGTCGGCGTATTTTTCCTCGCCGTCGTAGTATTCCTTCCAGCCGTCGTCCAGCTCCTTGCGCGCGTCGGCAAGCTCCTTGCGTGCGTCGGCAATCTTCTGCGGTGCCTCGTCCAGCTCTTTTTTCGCCTTGTCGAGTTCCTTTTTGCCGTCGCGCAGGTCGCGGTAGCCCGCGCTGAGCTGCTGCTTGCCGCTTTCATAGTCCGCGCGCCCCTGATCGAGCTGCTGCTTGTTTGCGGCGATGCTGCCGGAGCTGACGGTGCTGAGAGCGGCGAGCTGACTTTGCAGCTCGCTGAGCTGCGCGCTGACCTTGCCGCGCTGCTGCACAAGGGCGCTGCGCTGAGCCGCTATTTCCGCGCGCTGCGCGGCAACTTCTTCACTATCCGGGAGCTGCTCCAGTGCTGCAAGGCCCTTATCACACTCCTCGATCCCCGCGTCGATCTTCGCAAGGCCCTGCTGTGCCTGTGCGATGCCGCCTTCAAGCTGCGCGCGCATTTTGTCGAGCGCCGCGTCGGTGGCTGCGGCAGTATTTTCATCGCCGCGGCCAAGCTCGTCGATGATCGTCCCGCCGGTCACGCCGGCGTAGTTCGGATCGTTTTGCAGCGCGCCCGCCACGGTATTGCCCAATGCGTCGAGCTGCTTTTGCCCCGCGTCCAGTTTTTCCTTGCCGGCTTCCAGCTCATCTGCACCATCGGCAAGCTGCTGCGCGCCCTTTTCATAGTCCTTCACGCCGTCGGCATAGTCCTTCTGACCCTTTTCATAGTCGCGCACAGCCTGATCATATTTCTTCACGCCGTCGGCGTATTCCTGCTCGCCGTCCTCCAGCTCGGCCTTGGCATCGTCGAGCTTCGTGCGCGAATCGGCAAGCTCCTGCTTGCCGTCATCGTATTCCTTCCAGCCGTCGTCGAGCTCCTTGCGCGCATCGGCAAGCTCCCTGCGCGCGTCGCCGAGCTCTTTGTCGGCCTCCGCCTTGGCGTCGTCCAGTTCCTTCTGCGCATCGTCAAGCTTTTCCGTCGCTTCGTCCACAAGCTCGTCGTGGCGCAGGATCGCGCGCCGCTCGCCGAAGTCCTCGAGCGAGTCGATCACATCGTCAATGTAATCATCGTATTCATCGTAAAACGCGGTCATCTCCGCTGCGCCCGAAACGCGCACATAGGCCGCCGTATAGTAGTCGAGCGTGAATGCCTCGCGCGGCAGGTAGAGATACGCCTTCACCGTGCCGCTGCCGAGCGTCGACGTGCCGCGCTCCACCGCAAGGTACACCGGCGAGCGCACCGTGCCGACCACCGTGTAGGTGTCCTGCGCGAGCGCATCGGAAAGGTCGTCCCCCGGCGTGAGCGTGATCGTATCACCGATGGAAATGCTCATCAGCGAGAGCATATTTTCCTCCACCACGCACTCGTCCGCACGCTCGGGCATACGCCCCTCGCGCAGCAGCACATCGCTGATACCGCGATCCGTGAGGGAGAGGACCTTCACCACCGCATCGAGCGAATCGGACGAGGCAAATGCGTCGATGACGTATTCGCCCTCGGCGTCCTCGATCTTATCCTGCGCGCGCAGCGCGGCAATATCCTCATCGGTCAGGCCAAGGGTCGAAAGCACCTGAATGTCGGCTAAGTGCAGGGAGTCAAGATAGTCGTCGCCCGTGTGCTTCATATCCGGCGCCGTTGCCTTGAGTCCCGAAAGAAACGCGACCGACAGCGCAACCAAGATCATGATGGAGAAGAAGCGGCTGCGCGTATGGCCGATCTCGCGCCAGAAGTCCTTCTGCATTGCATTTTTCATTGCGCCGCCCCCTTTCTTGCTTGCGTTGCTGTTACCATTCGATGCTCTCCACGCTTGCAGGATTCTCATTGAGCTGCATGCTCTCCACCGTGCCGTTTTTGATGTGGATCACGCGGTCGGCCATCGGCGTGATGGCGCTGTTGTGCGTGATGACCACGACCGTCACACCCTTTTCCCGGCAGGTATCCTGCAAGAGCTTCAGGATCTGCTTGCCCGTTACATAGTCGAGCGCACCCGTCGGCTCGTCGCACAAAAGGAGCTTGGGGTTCTTCGCCAGCGCGCGGGCAATGGCCACGCGCTGCTGCTCGCCGCCGGAGAGCTGGCCGGGGAAGTTGTTCGCACGCTTGGCAAGGCCGACCTCGTCCAAAACCGTCGCCGCGTCGAGCGGGTTTTTGCAGATCTGCGCGGCAAGCTCCACATTTTCAAGCGCGGTGAGGTTGCCCACCAGATTGTAGAACTGGAAGACAAAGCCGATGTCGTGGCGGCGATAGGTCGTGAGCTGGCGGGCGTTGAAGCCGCTCACGCGCGTGCCGTCGACCGTGATGTTGCCGCCCGAGCAAGCGTCCATACCGCCGAGCATGTTCAAAACCGTCGTCTTGCCCGCGCCGGACGGGCCGACGATGACGCAGAATTCTCCCTTTTCGATCGTAAAGCTGATATGATCCACCGCGCGGATCTCCACCTCGCCGCTGCGGTAAACCTTGGAAACATCTTCAAATGTAACAAAAGCCGCCATCCTGCGCGTCCTCCGTTTCAAAAATAAGCTTTTAGCCTATTATAAAGTGTCGGTCTCGAAAATGCAAGTCCCAATTCAGCAACTTGCATGAAATATCTGTTAACTTTTTGGTTAAAACCATGAATACTGACGATTGAAATTTGCTTTTTTCGCGGCTATCATATAAACTGAAATTAAAAAAAGAAAGGAGCGTGGAACACAATATGTTCGACAAGTTCATCAAGCAGGATGTTGACGACATGATCTTCGGCAACACCAAGCAGATCGTCAGCGAGCGCTGAGATCCCTTTTGTACGACCACGCGAGAGCGTGGCTTTTTTGTTTTTATGGCCGGAAAAGCGCAAAAAGGCCGTTCCCACTGGATTTTTTGTCCCGGAGAGCGGATTTTTTCTTGCCTTTATCCGGCGTGTGTGATATACTTTTTCGGCTAATGAAGGAACAACGAAAAGGAGAGAGACCGCCATGGCTGTGATCGAATACGATTCCTACAAGCAGAAACTGCTTGCAATGGACGAAACGTTTGAAAACCTCTTCAAGGCGCTGGAGATCGAGCAGGCCCGCCAGGAGCTCAAGCGCCTCGAGCTGGAGGCCCACGAGGACGGCTTCTGGAACGATCTGGAACGCTCGCAGAAAAACCAGATGCGCTCCAAGCAGCTCCAAAATAAGATCCACCGCTACGAAAAGCTCGTTTCCACGCGCGACGATCTGCTTGCGCTGATCGACATGGGCACGGAGATGGACGACGCGAGCCTGCTGCCCGAGCTCGAAGAGGGCTACAAAAAGCTCGAAGCCGATGTGGAGCAGGCGCGACTCACGACGCTCCTTTCCGGCGAATACGACAACTGCAACGCCATTTTGACGTTCCACGCCGGCGCGGGCGGCACCGAGGCGCAGGACTGGGCGCAGATGCTCTACCGCATGTACATGCAGTGGGCGAACAAGCACGGCTTCGAGTTCGAGATGCTCGACTATCTCGACGGCGACGAGGCCGGTCTCAAGAGCGCGACGGTCATGATCAAGGGCGAGAACGCCTACGGCTACTTAAAGGGCGAAAACGGCGTGCACCGCCTGGTGCGCGTTTCCCCGTTCGACGCGAACGCCCGCCGCCAGACGAGCTTCGCAGCGCTCGAGGTCATGCCCGAGCTGCCCGAGGACATTGAGGTCGAGATCCGTCCCGAGGACATCGAGATGCAGGTCTACCGCGCCTCCGGCGCAGGCGGCCAGCACGTCAACAAGACGAGCTCTGCCGTTCGACTCATCCACAAGCCCACGGGCATCGTCACCGCCTGCCAGACGCAGCGCTCGCAGTTCCAGAACCGCGACTACGCCATGCAGATGCTCAAATCCCGACTGATGGAGCTCAAGATCCAGCAGCACGCGGAGAAGATCTCCGACATCAAGGGCGTGCAGCTCAAGATCGAGTGGGGCAGCCAGATCCGCTCCTACGTCTTCATGCCCTATCAGCTCGTTAAGGACACGCGCACCGAATACGAGACCGGCAATATCCAATCCGTCATGGACGGCGATCTCGACGGCTTCATCAACGCGTATCTCACCAAGTCCGCCAACGGGGAACTGAAAAAATAATTCAAAAATGCACTGCGGTGCATTTTTGATTTGGGTTTTGCCGAGCGCTGCGCGCACTCGCGTTGCTCGCACACTTGCACTCTGAGATGAATTTTTTCCAGAAGGTGAATTGCCCCGCAGCGGGCAAGAGAAGCCCCTCTGGAGGGCGCGCGGGTCGCGGAAAAATGATTGCATTTTGATTCCGGCGCGGCAAGCGCCGGAATTTTTATGGGGTACTATCTATGGAGGAAAACGTCAGAGAAAACAAAATGGGCACGATGCCCATCGGCAAGCTGCTCGCCAATATGGCAGGGCCTGTGATGGTATCCATGCTCTTTCAGGCACTCTACAACATTGTCGACAGCGTGTTTGTCGCGCGCCTCAGTCAGGACGCGATGAACGCCGTCTCGCTCGCATTCCCGCTGCAAATGCTGTGCATCGCCTTTTCCGTCGGCACCGGTGTCGGCATGAATGCGCTGCTCGCGCGCTCGCTGGGCGAGAAGAACCAGACGGCGGTGAACCGCGCCGCGGGCACGGGTCTTTTCCTGACGCTCTGCACCGCCGCAGTCTTTATGCTGCTCGGTTTTTCGCTCGCCACGCCCTTCTTCCGCTTCCAGACGGCAAATGAGCAGATCATCGCCTACGGACAGGACTATGTCAGGATCTGCATCGGCTGCTCGCTCGGCATCTTCGTGCAGGTCTATAGCGAGCGGCTCTTGCAGGCCACGGGACGCACGAACCTTTCGATGATCTCGCAGATCGTGGGCGCCGTGTGCAACATCGTGCTCGACCCCATTCTGATCTTCGGCCTTCTGGGCTTTCCCCGCATGGAGGTCGCAGGCGCGGCTGTCGCCACGATCACGGGTCAGTTCATCGGCGCCGCCCTCGGCCTTGTGCTCAACCACACGAAAAACCCCGATGTGCAGCTGCGCTTGTCGGGCATTCGCCCCCACCGCGCAACGGTGGCAGACATTTACGCCGTCGGCATTCCCTCGATCATCATGCAGTCCATCGGCTCGGTGATGATGTTCGGCATGAATAAGATCCTCATCTCGTTCACCGAGGCTGCCACCGCCGTGTTCGGCGCGTACTTCAAGCTCCAGAGCTTCATCTTCATGCCCTGCTTCGGCCTGAACAACGCGATGGTACCCATCGTGTCCTTCAACTACGGCGCGCAGAAATTTGACCGCGTGCGCAGGGCCGTGCGCCTGACGTCCTACACCGCCATCGGCATCATGTGCGTTGGCTTCGCGCTCCTCGAGTTCATTCCCGAAACGCTGCTGGGTCTCTTCTCCCCGACGGAGGAGATGCTCTCCATCGGCCGGGCCGCGCTGCGCATCATCGGCATTCACTTCCCGCTCGCCGGCTTCAGCATCATCGCGGGCAGCGCCTGTCAGGCGCTCGGCAAGCCCACCTACGCGCTCGTCAGCTCCGTCTGCCGCCAGATCGTCGTGCTGCTGCCCGCCGCCTACCTGCTCTCCCTCACGGGACGGCTTGAGCTGGTATGGCTTTCTTTCCCGATCGCGGAAATCGTCAGCGTGATCATGAACGCCGCGTTTTTGAAGCGAACCTACCGGGCGTCGCTCGGAGAATAAGGCCGCTTTCCGCAAAAAATGCAAAAAGGAGCGATCCTCTTTCAAGAGGATCGCTCCTTTGATTTGCTGCGTTGTTCCTGCCGGCAGGAAAGGCAGATTTACTCTGCTTCCTGCATGGCCTTTGCCGCTGCGATGGCCTTGGCCTGCGCATCGGCGGAGCACTGCTCGTAGCGCACGAAGTGCATCACGAACGAGCCGCGGGACTGCGTCATAGAACGCAGGTCGATGGCGTAGCTCATCAGCTCTGCCTCGGGGCACTCGGCCTCGATGACCTGCTCGCCGTTGCCGGTCGGGTTCATACCCATGACGCGGCCGCGGCGCTTGTTGAGGTCGCCGAGAATATCGCCCATGTACTGGTCAGGCACAGTGACCTTGAGCTCGCACACCGGCTCAAGCAGCACCGGGGACGCCTCGGGCATTGCTGCCTTGTAGGCGAGGTTCGCCGCGGTCTTGAACGCGATTTCGGACGAATCGACCGGGTGGTAGGAGCCATCGTAAAGGACAGCCTTGAGGTTCACGACCGGGTAGCCGGCAAGCGGGCCATGGACGCAGGCCTCGCGCAGGCCCTTTTCAACGGCGGGGAAGAAGTTCTTGGGCACGCTGCCGCCGAACACTTCCTCGGCAAAGACCATCTCTTCGCTCTCCTCGTTGGGCTCGAAGCGGATCCAAACGTCACCGAACTGGCCGCTGCCGCCGGTCTGCTTCTTATGACGGCCCTGCTTCTGCACGGTCTTGCGGATCTTCTCGCGGTAGGGGACGCGCGGCGTGTCGAGCACGACCTCAACGCCGAAGCGGCTCTTGAGCTTGCTCACCAGCACGTCGATCTGGATATCGCCCGCGCCGCAGACGACCATCTGGTGCGTTTCGGCGTTGTTGATGACGCGGAAGGAAGGATCTTCCTCGTTCAGGCGGTTGAGACCCTGCGCCATCTTGTCTTCCTGGCCGCGGGTCTTGGGCGCGATGGCCACACTGTAGCACGGCTCATCGAAGGGAATGGGCGCGATCTTGACCACCTTACGCGGCTCGCAGAGCGTGTCGCCGGTCTTGACCTTGTCCATCTTGGCGATGGCGCCGATGTCGCCGCAGGTGAGCTCCTTGACCTCGGTATACTTCTTGCCCTTGGGGATGTACAGGCGGCCGAGCTTCTCGGTCTCGCCGGTGCGGGCATTGACCATGGGCATATCGGGCTTGATGGAGCCGGAGAGCACCTTGACGTAGGAATACTTGCCGTACTGGTCGGAAATGGTCTTGAAGACGAACGCGGTCGGCAGTGCGCCGGGCGCGACGACGAACTCGGAGGACTCGCCGTCCTCATTCTCAGCCATGAGGGCGCGGGCGTCCTGCGGCTTGGGAAGAAGCTCGACGATGGTATCCATCAGGATACGGGTGCCCATGCCCTGAAGGGCGGAGCCGCACACGACGGGGAAGAGGGAGAGATCCTTCACGCCCTGGCGCAGGCCCTGGATCATCTCGGCATAGGTGAAATCCTCGCCGGCGAAGAACTTCTCCATGAACTCCTCGCTCGTCTCAGCGACGGACTCCTTGAGCGCGTCGTAGAGCTCATCGAGCACGGGAAGCTTGTTCTCGGGCACCTCGATTTCAACGCGGCCGCCGGTGGAGTTGAACTCGAACGCGCGCTTATGCAGCACGTCGATGATGCCGATGACCTTCTTGTTCTCGTCCCAGATGGGGGCGACGACGGGGGCGATGTTCTTGCCGAAGCGCTCGCGCAGCGTGTCGAACGCGGCGTTGTAGTCGGAGTTCTCCTCGTCGGTCTTGGAGATGTAGAGCAGACGGGGGAGAGAGTTCTTCTCGCAATATTTCCACGCCTTTTCCGCGCCGACGCTCATGCCGGCCTTGGCCGAGCAGACGATGACGGCGGCGTCGGCAGCCTGAACGGCCTCCGCAGCCTCGCCGGCAAAGTCGAAACCGCCGGGCACGTCGAGCACGTTGATCTTGCAGCTGTCATATTCCACGGGAGCCACTGCCAGCGAAATGGAGATCTGGCGGCGGATCTCTTCGGGATCGTAGTCGCAAACGGTGTTGCCGTCGGCAATCTTACCCAGACGGTCCGTGCCGCCGGTCAGAAACAGCATTCTTTCAGCGAGGGTGGTCTTGCCGCTGCCGCTGTGGCCAAGCAGCACGATATTGCGAATGTCTTTTGCACTCATAATGGGTTAGTCTCCTTCCGAAAGTCGTAAATCCCGTCATGGTGTCCGCCACCGGGCGGGATAATACTCAATGCAAAAACTATATCATGTTTTTCTCGCCATTTCAACCATATTTTTCCGTTGATTTCCGTTTTCTTCGTTCGAAGTGTCAATAACGGTCGCTGAGCATGCCGTCAACGAGCACGCTGAGAGACCATAAAAGTAGGTAAACGAGCAGAGAAAGCGGCGTGAGCTCGCTGTATGCACCGACAAAAGTTAAATAAAATGCAAGGAGCGTCGACGCCGTAGCGGCTAAAAATGCAAGCACCGTTCCTCTTCTGGCGGACAGGCAGAGGCGCTTGCTGCCGAGCACGACTTCGGCATAGGGCATGAGCCCCTCGCGCATCAAAAGGGCATACGGCCGTCCGCCGCCGCGCTCGGAAAGGGCGAGGCGTGTCCCGAGCTTGGGGTAGACCGCGCGCGCATCGGTGCCGAACTTGCGCTTCAAGAGCGCGGGGGTGATGTTGCCGTCGCGCACGGCGAGCACCGGCGTGATGCGGCTGTGGTGCAGGGCGTGGAGCGCCCAGTCGACATTTTCCGCAGGCATATACTTTACGGCAAAGACCGCAACGAGCGTACCGTCCACAGAGAGGTACATGCCCGTCTTGAGCCCCAAATTGCGCGGCAGGTTTACGCCGCGCTTGCGCATGAAGCTCGCCGTGCCGAAAAGCACCGTTTCGCCGTGGATGCGCCCGCCGACGCCGCCCTCTTCATAAAAGTCGACGTCCTCGACCGTTTCGCGGAAGCCGCCGTCGCTGGCGAGCAGATTGTTGAACAGGCGGCTCAACCCGCTCTCGGACGCATGCGCCATCGTGGCGGCGTAGGAGATGACCTTGCCGCTTTCCTCGCCGAAGGTCTTGAGTCCGCCGAGCGTAACCGTTCCCGGCGGGAAAATGTCACCGTCGGTCAGAATGACACAGTTGCTGCGGCGAATGGCGTCCGCGCCGAAAAAGCCCGCCACGGCGCTGCCGCTCTTGGCCAATCGCGCGGCGATGCGCTTTAGGGGCAGCGCGCAGACCATCGGAAAGGCCAGCAGATTCGCGCTTGCAAGCAGCACCGAGAGGTTCCACGCAAGCAGCAGGTTCTGCTTTGCCTCCAGCGTTGAAAGCACGCCGAACACGACCGCCGCCGTCAGAAAGACGGGCAGCAGCACGTTCTGCCAGCGGGCGTAGGGATCATTCGCGCGGGCGGAATTGGAAAATCCGTCTACCTGTCCCACGCGCTTGGCAGCGCCCCCCGCCGTCACAGTGACGATATAGGGCGCGTTGCCGATGGCCGCGATGCGGAAGGTATCGTACATGCCGTGCAGGCGCATGCTCTCGCCGAGCAGCGCGCAGTAAACGGAAAGCGCGCCCACCGCCGGCAGCGGCAGCGACAGTACTGCGCGCGCGGGCAGGAAGGCATAGAGCGCCGTGTCGGTCAGCGTGACAAGGCAGAGCAGCATCGTCAAAAAACCGGAGGTGGTCTTGCCCTGCCTGAGCGAGCGGATCGCGCGCGCGAAGATGCGCCAGCCGATGGCGCAGACGATCGCCTCCGCCGCCAGCAGCGGCAGCGCGCGGATCATCGGATCTTCGACATAGGCCGCGGGCAGGAGGGAAAAATGCTCCAGCAGCGCCATCACGCACAGCGCAAGCGTGAAAATGCCCGCGCCGCGCCGCGCCTTCACCGCGCCTGAGAGCTGCGCGCGGTAATCCGCAAGCGTTTCCTGAAGCGGCGGTTCGGGAAGATCCAACTCAGCTTCGTCAAACGCGTCCTCTTCCTCTTCTTCCTCCTCCGCGTCGTCATAGAGCTGCTCGGTATCGCGCATCTTGCGGCGGGAGAAGAGCCCCCAGCGCGGCGGTTCTTCTTCGATGATCGTATCCTCGCGCTCGGCGAGCGCCTACTGCACCGTCTGGGCGAGAATATCCTGCAAGCTCATGGCCTTGGGCGCGTCGTCCTGCGCTTCTCCCCCGTCCTGCGGCGCGGGATCTTCCGGCGCGGGCGCTTCCGCCGTTTTCATTCCGGGGAAGGGGATCACGGCGCTGCGGACGGCGCTGTCCGCATGACGCTCCGCCGCCTCCGCCTTTTTTTGCGGCGGGGCGGCTTCTGCCGCCGGCGCTTTCTTCACCGGCTGCGGCTCGGGCGCTTCCGCCTTTTCCGGCGCGGGCGTACCGCTGCCGTACTCAGCCAGAATGCTCTCGAGCGAGAACTCCGCGTCCTCGTCCATGCTGCGGGCGGTGTTTTTCAGCAGCAGCTCCGAGTCGGCCAAGGTCTCTTCAAATTCAAGGTCTTTCGGATCCATATCGTTCCTTCTTTGTTGTGTTTACTGCCCCAGGCGCTGGCGCACCGCCTCGTAAAGGAGGATGGCCGCCGCCGCGGAGGCGTTGAGTGAGGAAATACTGCCCTTCATCGGAATGCTGACGAGGAAATCGCACTTTTCGCGCACGAGTCTCGTCATGCCGTCGCCCTCGCTGCCGATGACGATGGCAGCGGGGCCCTTGAGGTCGGCGGAATAGAGGTCGCACGCGCCCTCGGCCGCCGTGCCGAAGACCCACACGCCCTCTTTTTGCAGCTGCTCCAAAAGCGCGGGAATGTTCGGTACGCGCGCAACGGGCACATAGCTCACCGCGCCCGCGCTCGTCTTGGCGACGACGCTCGTAAGGCCTGCGCTGCGGCGCTTGGGGATCACGACGCCGTGCGCGCCCGCGCACTCCGCCGTGCGGATGATCGCGCCCAGGTTGTGCGGGTCGGAGATCTCGTCGCAGACGACGATCAGGGGCTTTTCGCCCTTTTCGCGCGCGATGTTCAAAATGTCCTCCACGCTGACGTATTCGCGCACGCTCGTGAGCGCGATGACGCCCTGATGGGCATGCGTGCGGCTCATAAAGTCGAGCTTGCGCTTGTCCGCGTCCACGACCACCACACCGGCGGCGCGGGCGGTGGAGGCGATGTGGCCGAGCGTTTTGTCGGTCTCGCCCTTCTGAATGAAAATTTTGTCGATGTTCTCGCCCGCGCGCAGCGCCTCGATCACGGCGTTGCGGCCCTCAATGATGCCGTCCGCCTCCGCGTCCTGCGCTCGGACGGTCTTTTCCCTGCGTTCCTTATCCATAAAAGAATTTCTCCTTGTCATAAATTTTTGTGCGACAGATTTTGATAGAATACTCCATTGCAACTATAGCACAGAACAAGGGCAAGATAAAGAGGGCGCAAAGCAAAAGTTCATTGAAAATTCACCGCTGAAAACTTGTGCCTTTCTTTTTTCTATGGTATAGTGATGCACATTACGTAAAGAATGTGCGCATATCACATTTTTGATCCCCTGACGGGAGGAACATCATGGATCAGAACAACAGAAACAACCGCAACCGCGGCGACAAGAACCGCCGGCGCGGCGGAGGAATGTGGTCGATCGCCCTGTGGGCATTGCTGCTGACGATCGGCGTCAACTATATCTCCGTCATGCTCGAACAGGCCAGAGCCGCGGAAAGCTCCTGCGAGATCACCCACAGCGAGCTTGTCGATCTGGTGGAGTCGGGCAAGGTCAAGTCCATCGAGATCAGCGACGACGTGTACACCATCACGCCGGTGGACGGCTTTGTCTACACCGACGATGACGGCAAGAGCTACGATCAGGACTACACGCTCTTCACCACCATCATTCCCGCGATGTCGGAAAGTCTGCTCTCGCTCTGCGATGAAGAGGGCGTGACCTACACCAAGCCCTATCAGGCGCCCATCTCGCCGGTGCTCGCCTTTATGGTGACCTATATCCTGCCCACGGTGCTGTTGGTCGGCGCGTTCATGCTGCTGATGAACATCTTGGCGAAAAAGTCCGGCGGCATGGGCGGGATCGGCGGCATCGGCAATGTCGGCAAGGCCAACGCCAAGGTCTACATGGAAAAGTCCACGGGCGTGACGTTCGCGGACGTCGCCGGCCAAGATGAGGCGAAGGAATCACTCGTCGAGATCATCGACTTTTTGCACAATCCTGAAAAGTACACCGCCATCGGCGCAAAGATCCCCAAGGGCGCGCTGCTCGTCGGCTCTCCCGGTACGGGCAAGACGCTGCTTGCAAAGGCCGTGGCGGGCGAGGCAAAGGTGCCCTTCTTCTCCATCTCCGGCTCCGACTTTGTTGAAATGTTCGTGGGCGTGGGTGCAAGCCGCGTGCGCGACCTCTTCGCCGAAGCTTCGAAGGTCGCCCCCTGCATCATCTTCATCGACGAGATCGACACCATCGGCAAAT
>ENA-UONW01003151-UONW01003151.1-human-gut-metagenome-genome-assembly--contig:-CS52-NODE-3151-length-14317-cov-4.863413_pt1 | contig 14317 bp, 8 predicted proteins | sample MGYA00242463_ERZ724010 | MGnify/ENA metagenome assembly ERZ724010 | reverse complement strand
GGCAAGGTAATCTCACTTCGGGAGGATTTCTAGATGGGGCTCACTGGGCATACACTTTCTCATCGTACATTTCGGGACCTTTTTCATCCTCCTCCGCCGAACTTCGCAGGGGATGGAACAGAGAGATCTGAAGGAACAATTCCATCTCGCGGGGAGAAACCTACACGGCAAAAGAAAATAAACAGAACTTTGCAAAAACCTTATTTGGCCACTACCCGGAAATCAGTAATTTCGAACCATGAATTGGGCTGCTCCCAGCCGAATGCGGAAAATCCACACTCACGATCCTCCTTTCCGGCTGAAAATTCGAACTCATATTCCCGATATTCCGGGGTCAGCGGATGCACCCGCAGCAGATCACGCCGCTTCATGCCACCTCGCCTGGCTCTCGCCGGATCAATGGCAAACGTAATACGAGTTGTGCCCCGCGCCCGGAACGTCACCCGATAGCGCACACCGGGTTCAACCGGAAAGGAATCTGAAAATACCCCGGCCACCCGTTGTCCGGCGATCTCAATCCGTGCCGATTCCTTCGGACTCCCCTTGCCGGTAATCTGCAACGAATAGTCGCGCGCCCAACCGGTTGTGCGCAGATTATTCTGCTCCAGCAGCCGCTTCTTTGCGGTTTTTACATAGAGATCGCCGTAAAGCGCCGGGTCCTTGACATCGCCGATGCCATCGCCCCAAATCTGATAGAATGCCCGCCCTTCCCCGTCGTTATTATTCACCAGAAACGCAAATCTCAATCCTTTTCCAACTTCGGAAGTCAACGGAAACAGTTCTGAAAACGCAATGCGAATCCGTTATATCGTCCGGTTTCCGGAGCGCGATATACGGCACACGGCGTTGCGCACCCGTTCTCCCGGAGAAGTAAATCCGGAAATCATCTCCCCCTTCTGATCCGGTGCGACCACCTTCCAGAGGGAGGAACGGCCGTTGTTCTCCAATGCTGCCGCAAATTCAACACGGTCATTGTTTCTGCCGTTACCCCGGGTGTCAAAAGCAAACTGAATGCTGTCGTCTCCCCATACTTGCATATCCTCCCCGTGACCGACATGCACAGAATCTTCCACCACAGCGGCCAGATCAAAAAACTTTTCGGTCATACCCACGGCGAAGCGCGCCCGAATCTGAGCTGCCGCAGCGTTCTGATCATAGATCGTTCGTTTCGTCACCGTCTGCCAGGCAAATGTATCCGGATCAATTTCACGCATCGTCTCATCAAACAGAGATCCACGCCGGTAATGACCGGAAAACCGATGTTCCAGCGGAATCGCCAGAGCGTTCTCGCCCCGCAACAACTGCTCCTCATTCCGCCATCCGGCAACTACGGAAGAAAGAGGCCGTCGGATCAAAAGATAACTTTCCGGATCCAGCACCTCCGCCGCTGGATCAAATGGACTGCCGTCCGGTCTCCGGATATCAGTCTCCGCATGGAGGGCGGCCAGGATCCTCGTGTCCACCCGGGCTGCTTTCGCCCCCTCATGCCAGGCGACAAGACAATCGCCGGCATCGCTGGAGTAAGACTGAACTTTCCAGTCACCAAATCCATAGCCTTTGCCGACCCGCAATTCTCCCGCGACAGACGATGTGAACAACTGCCAGGCGGAGGCAACATAACGCGGTTGTGGGTAAGGGCGCCTCCGAAAAAGTCCGGCAAGATGGGTAAAATTATACTTATGTTCTCGTAGAAAAGCGAGAGTTTCCCGTTCACAGCCGGCCAAATTCAGAATACTGAAGAGATCCACTTCTCGTGCCCCACGCGCGGCCTGAAGCAGAAAATCGAGTACCATCCGGCGTGCGAATCCTTTTTCGGAAGGGGTATTCCGATTCATCGGCAGCGTCAGACAACCGTGCCACTCTGAATTGACCCACGGACGGGGTGGAATTCCAAAACGACGATTGAGCAACATATATGGTTCCGGATCAGCATCACGGAAATGGAGGGCAAGCACATCAAAACTGTTGCCGATCCCCAATTTCAGCAACTCACGGTAAAATTCCCGGTATCTCGCCCCTTCGTTTCCGGAGAGCCAGATCGTGACGCCGGGAAGAACCTTGCGCAATGCAGCCGCGCCTTCCGTCACCAACGGAACGAAACGTTTCGGCTCCTCATAGAAGAAACTGGAATAACCAGGAAAATTCGGCTCATTCCAGAGCTCATACCGCTTTACCTCCGGATAACGTTTCGCAAGGGAAGTCAGAAAACTACACCAGTCCTCAATGTTTTGTGGAGCGTGTCCCCGATAAAGCGGACTGGCTCCCGGATTCTGGTTGAACTCCATATCAGGCCGTGCCGCCGCCCATTTCGGTGTATCAATCACATTAAACACCAACTGTCCATCAGGAAATCCAGCGGCCCGGGTCCGCTCGAGGCACGCATCCACCTTCGACCAGTTGAAAACACCTTTCCGTGGCTCTATCTGATCCCAGGAAATCACATGGAGTCTGAGGCTGTGAAATCCGATCAATGCCGCCAATGGGATCTCCTGTTCTTCAGCCCAGAAATGTACCGATGCTCCGAAAATCGGTGCAATCTCTTTCGGCGGCGCCGTAGGAGCAACGGTTACGGCAACGGCATGACGATCAACGGAAAATGTCTTTTCCGCAAGAATTTCCCGTTGCTTCGTCACCGGATTGACCCGTGGAATTTTAAGTTGATACTTTTCCGCAATCGCACCATTGATGGAACCGCGGCGCTCAAAGGTGATTTCATGAAAACCGGGTTGCTCCGGCCGATAAGACCAACCGTTTCGATTCAACTCCCCGCCGGACACTTTCCGTTTTGCAATGATGCGTCCCTCTGAATCATAGACGGTCCCAACTATCCAATCAGTTTCAGGCAACTCCTGATCCGCATGAAATTTTACGGTCTCGCCCAAAGCGAACCAGTTGCCGATTCTGGACGTACGCATTTTGACGACATTGTCTGCCCCCGCCGAAAAAATAGCCGGCAGCAGGAGTCCGATGCACAATTCCTTCAGTATTTTCATTTGACTTTCCCTTCAAGGCTGGTAGACCAGCGTATACTCGTCAAACATTCCGCGGCGCGGATTTAGGATCAGCCTCGCGGCTCCATCCACGAAGAGAAAGTTTGCGCCAAGCCCGCCATGAACCCGTGCCATATAGTTTTGATCGAAAGAATTGCGAAATTGCCTCTGCCCGTATCTCCAGCTTTTTCCTCCCTCTTCCCGGGAGTAGGCGTAATGAATTTCCGTCATCAAAATCGCACCGCTCTTGATCTGACCGAGTTTGAATACTTCTCCGCCACTGTTTGTCCACGCAATACATCCTGGAGCCTGCGTGACGCCGACAGCCGAGTAGCAGGAAGTATAATATGGTGCGTTGTTCAGCGTAACGCCGGGAAGTGCATCCGGGACGGCGGGACAGAACAAAACCCCTTTTCGCTCCTGGGCAACCGGCAGCAGATAGCGCCCGCGAGCCGCCGTATTTTCCTCAGTGCGGGAGATGCCGAGATATGGGGCCAGCAGCGCGCTTTCACTCGGGAACCAGTTCGCTGCCTCAGGCATCCAGTCTCCGGATTCTCCGGCGTACATCGTCACCGCGGTGCCGAACTGCTTGAGATTGGAAGTACAACTGATCGTCCGCGCCCGGTCGCGTGCCTTATTCAACGCCGGCAGCAGCAATGCCGCCAGAATGGCGATGATTGCAATTACAATCAAGAGTTCGATAAGAGTGAATAATTTTCCTGATCCCATGATATCCCTCCCATGATTTCCCGGCTGCCGTGACTGCCCGGCAGCCCCTGTATAAATTAAGTTTGTTAATTTTTCGGTTGAATTTTATCTGCATCTGCTTTGAATTGCTTCACAGTGCCCGGCATGCCGTCCTCTGAACAGCTGTCACGTCGTCACAACTTAAGCATGGTACGTCGTTGCCATGTCCCCCTGTTCCTCGACGCAGATAACCGGTTCGTTGAAATGATCCTTCATTCTAATGACATCCTTCCATATGTTGGGAGTAATCAAATCATCTTGCAAATTCCTCTGTCTCTCATGAAGACGGCTCCTTTCTGGCAAACACCTTCATCTTACTCAGTCCCGGTTTAAATTACACGCGCTTTCTCCGTTTTGAGCAACTTCGTTACGAAGTCGGCAATCACATGTTTTTTTTCAGCTTCCCCGCCAGAATTGCCACCTCATGAATACTGCAGCCGACGGAAACGGATCTCACTATGGTTCAGTTTTCCTGATTTGAATTTCACTGCGAATAAAGTTACCGCTTCTCCCTGTTTCTTGAATGGTCTTTCCTTTGTCCGGATTGCGGGGAACTCATCTTCGTTAAAAAAAGAAAACTTTCCCTTTTCGGCCCCTCAGTCGTGCTATACCGGTTGCCTTTCATCCCTTATCTCCCTGTCGGCGCTCCGGGAGCGGGATGGAACAGGGATTCTCAATCCGACGATTCAACACGGATACGTCGGTGGAGGCCCGCTCTACAAGCGTTACCGGCAGCAGAGTACTCATCCCGGAAAACGTCGGCTCCTCTATCATTGTGGCCAGCTGTCGCGCCGCTTCATATCCCAGTTCATAGCGTGGCTGGTGTACGCTGCTCAAATGCAGCGTCTCCGCCAGCGGCAGATCGTCGAAACCGCAGAGATAAAAATCACTGCCGCATCGCAGATGAAGCCGGCCTGCGGTATCCAGAACGACCCGGGCAACGTAATCGTTCTCCGTCACCATTCCAAAAGGACGCGGTCTGGAAAGCAACAACTGCTCCGCGGCTTCCGCAATCCGGAGATCCTGTTCCGGGACAAACCAGCCGCCGCGGGAAGGCATTTCTCGAAACAGAGTGGTATATTCCGCAATTCGCGCTTCAAGCCCGAAGTCCTTCATCGCCTGGCAGTAACCTTCATACCGCCGCATTCTGGATTCCAATGTGAGTTCACGGCCGAAATACGAAATTCCATCCCGGAAAGTCTTCAGCAATGCAGTCGCAGCAGCATACATGCCCCCGAAATTATCCACTCCCACATACGGAACGTCGACATGTTGCGGGGGATTATCCACACATACGATCGGAAAATGTTGCCCGGCAAGATGCTGAAGCACTTTCCCCATACAGGCGCTGTTGTCGAACCAGACCACGCCGGAAAGCTTGAGACGCTGGAATTTCCACAGTTCCCGAAGCAGCTCTTCCGGCCCCTCCGTGTTCTGAATCAGCCGAAATGACATTCCATGCTCAATCGCATAATCGCGGATCCCGCGGTTGACCTCTATGGTCAGAGTGTCCGGAAACGCGGCGAATACCGCGCCGATTGCAACCGGTTCCGCCGCGGCGGCAACCGGCTGGGTCGGAAGATTCAATTCCGGATTGATTCTGGTTCCACAATTTGGTATCTTCACCAGCACCCGGTCATCCTCCAGCAGCCGCAATACCTTGCGAATGGTCATCCGGGAGCTGCCGTACCGTTTCGCCAACTCTTCCTCGGTCGGCAGATAACCGTCGATCGGATATCGGTTATGCCAGATATCCTTCAACAGCTCTTCCGCCAGCCGAACTGCCTTGCTCTTGTAATATACCGTCATGTCACACCCGTTTTTTCATTAATATTATAGGAGATTCAAGAGCAAATGTCAAGAGATATTGTAAAAAATTTCAATAATTTTAGATAATATTGACGTTTTTATACGTTTTATACCGGTTTTATCAGTTACCGGAAACCACCCTTGATTTTTTCTATCCGGCTGCAATTTTACGACGGGGAATGTTCTTTCGCCGCCTCCGCACGCCGGCAGAACCGGAGGAATCGCCCACTGCGGCGGAAAGCTCAGAAAAACTTGAAAACTTTTTAGATCAATGCTATGGTATTGAAAACATGAGAAACTCCGACATGAGCGCAGAAAAACATACCTGGACCTCCATACGATATGAAAAATTCACTTTTTCTGAATCAGGCAGAGCAGTTGAAGCATAAACTTGAAACCTGGCGCACCCGTCCGGTTGCCGTGGTGAAATGCGTCCACGACGACGCGGCGTGGCAAGGGTGGCAAATGCGGACCGTCTCCCGTCCGTCAGAGTTTCTCAAGCGCCCCTTCCGGAACGGAGAACGGTTTATTCTGGACTTCGGCGAGGAGTTCGTCGGGCGGCTCAGCCTGCGGTTGCGCTCCTCGGAGAACTTCAATGACTCCCCCGTCCGGCTCAAGCTCATCTTCGCGGAAAATCCGGTCGAAATCGGCGAACGGAACCGGCGCTATCAGGGTTCCCTCTCCCGCGCCTGGCTTCAGGAGGAGATCGTCACGCTGGATGATATGCCCCAGTTGTACAAACTTCCCCGCGTCTACGCCATGCGTTATCTCTATGTTGAGGTGATCGCCACTCCCGGCAAACTCTGTTTTGAAGAGATTTTTTTCACTGCGCAATCCGCGGTCCGCGACCTGCTGCCGCCGCTGGAACAGTTCGATGCCGATGAAATTCAGCTCGACCGCGCCGCCCAGCGCACCCTCCGCAACTGCATGCAGGAGGTCGTGCTGGACGGGCCGAAACGCGACCGCCGACTCTGGTTGGGCGACCTGCGGCTCGAAGCGCAGGTCAACGCGGTAACCTTCCGCAACTTCGACCTCTTCGAACGATGCATCTATCTGCTGGCCGCTTTTCCCCTCGCCGACGGGCAGATTCCGGCCTGCATCTTCGATAAACCGCAGCCTTACGGCTGCCGCTGCGTTCTGTCTGATTACTCCTTTCTCTTCTCAGACCTCCTTCTGCTCCACTATCAGGAGACCGGGAACCGGAAACTGTTGGAAGCGATGTATCCTTTGGCGAAAAAACAATTCGACCTGTTCCGAACCGACTGCCGGAACACGTTTTCCGGCGGCGGCATCCCCAAAACCTTCATTGACTGGTGCCAGCTCGACCGTACTGTCGCCGGAACGGGAACCTATCTCTTCAGCCTGCGCAGACTCGCCGCGATTGCGTCGATTCTCGGGCGGCATACCGATTGCAGGGCGTTCGAACGGGAGATTGCGGAACTCGTTTCCGGCCTGCGCAGTCACTCGTTCGACCAGCAGAAAAAGCTGTTTGTCAGCGGCCCGAAACGGGAGATCTCCTGGGCGAGCCAGATCTGGATGGTTCTGGCGGAAACCGTGACCGGCGATGAGGCGAAAGAACTCCTCGCACGCCTGGAGGGAACACCGGAAGCGATTTCTCCGGTCACCCCCTATCTGCACCACCATCTTCTGGCGGCCTACGACCTCGCCGGGGAAACGGAAAAACTGCGCCGCCATCTGCGGAACTACTGGGGAAAAATGATCCAGGCAGGAATGAATGTCTTTCCGGAGGTGTTCGTGCCGGATAATCCACGCCTGACCCCCTACGGCAAAGATCCGCGCATCAACAGCGCCTGTCACGCCTGGAGCTGTGCCCCGGCCTACTTCCTGCGGAAGAAGTAGGTTCCGGTCAGCTTCCGGAGAACGAACTGTTTTGCCGCAGCGACCGGCGGTACGCCTCCGGGGTCATGCCGGTCTCCCGCTTGAAGAATCGGACGAAATAGTTCTGACCGGAAAATCCGATCTGCTCGGCGATCTCTCCGCCGGACATTCCGCTGCCGAGCAGACGCCGCGCCAGCGTCACCATTCGCAACATTCAGCTTGAAGAGGTTACCGACTTTCGCACCAATCTTCTGCCCGAGGGAGAGTTCGAAAACGGCACCGCTCTCTGGCCCCGTCATCGGAAGTTCGCCGACCGGGTTGCCATCGCGGATTCCCCGGGCTTCTTCTGCGGTGTCCGGAGCCTGCGTATGGAACGAAAAGCGGGAGACATGGTTGCAGTAATTTCCCGTGATCTTCCGGCGCTCCCGGGGAAAACGGCGACCATACGATTCTGGGCACGAACCGAACGGGGAACCATCCCCGGAATTCTTTATCTCGATTTCTTCCGGCCGAAATACGGTTACAGAAATCATCTGGTCCGCAAGTTCGGTTTTCAGGTGGAACCGGACTGGAAGGAGTTCACCTTCCGCTATCCGATTCCGGAAGAGGTCAACCGTTATCCGGCGCTTTCGGAAAAGATGCTGCGGTTGCAGTTTCATCTGCCGCAAGGCGATCGGGACGCCGTCGTCTGGCTGGACAATCTGGAATACTCTCTTGAGTAATTCATCCGGGCGGAGCTCCGCGTGTGCAAACTTTGCAAAAAGATCCTTTTCTCCGCAGAAAAATCTTGAAAAAAACATCTTTTCGAAGTACATTTTGCACAGGATCTTTTTCCCCCAAAAAACAACGCAAAAAAGGAGCATCCCTGATTATGCCGGAATATGAATTCCCCTACCGCAATCCCGCGCTGCCGATCGAGCAGCGCGTCGATGACCTGCTCAAGCGCATGACGCTCGACGAAAAGGTCGACCAGCTCATGCAGATCACCGTCGGCGCCGACAGCAATCCGAACAATCTCGGCAGCGGTCACAGCTTCCGCCCCACCATCGGTTCAGTGCTCAGTTATTTCGGCGGCACCAGAAACCGCAACGCCTTTCAGCGCCTCGCCGTCGAAGAGACCCGGCTCGGCATTCCGATCATCTGGGGTTGCGATGTAATTCACGGCTGGCGTACCGGATTCCCGATTCCGCTGGCGCAGGCATGCTCGTGGAACCCCGACATCGTCGAAGCCGGATGCCGGGTCGCCGCGCGCGAATCCTACGCGGAAGGGGTGGATTGGACCTTCTCGCCGATGCTCGACGTTCCTCATGATCCGCGCTGGGGCCGAGTCATGGAGGGATATGGAGAAGATCCGCTCGCCGCAGGCGTCTTCGGCGCGGCAGCGGTGCGCGGCTATCAGAGCGAAGACCCGTCGCAGCCGGGCACCGTGGCCGCCTGCCTCAAGCACTTCGTCGGCTATGCCGCCAGCGAGGCCGGACACGACTATGCCTACACCGACATCTCCAGCCGGATGCTTCACGAGACCTACCTGCCGCCGTTCCAGGCGGCGGTGGAGGCCGGGGCAATGACGGTGATGAGCTCCTTCAACGACATCACCGGCACTCCGGCCGTAATCAATCATTACACGCTTACTGAAGTGCTGCGCAATCGCTGGAATTTCCGCGGCTTCGTGGTTTCGGACTGGGATGGCGTGGTTCAACTTGTCTATCAGGGCTATACCTCCGATCCAGAGGAAATGTGCCGGGCGGCACTCTCCGCCGGCAACGACATGGAGATGAACAGCTCCGCCTACCGGAACATTCCGAAGCTCCTCGAATCCGGACGGTTGAAAATCGAAGTCGTCGATGAAGCCGTCCGCCGGGTTCTGCGGATCAAATTCGCCAAGGGGCTGTTTGAGCATCCCTATCACGAAGAGGTTGCGCCGGAAACGGTCTCGCTTCAACCGGAGGCGCTGGAACTCGCCCGCGAAGCGGCACGCGCTTCCATGGTGCTGCTGAAAAATGAAAAGAACACCCTTCCGCTGAATCCGGATTCGCTCCGGAGCATCGCGTTGATCGGCCCTGTCGCCACCGACCGTGAGGCTTCCGCCGGAGCCTGGCCGGGCGCAATCGATGCGCAGACGATTCCGACGCTGCTGGAGGTTCTGCCCGGCTTCTTCCCGAAGAGCGAGATTCACTATGCCCGGGGCTGCAATTTTACAAGCGATTCAACGGAACAATTCGCCGAAGCGGTCGAGGCGGCGGAAAAGTCGGATCTGGTGATCCTCGCCCTCGGAGAAGGCGCGGGCCGCACCGGCGAGAATCGCAGTTACACCGACATCGCCCTGCCCGGCAAACAGCTCGAACTGCTGCGCAAAATCGCCGCAGTCGGCCGTCCGGTGGTCCTGCTGGTGTCGAGCGGGCGCCCGATCCTCTACCCCGAACTCGAACCACTGGCGGATGCAATTCTGCACATCTGGGAGTGCGGTCACGGGGCGGCGGCCGGCTGTTGCGACATCCTTACCGGCGCGTACAATCCCAGCGGCCGACTGGCGATCACCTTTCCGCGCAGTGTCGGGCAGATTCCGATCTACTACAACCACCACCATCGTGCCCGCGATGAGAAGGCGGAATGGGGCGGCCGCTACTTCGACCTCGACGACAGCCCGATGTATCCTTTCGGCTACGGCTTGAGCTACACGAGCTACGAGTACAGTGACCTGGAAATTTCCGTTGAGGATCTCACGGCGCAGGTGACGCTCCGCAACACGGGGAAACGCGCCGGGCGGGAAACGGTCTTCTGGTACCTCTCCGACCCGGAGGCGACGCTGACCCAGCCGATCCGCCGTCTGATCGCATTCGAGCAGGTCGATCTGGCTCCCGGAGAAGAGCGTCACCTCACACTGCAACTCGACCGGATGCACGATCTGGCCTACATCGATCCCACCGGGAAAAAGGTGTTCGAACCCGGACGCTTCATCCTGAGCGTCGGCGGCGAGAAGGCCGAATTCACCGTGGCGGAGTAGTTCCCACGCGGCGGACCGGTCCACCCGTGGTCCGGTCCGCCGAACCAAACCGTCTTATATGACAATCTCCCGGCCGTTTCTCTGCGGAATTTTCATTCAGCTGAACAGGACATATATTTTTTTCTGTATTCGCTCGGGGCTTCACAATCCGGATAACTTTTGAAAAAGCGGCAAAAAGAACTCCGGTCAGGGAATCCGCATTGAGCACCGATCTCACCTATAGATAGATTGCTTTCGGTCAGCAACTTACGAGCTCTGGAATGTCGACGGTTGCGAATATATTCACTGGGTGAAAGGTGCATTCTCTCCATGAATTTCACTGAAAAGGTGGAGCGATTCAGAGAGATCACCGAGCACACATCATTGACGTTTAGATTAAAATTTGACAAATTGTTGTCAATGTACTCCAGTGCGCGAACCACGGGATCCCTTGAAACAAGCCGTTTTTCTTCCAGCGACTCCCCGAAATATTCGAAGAGAGAAAAAATTAAAAACGATGCCTGACGCACAGAAACCGGATCTTCGCGAGGAACCAGTTTCAGCAAATCGCGATAGATATCATACGGGAAACCGTCTTTGAGAGAAATCAGCCGCGGGAAGCGGTAGCTGGCAAAAACAGACATGGCAAGCGGTCCATCGATATCGATCCACGCAGTCTGGCAATCTTCCGTCTCCGGCTTGAAACGGTGCGCTTCGTTGGGATAATAAAAGATCACATCGCCTTCATGCATGGAAAAAGATTCCTGAAACAGAAAAGCTTTTCCGGCGCCCTTGATACAAAACGTCATGCCGATATAATCGGAAAGCAACGCGGATACCGCGCCGTTACACTCCTGCGCCTTATCATGTCTGCCAACATTTCTTGCGTAGAGGGGAAGAGGAATGTGCAGGGGCACCTTTTTCAATGCCCGCGAAGTTGCTTCATACATTTCATTTCTTTCAAAATAACAACTGTTACAACAATTCGTCTATTGTTTTTCAAGGGAAATATATTATATTTTCAGAAAAAAGCAACCATGAAACCACGCTGTGAAAGGATTTTTTATGAAAACCATTCTCCCGAACCGACAAGCAGCCCCCGCCTCTCTGCAACGTTTTTCCCCCTGCAATCGGGCATTGACCGTGAACGTGGAACACTGATGACAAAATCGTAGCATCCTCGCTACTAAAACGCAACAGGAAAGGGAAGACAGATGTCACTGAACCAGACCGCAAACGAAATCGAATCCATGAAGCCCCCTTTTCTCCGGAGTACGGGAAACGCGCGCCAAAAGAGCGGAATCATCCACTTTTTTACTCTTATAGAACTTCTTATCGTAATTGCGATCATCACCATCCTCGCTGCCATGCTGCTTCCGGCGCTGGGCAAAGCGCGGGAACGCGCACGCGCCATCACCTGCACCGGCAATCTGAAACAATGTGTCCAGGCTCAATTCATGTATGCCGATCTCTACAAGGTTATTGTCGGAAAAAGTGCAAACTACTGGTCCTGGGCAAGGCTGTTGAACCGGGAAAAACTGCTTCCCTACGGCCCGGTAATGCAGTGTCCCATTCAACCCACCGGCAAGGAATTCCGGTTTGCTCCTGAAACTGTTCCGGAAGCCTCGAAATATGACAATTCCTACGGAGTCTACAATGCCTGGGGCGAAATCAACAGCTACGACAAAACTCACGTGGAGCCGCGACTGGGCTCGTTTGTTCATAAAGCCAGCGTCGAACGGTATCTCTACCCAGGAAAAATGAAACGACCGTCGGCCACAATCATCATGGGAGACTCCCGCACGAAAAAATCCAGTGAAGTTCCGGAAAGATACGCTTTCATTTACAACAGCCAGGATTCAGCGCAGTCACATCTCTGGCTGGGACACATGAACAAGGCCAACTGTGCGTTTGGAGATGGTCACATCGAAGAACTCGATAAATTTGCCCTTGCTTCCCAGGTGGTTCCTGTCATTTTCGTCAGACTTTTTGACGGAACGATCACTCAAATCGCCTCAGTGGAATGAAAAACAGAAATGAGTCACCAATGAAACTTATCTTAAAAGCACTGATTTCCTTTCTCCTGACCACTGCAATTGTTCGCGCGGAATCCGCCTCTGCAAAGTGGCAACCGTTGTTGCCGGCCCAAACCGCCAACAACTGGAGAGTTTATCATGGCGCGGAATTTCCCGGAGCCCGCGGGAAACTCACGGAAGAGCCTGACGGCGGGCTGCTGCTCTCAGGAGAATTTGAAGACCGCGGCGTCTATGTCGCCGCGGCCCTCAAATTGCGAATCACAAACCCGGGAACCAGAATCAATTTGACGGCCGTCACCGATTGCCGGATCGCTCTCCGCTGTCAGGACAGGAACGGTCACTACCGGCAGACGGCGGCGATCCCCCTGAAGGCAAACGAAAAATATATTCTCTCGGTCACGCCGGACCAGGAATGGCCGATCTGCTGGGGGGGAGCGGAAAAAGGGAAACAACCGGTTTTTCCCTATCGCAGCATTCAAATCAACGCCATGAGAATGCCGAAATCCCCCGAGGTGAAACTGCGCATTGACGACGTGCAGGTTCCCCGCGGGCAGGTTTTCCTGGAACCGGTTGCAACGCCGGTGCAGTCTTTGTCTGCACAGGAAGCACCCTCACCGCGCCTTGTTTTGTGCAACATAAAAGAAAAAACGCTCCGAATCTCCGGAGAAATTCAGATGATTGCGTATAACGGCTCCTTTCGGACAATAAAGGTGGATCAGGAAGTTCCCGCTCACGAAACCCATGAAATCGCGCTCCCCATTCCGGAAAAGCGACAGGGCTCCTGGCGCATTGCATGGAATCTGACCGATCATGAATCCGGAAATCACGTTGCGGGCGAGGACCGCTTCAGTCGAATGATTCCGGCAGGTCCTGCGGCCACAGGCAAGCCTGCGGATTTTCTGTTCGGCATAGCCGCACATCCGGAAAACTACTCCACCCGGGAACGGGAAAAGATGGCGGAAGCGGCGGCGCTCTGCGGAGCCCATCTCATCCGCACGAATGCCCGCTGGACGTATCAGATTCAACCGAAGCCGGATGTCTGGGACTATCAGATTCTCGACTCCGTCGTTGATGTTTTTTCCGGAAAGGGAGTCGGCATCCAGTTAATTCTTTCCGGCTGCCCGAATTGGGCTGTTGCGAAAGAGTGGAGGCCGAAGAATCCCGCGACGAAGCGCCCGACCTGGGGCCGCCGCCCCGATTACGCCGCCTGGCGGAATTTTGTCCGCAAAACGGTCCGCCGCTACGCCGACCGGATTCATCTCTATGAGATATGGAATGAACCGGATCTCATCAGTTTCGCCAACTTTTCCACCGAAGAATACCTGCAGCTTCAAGAGATCGCTTTTCAGGAAATCAAGAAGGTTTCCCCCAATCTGAAAGTCATCAGCGGCGGTCTATCCGGATATCTTCCGGCCAGAGAAGAACTTTTCCGTCGAATTGCACAGAGTTCCACAAGCGACATTTTTGCTTTTCACTGCCACGGATGGCTGGGCAGCTATCTTGAGCAGATCAAAGAACTCAGGCGAATTCTCAAGGAATATCCGAAGCCATGGTATTCCAACGAAACCGCCATCTCCTCCCTTTCCTGCGGAGAATATCAGCAGGCAGCCTCCCTGTTTAAAAAGCTCTTCACAGCCTGGGAGAACGGTTCGATTGGATACACCTGGTACAATCTCCGGGAAAAAGGAAACAATCCCAGAGACAGCGAACACCATTACGGCATGCTCACCTATGATTTCAAGGCAAAGCCGGTTTACCTCACGTTCAACACGCTGACCACGCTTTTCCGCGGCGCTCAACGGGAAGGAAACTTTCCTCTCGCCTCCGAACTGACCGCCGGTTGTTTTCGTGCCGCGGACCACTACTGTCCGGTAAAAAATCCGAACAGACTTGTTAAAATCGGGACTTGTCCT
>ENA-UONW01003139-UONW01003139.1-human-gut-metagenome-genome-assembly--contig:-CS52-NODE-3139-length-14376-cov-5.858809_pt1 | contig 14376 bp, 9 predicted proteins | sample MGYA00242463_ERZ724010 | MGnify/ENA metagenome assembly ERZ724010 | reverse complement strand
GGACGTTCACAGCTCCTATGACCGCACCGGCAAGGAACTGAAAGGCGTTGAAGCGCGGCTGCGGGAAGTTCAGCCGCTTATCAAAAATATCTCCAACTACCAGCGGCTCAAGCCTGTATATGATGCCTTCCGGAAGGCAAAAGACAAGCCGGGGTTCAAGGCAAAGCACGAAGCAGAGCTTGTGATCTTTGAGGCGGCACGGAGTACACTTCTTGCTATGCAGGGCGATGAAAAACTGCCGAGGTTGAAGACGCTGCAAGCGGAACAGCAACGGCTTCTTGAAGAGCAGCAGCGGCTCTATGATGAACGTGCGAAGCTCAAAAAGGAAGCTCGGATGATCGACACATTGAAGGCAAACGTGGACGATTTTCTTAAGCCGAGTGTAGAGCATGACCGCGACCAAGTTCACAAGAATCACCTTGAATAAAGATAAATGCCTGAGCTGATTGATAAAACCGGTTCGGGCATTTTCTCTATGACTTCATTGAATAATATACTCCTGCAAATCGGTCGAATTCATCCGAAATTTACGAAACTTGCTTGAATTTTAGCTAATACTGTGTTATAATAAAATGAATCATGCTATATGTTCTGTGCTGAGGTGAAAATTATGAAAGCAAGCTACAAAAAATTGTGGAAACTGCTCGTCGATAAAGAAATGAGCAAGGGCGATCTTCATAAAGCATCGGGGCTTTCTTCAAGCACGATGACTAAGCTCAGGAAGGGCGAGGACGTTTCAATGGAAGCTTTGAGAAAAATCTGCATTTGCCTCGGTTGCAATATCGGTGATATTGTGGAGTTTGTGGATGACAGTAAGCGAGATCCAGATTCTGCTGCGGAGGAAAAGTGCTGAATATGGGTAAGCAGATTTCAAAGTACGAATATCAAAAACACGGTTCAGACGGGTTAATGAAACCAATTATTTTCTGCTGTCCGGACGAAGAACGCGAGAGAAAAGGTATCAGCTTAAATGTTAGTATTGCAAAAGAACTTATCAGCGTAAAACCAATTCGAAGGTCACTTATGCTGCCCAAAATTGTTGATACGATTATTGCGGAGTTACCGAAGAATAGCACGATAAAGGACTTTGATGTGCTATTCAATCCGGATTATCAAATTGATGTTTTGCAGTTTTTAATTGCTGCGTGCAAAAAAAGAGAGTTCTCAATCATATGGTCAGGAACATACAGCAATGGGAAGTTAATATATGCGGAACCTGGCTACGCTGATTTTAAGACATACGCTTTAGACAAGTACGATGTGACATGCATCGTTTGATTAGGGAGGCTAACCAACCATGAAATACTCGGATTTGATTTCTTTTCATCCGATAGAGGATGTTATCCAGCTTGTCACAGCTGAAAACAAAGACAAAGCTCGCGAATATGTAAAAACCTATGTGATGTCTGATAGTATGGCAGAAAGCTTACAGGCTCCCGTGCTTGATCAGCTTCAGATGGATGAAGTAGTAGACAACAAGGGTGTATTGATTGTCGGTAACTATGGTACTGGTAAGTCTCACTTGATGAGCGTCATTTCCGCCATTGCAACTGATGCGGGTAATGTACAATATCTTTAAAACAAAAAATTTGCCGAACAGGTTAAGCCCATTGCAGGCAAGTTTGAAGTTCTGCGTATCGAAATCGGCGGCGTTGTAATGCCGTTGTATGACGTCATCATGGGATATGTACAGGATGATTTTGAAAAGCGCGGCATTGATTTTGATGTGCCGGATTATAAGAGTGTCAAAAGCATTAAGACTGTCCTCAAGGATATGATGATTGCTTTTTCGGAAAATTATCCGGATAAAGGCTATCTGATTATCGTTGATGAGTTTCTGTCCTACCTGTCTTCTCGAAATGAGCGTGAAATAGTTCTGGATTTGGAGTTTTTCCGTGCGTTGGGTGAGATGTGCTCCAAGTCCTCTCTGCGTGTCATGTTTGGTATGCAGGAGAAGATTTTTGACAATCCGCGCTTTAGCTTTGTCGCTGATACGCTCAAGCATGTCAGTGACCGCTTTACGCAGATGATTATCACGAAAGAAGCAACTTCCTATGTTGTTTCTGAGCGTATTCTAAAGAAAACACCGGAGCAGAAAGCTCTGATCCGCAACCATCTGGAAAAATTCTGTGGGCTTTATACAGGCATGTCCTCTCGTCTGGAAGAATTCGTTGATCTGTTCCCGATTCATCCGTCGTACATAGACGTTTTCAACAAGCTTTACTTGATTGAGAACCGTCATATCCTAAAGAATATCTCCACTACTATCAAGGGTATCTTCGACACAACCGTGCCGGAGAACGCGCCGGGTATCATCTCTTTTGATAACTACTGGCCTGCAATCAAATCCAATGGTCTGCTCAAAAGTGATCCGACCATCAGCCGTGTTGTCGGTGCAAGCCAGCAGCTGGAAGATATTATCACCCGCGCATTCCCGAAACCGGCGTATAAACCGATGGCAATGCAGATAATTTATGCGCTCAGTGTTCATCGCCTGACAACGAACGGACTGGATGTACAGTTTGGTATGACGGCAGAGAATCTTAAAGACGATCTATGCCTATATATGCTGATGCCGGAGCAAGATGCAGACTTCCTTCTGTCTGCGGTAAAAGTCACATTGAAAGAAATCATGACAACCGTTTCCGGGCAGTTCATTATCTTCAATGATGCCAACAGCCAGTATTATATCGACGTTGATAAGGTCGTTGACTACGACGAAAAGATTAAGCAAAAAGCGACGCTTCTGACCGATGATGAGATGAATCGTTCTTTCTACGGCGTTGTGTATTCATGCCTCGATTGGGACGCCAAGCAATATGTGACCAATTTCAACATCTATGAATACGACCTGAACTGGGATTCACATCATATTTTCCGTGAGGGTTATCTGTTCATGGGTCTGCCCGGTGAAAGAAGTACTGCACAGCCGGAACGTGACTTTTATATCCACATCATGCCACCATACGACAATGGTGGTATAAGCGTGCAGAATCTTCCGGACGAAGTGTACCTGTATTTCAAATCCGCTGAGGAATTCCGCGAAATGTTGAGTCTATACGCTTCCGCAAACAGCCTTGCTGCTATGAGCGAAGGCAAAGACAAGGATGCATATCTGAACAAAGCAGCTGTGATCCGCAAGAAGTTGATCCGCTTCCTGAACGAAAACAAGAACACCTGCTTTGATGTGGTTTATAAACGGGAACGCCGTCAGCTCATCGAAGTCCTGAAGGGACGCTATAACCGTGACATGACCTTTAAGGATACTATCGACCTTGCTGCTTCAATATGTTTGGATGCTTACTTCTGCGAGATTTATCCGGAATATCCCGTAATGAAGACTAAAATCACTCGCAAAAACATGGCTGACGCAGTACGTGCGGCATTTGACCATTTCGCAGGCAGAAAGTCTCAGCTTTCTGCAAGTATGCTGCAAAGCTTTGGCGTTTTAGATGGAGATAAGGTTTCTACCAAAAACTCCAAGTATGCCGCTTACTATATCGGTAAACTGAAAGAGCTGCCGCCTCAGGGTGTTATCAACTACTCGGATATCTTTGAAGAGAAGTTTATGGGGCAGTATGTAGATAAACGCTTCAAGCTGAGTTTCATCTTTACTCCGATCATCTTCCTCTCCATGGTTTACGATGGATATGCCGTTATGACGCTGAAGAACGGCAAAGCCTTGACGGCGTCTAATCTGGACGAAGTTCCGAAAACAAGTGTGCTCGACCTTTATGAGTTCAAGTACCTTTCCAGACCTTCCGAAATGGCAATGGCGGAACTGAAAGCACTTTTCAATGTGCTGGATATCAATCCGGCGCTGCTGGATAATCAGGCTACGCGAACAAAGGGCGTAGAAGAGCTTTTGAAGCAAGCGCAGGCAATGAGCAATTCTGCTGTGATTGTTGGCACAAAACTCAGTCAGGATTTCACTCTTTGGGGCGAAGCTCTGGTGCCGCCCGCAAGAGTGGAACAGCTGAGAAAGGCTTGCCAGAATGTCCGTGATGAGTTCAGCAACTATCAGGCACGCTTCAATACACCGGCAAAGCTGAACAATTTCAGTCTCACCATGGAGCAGATTGACAAGCTGGCAGAGGATATTTCAGCAATCAAAAAGGTCAGTGAATATCTTGTATTCAAGAACGGCTGCACGGCGATCGTGTCCTATATGACCGGCATCGAAACCGTGGAGCTGGGTGATGCGCTCAAGCATGATATGGAAACCGCTAAGGACGCTTTCCGTGAGATCCGCGACAGCATCTGGAACGGCGAATCCGGCGAGGTGGCTGCGCAAAAAGTGGAGGCAGAGCTTGGTAAGGTCAAGGACAAGTATATCGACCTTTACTACGCGGAGCACAAGAAAAAGAGGCTGGACATCAACGATGCACAGAAACGCGGCAAAATTCAGGAAAGTCGGACACTCCTGACCCTGAAAAAGCTGCGCGGTATTGAAATTCTTTCTGTTGCGAAGCTGACCGATTTAGAAAACGAGCTTTCTGATCTGAAGGTCTGCTATGAGTTGACGCCGGAAGAATTGAAATCCTCGCCGGTATGCCCGCACTGTCACTTCCATCTGGATGATAACGTGAAGCCGGTTTTCGGCAAGCTGGACAACATAGAGATGCGTCTGGATTCCTTGCTTGAAGAATGGACAAAATCCTTGCTCGATACGATTTCCGATCCTATTGTTGAGAGCCAGAAGGAATACCTGAGCGAGGCGCAGCAGAAAGCCATTGACGATTTCATTGAGACGAATGAATTGCCTAAGCGCGTGGATGACTTCTTTGTGAAGGCAATTCAGGCACTGCTCAAGGGATTTGAACCTGTGGTCGTGAATGCGGACGATCTGGTGGAAAAGCTGACGAAGCTTCCTCCGCTGGATGAGCAGACATTCCGCAGCAAAGTCAGCGAACTGATTTCCGGATATACAAGTGGCAAGGATGCAGGCAAGCTGCGAATTATCGTGAAGAAATAAATCATTGCTCTGACGGGAATTGTGCAGATACCGTCTGCACAATTCTCACGGAGATTTTCAGAAGAGATTGAAAGTGAGGATACAGCTGTGGAACCGAGAAAGCTGACCAAAGAGGATATAGATAAGGTACGCAATATTGAAGGCTTCCCCATCGGCACCGATGAGGACATTATCGCGCTGTCTGATGCGCCGTACTACACTGCCTGCCCGAATCCGTTTATCGAGGAATTCATCAAGGAAAATGGCACTCCCTATGATGAGGCAACGGATGATTATCACAAGAAACCGTTCGCATCAGATGTTAGCGAAGGTAAAACGGATCCGATTTATATGGCACATACCTATCATACTAAGGTTCCTCATAAAGCAATAATGAATTATATTCTCCATTATACAAAACCCGGAGAAATAGTCTTTGATGGCTTTTGTGGTACTGGGATGACAGCACTTGCGGCTGAAATGTGTGAAAGAGAAGATGTATTCTCATTTGTTGAGCCTACTGAAAAGACTCATGCACAATATGGCGCAAGACGTGCTATTGTGAGTGATTTGAGTCCTGCGGCGACATTCATTGCACACAACTATACTAACGATATTAACACATATGAGTTCTCTAATGCATGTTCGGAGATATTAAGAAAATGCCGTGAGAAGTATGCATGGATGTATGAAACAAAGCATACGAACGGTGAAAAGGGGATCATTAATTATGTTGTTTGGTCGGATATATTTATCTGCCCGACTTGCGGTGAGGAACTTGTATTTTGGGATGTAGCAATTGGCGATAAAAAGGAAGTTAAAAATCCTTTCTACTGTACCAAGTGTGGATCGGAGTTGAAAAAATCGAGTTGCAAGAGAGCGCAAGAACCCGTTCTTGATGCTACAAGCGGAGAAATAATGACTCAAGCAAAACAAATCCCTACGATGATAAATTATGTATATCGGGGAAAAAAATTTGAGAAAAGAGCCGACGATGAGGATATTGCGGTTCTATTGAAAATTGCTTCAGAACTGAGTAAATATTCAATTCCGAAGGATGAACTCCCTGATGGTGACAACACCGCACAGCCAATACAGTCTCACAATTTTAAGAGAGTAAATCAGTTTTATTATGACCGCAGCGCTGTTGTGTTTGCATATTTTTTAGAGGAAGCGAAAAAAAGTCCGTTTGCAGATACACTGACATTTTTGGCCACTTCTGTTTTAACTAAGACTGGGTCTAAGCTTCATAATATCGGCTTCAAAAATGGAAAGCTAAACTTGGCTGGTGCTATGCCTAATGTATTGTATGTTCCAAGCACAGTCGCTGAAAGAAATATTATTGAACTCCTTGAATCGAAGCTGAGTGATATTTGCAAAGTCTATGCAGACCATAAAGACAAAAAAAGTGTCTTAATTCAGACTTGTTCGGCGACAAACACTGGTATCCCGACCAACAGCATTGATTATATCTTTACTGATCCTCCATTCGGTGCCAATATAAACTATTCCGAGATGAATTACATTTGGGAATCTTGGCTTAAAGTTAAAACAAACAACAAGCAGGAGGCCATCATTAACAGATCGCAAAGCAAGACTTTGTTAGAGTATCAGTCTCTAATGACAGAAGCTTTTACCGAGTTCTATAGGGTGTTAAAGCCGGGACGATGGATGACCGTGGAATTTCACAATTCTTTTAATGCCGTATGGAATGCCATTCAGGAAGCTCTCCAGAGGGCTGGCTTTGTAATTGCAGACGTGCGAACTCTTGACAAGAAGCAGGGCACATTCAAGCAAATGACAAGTGCAGCAGCGGTAAAACAGGATTTAGTTATTTCTGCATATAAGCCTAAAGAAAGTTTCAAACATAGGATTATGACCTATGCTGGTTCCGAAGAAACAGCGTGGGACTTTGTACGACAGCACTTGGAAAAAATTCCAGTGACGGTTGTGACAGGCGGGAAAATTGAGATTATTGCTGAGCGCCAAGCATATCTGCTCTTTGACCGCATGGTTGCGTACCACATCATGCAGGGCATTCCTGTACCGCTGGACGCCACCGATTTCTACAAAGGATTGGACGAGCGTTTTCTCAAGCGCGACAACATGTACTTCCTGCCGGATCAGGTCAATGAGTACGATGCCGCCCGCATCAAGACTGAGGTAGAACAGATTCAGTTCTCGCTGTTCGTGACCAATGAGAAAACCGCAATTTCTTGGCTGTATCAGCAGCTGGACGAGCAGGGAGACGGTCCGCAGACCTACGCCGAGATTCAGCCGAAGTTCATGCAGGAAGTCAAGAGCGTTGATCGTTACGAGGCTATGCCGGAGTTGGCTGTGCTGCTTGAGGAAAACTTCCTTCAGGACGATAAGGGACGCTGGTACATACCTGATGTCACTAAGGAAGGCGATGTTGCCAAGCTGCGCGAAAAGAAACTCTGGAAAGAGTTTGAAGGCTACCTGAACAGCAAAGGCAAGCTCAAGTCTTTCCGTTCTGAAGCAATCCGTGTCGGCTTCTCTCGCCTGTGGAAGGACAAGAACTATCAGGCAATCGTAGATATCGCCGAGCGCCTGCCGGAGTCCACCATTCAGGAGGACCCGAATCTGCTTATGTACTACGATATCAGTTTGGGAAGAGTGTAATGAAGGAGGGATAGACCGTGAAAATTAAAAGAATTAGAATTCAAAACTATAAGAGCATTAAGGATATAGACATAACACTCTCTGATAAAGTCAATGTCTTTATCGGTGAAAACAGTGTTGGCAAAAGCAATATCTTTGCGGCTATGGAATGGGTTCTGGGACCGGTCTATCCCTCGTTTAACAATTTTCCTAAGGAGGACTATTATCGCGGTGACGAAAATGCAAATGTAAGCATAGCACTGCAATTTGATGATGGTCACTATTTGCAAATGACCAACAAATGGTATGACAAATATGGAAATGAGAAGTCTGGCTTGAACATTGACGGGAATGGATATGTTAGTGACGATGTTCGTCAGAAATATATATCAGCATTCATCGGATCGGACAGAAAAATTTCCGAGAACCCCGCAGCTAATCGTTGGACTGTTCTCGGAAGACTTTTGCGAGACATCAATGCCAGATTTTTAGAAGAGACAGAAGTTGATCCTCTAACGGGAGAACTTAAGTCTAAGAGCGATGTTTTCAAGTCGGAAATGCAAAGAATACGAGACGATATTCTTTTCTCGGTTAAGGATGATGGTGGAAATAATCTTATGGATACATTTATAAGTATCCTAAGATCTGAAACAGCACGGCAATTAAATCGTGCTCCGGCTGATTTTAATGTTGACCTGAATATGTATGACCCATGGAATTTGTTCAGAACGATGCAGATTATGGTGAATGAAGCAGAAACAGGCATGACATTCCGTGCATCCGATCTGGGGATGGGGGTTCAGGCAAGCATCACGATTGCCATTTTGAAAGCATATTCCCAACTGAAATTAAAGAATCAGACGCCGATATTTATAGATGAGCCGGAACTTTATCTTCATCCGCAGGGCAGGCGAAACTTTTATAAAATTATCCGTGAATTAGCGGATAATGGGACGCAGGTATTCATCACAACACACTCAACAGAGTTCGTTTCTCTCGATAGATTTAACGAGATAAATATCGTGCGGAAATCTATGGATAAGGGAACTTATATCCGCAAGGCTGCCGCTGCTGATTTTGTTGCTGATCTTAAAAAGCGGAATGGAATAGAATCGTCAGAAGACGACTTGATGTTCAGATACAAAGACGCATATGAGAACACGGGCGATTCTCAAAGAGCAAGCGAAGCTATGTTTGCGAGAAAAGTAATCCTTGTTGAGGGGGAAAGCGAATCATTGATTTTGCCATACTTCTTTGACTTGATGGATTACGACTATGTTGCTGAAGGTGTAACAATTGTTCGCTGTGGCGGAAAGAGCGAAATTGACCGTTTCTACCGTTTATATAGTGAATTTGGAATTCCTTGCTTTGTGATTTTTGATGGTGATAAGCAGAATATTGGAAAAGACGACGAAAAAGCCACCATTAAGAAAAATCGCGGAATATTGCGGATGTTCGGATGCAATGACGATTTTCCGGATGGTATCGTGCACGAAAGATATATAGGCTTCGAAAAAAGGCTCGAAGAAAATCTTTTTATTGGCGACGTTGGCAAAGCTAAAGCGTTGGAGTTATATATACGCACCAAAAAAGCTATTGACAACCAAGAAAAAGTTCCTGAATGGGTATCTAAAGTCATTGAAAAACTCAACAATCTTCCCAACGAAGCAGAGTCAATTCTACAAAGAGAGGAATAAAAAGCTCTTTTTGCTTTTTAGAGGATGCATGCAATGTTTAACATCGGCGATTTCGTTTTTGATACTGCAACCGGAGCAAATGTACAAGTCATGGAGCGGATTGAAATCTGGGGCTATACGTCCTATAAGGTGTTCAATCCTGCCAATGGTAGTGTGTACAAGGCGACCGGCGAACAATTAAAGATGGGAGGCAATGAAGCACAGCTGGACGAAAACTATCTGCGCTATGTTATGTTGCTCTCCAAAATCAAAAACGAGACATCTGCCGGTGTCCTCTCTTCCCTTTCAAGCGGCATCATACCATTGCCGCATCAGCTGCATGTACTTGATAGAGCGTTGGAAACGCGCAGTATTCGTTATATTCTGGCGGACGAAGTCGGTCTTGGCAAAACCATCGAAGCCGGTATGATCATCAAAGAGCTGAAAACTCGTGGCTTAATCGAGCGAATCCTTGTCGTCTGCCCTACCGGACTTGTAAGCCAGTGGTCTGTGGAAATGCAGGAAAAGTTCCACGAGAAGTTTCAGGTAATCCTGCCATCAGATTTCGATACTATACGCCGCCTTACCGATAACGAGGATGTGTATGGTCAATTCGATCAGGTCATTTCCCCCATGGATTCCATCAAGCCACTGGAAAAGCATGTCGGTTGGTCGGACGAGCGGGTTGAAAAATATAATCAAGAGCGCATAGAAGCTATCATCAATAGTGGATGGGATTTGATAATCATCGACGAGGCGCACCGTGTAGCTGGCTCTTCAAGTGATGTAGCACGATATAAACTGGGATATTTACTTTCACAGGCAAGCCCATATTTGCTTTTGCTGACAGCCACACCGCACAACGGCAAAACAGAGCCATTTCTCCGTTTGATCCGTCTGCTGGACGAGCAGGCATTCCCCAACTACAAGTCTATTGTCAAGGAACAGGTTGCTCCTTATCTGATTCGTTCCGAAAAGCGTGAAGCAATTGACAATAACGGTAATCTGCTTTTTAAGAAGAGATATACGCATTTGGTGGAGCTTCATTGGGATGAGCGTCATTCACTTCAGCGACAACTGTACGAAATGGTAAGCTCCTATGTCTCCAAAACCTATGATAAGGCACGTCGAAATCGCAAGAAGAACATGTGCCTTATCTTCCTCATGATTATCATGCAGCGTATGGTGACAAGCAGCACGGCTGCGGTACGCCAAAGTTTGGAACGACGTCTGCATGTGCTCCTTGAAGAAGAGACACGAGCAAATACTATGAGTGAAGCTGATTTGGATGAGCGTGATATTGAAGACGGCGATGCGGATGCTATGGAAGCAATATCCCTTGACCGTACTGCCGAAATTGAAGAGCTGAAAATGATTATTTCCACGGCAAAGCAAGCGGAATTCCAGCATCATGACGTCAAAGTGGATGCGCTTTTTGACACGATTGATGCTCTCCAAAGCGAGGATCCTGCGCAAAAAATCATCCTGTTCACTGAATTCGTGGGAACCCAAGCATACTTAAAAGAGCTTCTTGAATCAAGAGGATACTCTGTCAGTATCTTGAATGGCAGCATGGATATCGAAGAGCGCAATAACGCATTGAATGAGTTTAAGACAAACACAAGCATCTTTATTTCAACCGATGCAGGCGGAGAGGGCTTGAACTTACAATTCGCTAATATCATAATCAATTATGATTTGCCGTGGAATCCGATGAAAATTGAGCAACGCTGTGGTCGAGCAGATCGCATCGGTCAGCAGCGTGATGTTCACATTTACAATATGATAGTCAGAGACACTGTTGAAAGCCGCGTTCGTGAAGTATTGGAGGAAAAGCTATCTGTCATAATGAAAGAACTCGGCGTTGATAAATACTCCGACGTGTTGGACAGCGAAGTGGCAGAATGTGATTTCACTGATGCTTACATGAACTCTATCGGACATGCTTCTCGTATTGAACAGAACATTGTATCCGTTGAAAAAGAAATGCGCCAGCAGGCAGCAAACGCTATAAAGTACAAGGATATTCTTCATGAAGAGAAGGACCTGACGAAGCTGGTTGGAAAGGAATCAAATTTCGACGTAGACAGTGCGTTGCGACATATGTTAGCATACTACGAGTCATGGAAAGGCAACGATTTAACACTGCTTGACAGAATTAGCATTAACGACGAGATGATTACAAAACATCTCTGTGACAGCATTTTACAAGACCATAATGGATGTCTCTTGTCAGTCGGAATACAGAACTTTCCAAATGAAGCGGGATATTTTATGCTATGGGAACTCTCCGTCTCAGAGGACATGCGGGACAAACGCATCATCCCAATTTTCGTAAATGAGTCATATGTACTACGTCCTATGGCTGGAAGCAGAATTATGAATGTGTTCCTTGATGAGACCAGCAAATTGAATTGCCATATGGTATCTAATCTTCCTGAAGAAGATTATCAGCGTATGCAGGAAATCTGTATGGACTTCGCGTATAATACATTTGTTGAGCTGAAAGAAAAACATGCAAAGCGAAGCTCCGAGCAATATGAGAAGTACAAGTACGCTCTATCTCTACGCAAAGAAGCTGCGGAGCACATTGGCATAGAGAACATTCGGCGTTCAAGAATTGCGAAACTTGTACGCGAAGAGAATGATATTGAGGCGGAGTATAAGCGCAGCGGCACCGTCCTACCAGATTTTCGCTTGATGATGCTAATTCGATTGGAGGCATAAACAATGTTTGGAGAGTATGTGTTTGGGAACTCCCCTGCATCCTATGCAAACCTCATATGGATAAATGATGTAGATTATCTAAATCGAATCACGTCATACAGCGATGTTTTCGAGCAGCATGGATTTGATGTGATCGAGTATCGTGACGATCTTAGCCTCCGAATCGGATATGAACAGAAAATAGAAGCCGGAAATGAAAAATTGGTTGTTCTGAACTTTAACAAAACGTATATTCCATACGACATTATAAAACAGTTTACACTGTACACAGTGTCGCTGAGAACTCTTTTTTCAAAGTTGAACGCGGACGTTTTGCATCATAAATCAAGGATAGATTTGGACTTGCTGGCCATGGTAGCCGCAAACAATTTTGATGATCTTACTAAGCCGGAGCAGACGAACCAATTCTTCGACACTGTCGTTTACGGCAGAGATAACCTATTGCTCTATTTTCGGTTGAAACTGGAAGGTATACTCCAAAAAGCGACGAGCGCTTTTCACTACCATGAATGGTGCCGCATCGCTGAGCAAAAGGCGATAATTGACCGATATTCTGTCCAGTATGGACTGAACATTGATACAAGCGAAATCAACAGACTATTTCAAAACTATGTGCTCAAGGCATTCGGTACATTATCTACTAAGATCGATAGAGATACGCCTGTGCTGGTCAGCCATGCGATGGAGTACATACACGAACAAAGCGAGAAGTTTGCAATTATCGTCATGGATGGTATGTCAGAATTTGATTGGAGCATTATCTCTCAATCATTTGCTGATGTCGGATACGAACAGGCAGCAGTGTTCGCCATGATTCCAAGCACTACTTCAATTTCACGGCAATGCCTACTGTCGAATAAGTTTCCAAGTCAGTTGGTCGCACCATGGACTCAAAGCAAAGAAAAGTCGGAATTTGCAGAGTGTGCTAAATTACTAGGGTATTCCGCAAATCAAATCGGATACTCTCGCGGTTATGACACTGATTTTGACAGTGCTGTCCGTTGTGGAGCTGTTATCATCAATGATGTAGATGAAATGGTACACGCGCAGCAGCAGGGGCGACTTGGAATGTATAATGATATTTCTGTTCTTTCTGATGAAGGCAAACTACGACGGTTGACCGATCGTTTGCGATTAAAAGGCTTTGACGTATATATTACGGCAGATCATGGCAACACGTTATGCACCGGAATAGGAAAATTTGTTGGAGCCGGAGTGGATATCGAAACAAAAAGCCACCGTATGGTGGTGCTGAAGGATTTTGCCGACAAGGGAAAAATAGCAGATAAGTTTGGGCTGATTGAGTATCCGAAATACTATCTTCCCAAAGAATATGACTACTTAATCTGTGACACGGGTGTATCTCTTGATAATCCCGGTGAACAGGTAATGACACATGGAGGGATGACAATCGATGAAGTCGTTGTTCCATTTATCAAAATAAAGGCGGTGCAGAACAATGGCTAAAATGGTTGGTTTATCTCGAAACTTGAAGCTCCAGTGGCTTAATAAGGTCGTGGAACTCGCTTTGGGAGAACTTACAGAACAAGAAATAAAAGATCAACTAAATGAGTATTTAAGTTTTGAAATCTCCAGTCAAACAAATATTCGTAAGACCAGAGAAATTCTGATGAATATATGGGTTTATGAGAACGAAGTTAACAGTAAGCTGAGAGATGAGGCTATCAGTATCATTCAAGATATGCCGGAATATGCGCTGGTAGTACACTGGTGTATGATGATGGCATCTTATCCTGTATTCGTGGATATGTGCAAGCTGATTGGCAGGCTATCAGAATTTCAGGACGAAATTTCATTAAGTCAAATTAAGCAGAGACTATATGACGAATGGGGTGAGAGGACTACTCTTTATCATTCTATTGATAAGTTGATCTCTACGCTAAAGGAACTGAATGTGCTCAGCAGTGATCGTCCTGGTAAATATAAAATTGTAAAGCATGCGGTTCGAAACAATAGAGTCTCTGTCTTTATGATATATGCTATGATGCTTATAGGCGATAGCGGATATTACTCCTTTGCAGAATTGAGCAACGCTGTTTTTTTCTATCCTTTTGAGTACCAAATAGAGAAGGAACTAATCCTTGGAGACAGCCGTTTTTCGACGAACAACTTTGGGGGAGAATTGTCTGTCTCTGTTAACGCATGAGTGCACCATATCTTTTGTTCGCCTACAAAAGTCTACCTTCAGGTATGGATAGCCGTATCAAAAAAAGAGCCTCTGCCGACATCCAACCGGGCATCGACAGAGGCTCTTCGTTCGTTTTACGGGCATTAGAATAAGTGCCGAAATCGACACTTATTTGTGCTGCAAATTCAAATCCCCGCAGGGAATACAATCACTTAGGCTGGTCAATTTGCGCCGCTCTGAGGCTTGCA
>ENA-UONW01003134-UONW01003134.1-human-gut-metagenome-genome-assembly--contig:-CS52-NODE-3134-length-14396-cov-4.964856_pt1 | contig 14396 bp, 15 predicted proteins | sample MGYA00242463_ERZ724010 | MGnify/ENA metagenome assembly ERZ724010 | reverse complement strand
CAATACACTTATCAAAAATTATTTTACCTTTATATTTTTCAATGTTAATCATAATTATATTTTGGTTTCCAATTATGACTCTATCTACCTTTGGTAAATTATAATTTGGTTTAAATAAATTCTTTAAAATTTATATCCCCCCCTATTTACATTTTTAAATTACGATACTAACTAGTTTATTTGGAACTACAATAATCTTTTTAGGTATAGCACCGGCAAGATTTGCAATAATTTTAGGACTATTTAATGCCAATCTTTCAAGTTCTTCTTTTGGAGTATTAATAGCAACTTGTAGTTTATCACGCAATTTACCATTTACTTGTACCACAACAGTAATTTCTTGGTTAATAGTCTTATGTTCTTCGAATGTTGGCCAACTTTCATATGTTATTGTGTTAGTATGACCTATATAATTCCAAAGTTCTTCACCTAAATGTGGTGCGAATGGATAAACCATCTTAATATATCCTTCTAGATATTCTTTTGGCATAGTAGGATTTTTATAAGCTTCATTTGCAAAAATCATAAGTTGCGAGATTGCGGTATTATATCTTAAATTTTCAATATCCTCACTAACTTTTTTAACTGTTTGGTGATAAATTTTTTCAAGCGAATGATCATTTTCATCTATTTTCACAACTTCAGTAACTAAACGATAAACACGTTCAAGGAAACGTCTAGCACCATCTACACCAGTTGTTGACCAAGGTTTCATAGCATCAAGTGGTCCCATAAACATTTCATATACTCTTAAAGTATCAGCGCCATAGCTTTCAACTATATCATCAGGATTTATTACATTACCTCTAGATTTAGACATCTTCACCTAAAATCATTCCTTGATTGAATAATTTATAGAAAGGTTCTTTTGAAGTTACAATGCCGCAATCATATAATACTTTATGCCAGAATCTTGAATATAGTAAGTGTAGTACCGCATGTTCTGCACCACCAATATATAAATCAACTGGAAGCCAACTGTTAACCATTTTTTGAACATTCGGATCTGTTAAATCTAACATTTTACCATCATCTTTTAGCAAATATCCAATATAATACCAACAGCTACCTGCCCATTGTGGCATAGTATTGGTTTCTCTGCGTCCCTTTACACCATCTGCTCTTGTCACTTCTAACCATTCTTTGGCATTAGCAAGTGGACTTTCACCAGTACCAGATTTTTTAAGGTTAGTCATTATAGGTAATTCTAATGGTAAATCCTTTTCATCTAATAATTCAATAGTACCATCTTCCCAGTGAATTATTGGGAATGGTTCACCCCAATATCTTTGTCTTGAGAAAATCCAGTCACGTAAACGATAGTTTACTGATAACTTACCAATATTTTTTTCGACTAAGAATTCGCCCATTTTTTTAATAGCATCTTCTTTATTTAAGCCATTTAAGAATCCTGAATTAATGTGTATACCATCTTTAGTATATGCTTCTTTGGTAACATCTCCACCTTCTAAAACGGGAATGATATCTAAATTAAATTTCTTAGCAAAGGCATAATCGCGTTCATCGTGAGCAGGTACTGCCATAATAGCTCCTGTTCCATAACTTACTAGTACATAATCAGCAATCCAAATAGGAATTTCTTTTCCATTTACGGGATTAATTGCATATGCTCCTGTAAAGCAACCAGTTTTTTCTTTATTTAATTCTGTACGATCTAAATCAGATTTAGCTTTTGCGAAATTAACATATTCTTTTACAGCATTAAGTTGTTCTGATGTTGTAATTTTTTCCACTAGTGGATGTTCTGGAGCAAGTACACAATATGTAGCACCAAACAATGTATCACAACGAGTTGTAAACACCGTAAATTTTTCTTCACTATTTTTTACTTTAAAATCAACTAGTGCCCCATTACTTTTGCCAATCCAATTTCTTTGCATTTCTTTAATTGATTCAGGCCAATCAATTTCATCTAAATCTTTTAATAATCTTTCAGCATAAGCAGTTATTTTTAATACCCATTGTTTCATAGGACGTTTTTCAACTGGGAATTCACCACGTTCACTAACCATCTTACCATTTACGTTAATTATTTCTTCGTTAGCAAGTACAGTTCCTAATCCTTCACACCAATTTACTTCGATTTCCTTTAATTCAGCAAGACCTTTTTTATATAATTGGCAGAAAATCCATTGTGTCCATTTAAAGTATTCAGGATCACATGTTGCAATTTCTCTAGTCCAATCGTATGATAAACCAAGCATTTTAATTTGTCTTTTAAAATTAGCGATATTTTTATAAGTAAATTCTCTTGGATCATTTCCAGTTTTTATCGCATATTGTTCAGCAGGAAGACCAAATGCATCCCAACCCATTGGGTGCATTACATTAAAGCCTTTCATTCTTTTGTATCTACAAATAATATCAGTTGCGGTATAACCTTCAGGATGACCTACATGTAAACCAGCTCCACTAGGATATGGGAACATATCCATAGCATAGTATTTAGGCTTATCAGAATAAGATGGAGTTTTAAATGTTTGATTTTTATCCCAATATTCTTGCCATTTTTTATCAATTTGTATGTGATTATAACTCATATTTTTATTCTCCTATTTGTTATCTTTATTATTAGTTATTGAATTCGCTAGTTGTTGCAATGCATAATATCTTATGGCAATTAACAAATAAATAACTGAAATTACTTCTCCTAAAATGTAAATTATTGCGCTTGACCAAAAAATTGATAAAACATTAAACACGACTCTTGGTGTATATGTTAAAACGATTAAAGAAAAGATCTTTTTGAAAGGTAGTCCCATCTTATAATATAATAGTTTTACTACCACCGCAAAAATTAATGCTTCAAGTAAAAAATTTATTATTCCAACAAGATAAGTTATCGGACAAGTAGTAAGTAGAATTAGTGTCTTATTCTTGTTATAACATGATACAACTAATTCATTTATTTTTCTTGCAAAGCTAGTTTTATTACTACTTACACCACCAAAATCGATAGGTACAGCCCCTAATTTATCATAAGTAATTTTCATTGCTTGATAGTTCATTTTTAAACTTGCAACATTTTGCTTGCCATCATCAAAATGATATTTTTTACCCTCATAAGTAGAAACAAACAATCTTGCATGATCTTTAGTAAATTGTAAGAAGATTAATGATTTACCAACCATTTCATTAGGTAATTGATATTCAGTAAGTGCAAGTTCTTCATTACTGAAAAGCATTACAAAACTACTACCATTAAAATCTTTTACATATACATACTGAGGAGTTGCATTATTTTTAGTCATTTCTAAAGTAATACTTGAATCCTCATTTTTAACTAATGCGTAATTTATTGTTTCTGAACTAGCAAAACTATTTGTAATGCTATCTTGTTGATTTTGGTTTAAACCATTAAAAGTTGTCAATGTCATAATGTTTGGTAACACATAAATCAATACTAATAAAAGAAAATATAATAATTTCTTTCCAAATTTTTGATCAACGTATTTATATATTTTACTAGGTTTTATTAAGCAGTCTTTAAACTTATTGTACATACCTATTACTCTCCTTTTTTTAGATATTATACCATATTTTAGCAACATTGTAAAACTTTATGAAATTTGTTTTTTTACACAATTTATTTTTTTAGAAAAGGTTTTCATTTTTAACTTATTATAGTTGAAAAATAACTTTAAATATGATAAAATAAACGTGTATACAAGGAGGTATATAATGACGAACAAAATATTCAAAAAAACAATGTTTGCACTAACTATTTGTGCATGTTTGTTCTCACTAACACTTTTCACAGCAAAAGCTGGTTCTGTTTCTGGCATTAGTTATTTAAATGCTTCCGTTGGTGAAACTTATGATAAAGTTGGCATTGCCTTCCACTGTTCAGAAGATGAATCATATGTTTTATATGGTACTTCTGTTAGTGGCAATAGCATCGTAAACCCTACGAAAGTGGTTTCTAGTTCTACTCTTTGGAAATATGATGCAACTGATGAAGATAAAAAAATTGGTTATGGATTTGACGAAAGATATGTATGTAAAGCTAATTTATCGGGTTTAAAGCCTGCTACTACTTATTATTATCAAGCAGTTTCAAGTTCAGCAAAATCTGAAATTCAACAATTTACTACTGCAAGTAATAATGGCGAAAAGAAAGCTTTCTTATTCTTAACTGATATTCAAAGTTCTGGTTCTTCTTTTGGAAACGCCGAAACTTTAATGCAAGCATTATTAAACAATACCGTAATTAAACCTAATCTAGTATTTATGACTGGTGATCAAGTTGACCGTGGTGGTATTGAACAACAATGGATTGATTATTATAAATACGTTCCTTCACTATCAAATATTTTACAAGCAACTCTTCCTGGAAACCATGAATATTATTTAAACAGCGGTGGTAGTTATGTTAGTAATGAAGTTTACAACCAATTCTATAACAACCCTCTTAATGGTCCAAGCGATCGACTTGGTTCTTCTTATTATTTCGTTTATGACCAAATATTATTCATTATGTTGGACACTGTTAAGACAAATTATAGTGTTAATGCTCAACAAGAATGGTTTAGAAATGTTGTAAAGAATAATCCTTCACAATGGATTATTGTTGGATCACATCCAGGCTTATATGCAACTGGTGCATATTCTGAAGATGCAAAAATCATGCGTAGAAACTGGCTAAAAGTATTTGAAGAATGCCAAGTGGACTTAGCTCTTAATGGTCATGAACATGTTTATGCTCGTAAAAATATCCGTTACAACGGAAATCCATCTAGTGAAACTGCTGGTCCAAAAGATGAAGATTTTGGTATAACATATTTAGCAGGTAGCGCTGCTGGTTTGAAACTTTATGGTGATAAAGCAAAACCTTCATTATTAGAAGATTATGATTACTATGACAAGTTTACTAATAATACAGGTTGCATAATCACTGTTAGTGACAACCGTATTGAAGTCAAACAATACACAGGTGGTGGTGTTAAAAAAGATGAATTCACAATAGAAGCTAAACGTCCTAAAACTATTGAAAATATCACACCTGAAAACGCTATTGATTCATTCAATTTAGAATATGATCCTACTACAGAAAAAGTTAGAATTACTTGGGCTGAAGAATTATATGGTAACGTACAAGACATATTTATTAAGGGCGGTTACAAAGATAAAGATACTATTGTTGTTTCTTCAAGCAAATTATGCTACAAAGAATACAAGGTTGTCGATACAGAACTTAACTGGAATTGGCATATTACACTTACAATGAGAGATGGAACAGTTCTTGAAAAAGATTTACCACTTATTCTAAACCCTGATATAATAAAATATCAAATTACTTATGATCTAGATGGTGGAGTAAACAACCCTGATAATCCAACTGAATATTGTGGAGGAGATTTACCAATAGAATTAAAAGATCCTACTAAAGAAGGTTATGAATTTGTTAAATGGACTTTAGATGGTCGTCGTGTAACAGGTATAAAAGAAGGCAAAACTGGTGATTTTCATTTTGTTGCAGAATGGAAAAAGATTGTTCAACACACAATCACATTCAATAGCGATGGTGGAACTGATGTAGAATCTCAAACTGTTACTGAGGGTGAAAGAGTTTCTGAACCTGCTGCTCCAACAAAAGAAGGCTATACTTTCATTGGTTGGTACGATGGCGATACAAAATTTGATTTTACTACTAGAATTGCAAAAGATTATACATTAACTGCAAAATATGAGCAAATTTCTACTGGAAAGAAAAACTGTAAAAAGAGTTCATTAGCTGTTATTTTAGCTAGTACATTATTACTTTCTTCTTGTCTTGTAATATTTAGAAAGAAAAAATAATTAGCAATATAAAAAGTTAGCATTATTATGCTAACTTTTTTTTAATCTATTCCTTTTAATGATTCTACCATATTAATCTTTCTGTTCTTTCTTGCAATGAAATAACTTACCACGAAAGATAAAAGACATGTCAATAAACTAGTAAGTAAATAAGTTACCCAACTTACAACAGGTACCATTTCGTATTCTGATGCAAGTTCCTTTATTAAGAATCTTAAAGTGAAATCACCAACAGGTAGACCTATTATAAGGCCTATTATTGTAAGCCATAAGTTTTGACTTATTAATAATCTTCCAATCTTTTTATCTTTAAATCCTACTACTTTTAAGGTTGCCATTTCACGATATCTTTCCATAAAGCTCATAACACCTAAATTATAAAGAACAATACCACCAAGTATAAATGCAGCTATAATCAAGCATGTTACTGATAGTTTCATTAAACTCATAAAAGTATCAAATGATTTAATTATGCTATCTTTTGTTTGGACACTTGGTATTAAGTTACTTGTTGTAATATTTTGATAATCAGTATATAGTGTATTGATATGGTATACAAAACCAATGCTTTTTGCGTACTCTAATGTCATTACAGCTACTTCTGTTATAGTATGGATAATTCCTACTACTTTAACTGTATATGACTTTTCTTCACCATATGGGGTGAATTCAAATTCGTCACCAACTTTTAACTCAAACTTTTCGGCAACTCTGTCACAAATATAAACACCATTATTTTCAAGTTTGAAGAACTTCATCTTTTGATCTAAGAACTTTACTCTATCGTATTTAATATCATACATTTCAATAGTCATTGTTTGATCTTTTACTTTTACACTATTTATTGAGGCAAAATCTGCTTCATAATCATTTGCAAGTTTAATAGATTCTTCATTTGTTGCGCTATCTGATAAATTTATTTTTGAATTATAATTAATTGCTTTATTATAGAATACATCGACATAATTATTCATTGTATCTCTCATACCAAATGATGCAATTATTAAGAGTGTACAACCAATTATACCAAATAGTGTCATTATACTTCTTGCTTTATGTCGCATTATATCTCTTAAGTTCCATTTTGTTCCAAAATTCAACTTTTTCCAAAGTTTAGTTTTTTCTATTTTTAATGGTTTCATCTTTTTAGGAACATAAGGTCTTAATGCTTCTGCTGCATTTCCTCTTAGCATATTTTTAACTGATAAATAGCCTATAAAAGTTAAGAACACATTAATTAGAACAATTACTATCGAACAGAACCATGGCATATGCAACTTCCAATCGGGCATATCAATATAGGTACCCATTGCTCCATTAGGATTCATAATATAGTAAGCAATTAAATAGCCTAATCCTATTCCAATTACCGTACCAATTATACCTATGAAAAACGAAAATGAAGTATAGTGCCAAATTATCTTCTTATCTTTGAATCCTAAAGCTTTTAAAATACCAATTTGTGTTTTTTCGTTTACCGCAAGTCTATGCATTGTTGTAACCATTGTTAAAATGGCAATTGCTAAGAACATTACTGGTAAAATAGAACCCATTGTTTTTCCTTCTTGTACTTCGCCTTGAGACATTGAATAAGCTATCGTTTCATCTTTTGAAAGAATAATTGTCGCTTTATCAAGAGCACTATCTACCTTTCCTGATAATTCCTTTTTAGTTAAATCAGATTTAATATTAATTTGAGTGTAAAGCTCCATTCCTAATACTTTTTTTAACATTGCTGGTGAAATATAACCATACCCATAATTATGATAATCAGGCATAAGTTGTGATTCATCAGGAACACATATTAGGTATTCACTAGCTTTTATTAATCCTACAACATTACAACTTATTGTAAATGATTGATAGGTTAAATCCAAAGTATCACCAATTTTAATATCATTTTTATTAGCATATTGCTCTGATAGCCAAATTCCACTATCATTATCTTTGTCATATTCTAAACCATCACCCATTAATTTGAATGATGAAATATTGAAGTTTTCACAAACCGTCAAAGCAATTATTTTTTTTGTATCTTTTACTTGAGCATTGACTGACAAATATCTAGTAGCATCTTTTACGCCATCTATGTTTAAAACTTTTTCTAAATCCTCAGTTGTAAAACCTCTTGTGTTATAAATTCGATAGTCCGCAAAATTTGTTTCTTCAAAGAAATTTCTTGTGTTTTTATCAAGGCTTTTCCATTCCATATTGAAGCCTGCAAATACCCCAATACCAATAGCAATCATAATAATCATTGAAATAAATTGAGCACGATAATTTTTTATCGTTCTTAACATTTTCTTGAATAGCATATTACCACTCTACTTCCTCGATAGATTGAGGTTTTTCTTGTTCTTCATATGATTTTATTTTACCATTTTTTACTCTTACTATTACATCTGCTATTTTTGCAATATTTTGATTATGTGTTACAACAATTATTGTTTTTTGATATTTATCACACATATCTTTTAATAATTTTAAAATCATAACCCCCGTTTTTGAATCAAGTGCGCCAGTTGGTTCATCGCATAAAACAATTTTAGGATTTTTTGCTAGAGCTCTTGCAATTGAAACTCTTTGTTGTTCACCGCCTGATAATTCAGATGGAAAATTATTTGCGTGATCTAATAATCCAACTCCATCTAATATTTGTTTTGCATCTAAATGATCTTTAGATATTTCATTTACAAGACTTATATTTTCTAATACAGTTAGAGTAGGAATTAAATTGTAGAATTGGAATATGAAACCAACTTTAGATGCACGATATTCAGCTAGTTGGTCACTATTTAAATTTGCAATATCATTACCATCAACAATTATTTTTCCATTTGTTGGAGTATCTAAACCACCAAGTAGATTAAGCAGTGTAGATTTCCCGGCCCCACTTGGTCCTAGAATTACAACAAATTTTCCTTGTTCAATATTTAAACTTACATCATCTAAGGCTTTTAATTCATGATCACCAGTAGTATAAACTCTACTAACATTTTGAAATTCTATTATACTCATTATTATGCCTTCCTAATTAATTTTTTTATATCTTCTTCATTAATTTTACTAATGAATAACCATACGTAATTATCACCACTATCATTTATTCCTTTACTTGAAAAATAGTTTTTAATACCTTCGTATAGTTCATTGTAATAATCGTAATATTTTTTTCCAGTATCTGTTAACTCAATATATTTTTTATTTTTCTTCAAAATATCTTTAGTTATCATTTTTTTGACCATAACAGAAACAGAAGGCTTACTAATGCCCAAAGACTCTGCGATCTCCGTTACATTATGTAAGCCTTTCTTTTCCATCATCATTAAATATTTAATTTCCGATGTTGTTATATTCATAATTATATCTTTAATCTTTCTTTAATCTTTGCCAATATTTTCTTTTTTGGCTACTTTACAGCAGCTTTCTCTATGAGGACAACAACAACATCCTGATGAACAACCTGGTTTTCCTTTTTTCTTATTTACGATTTTTAATATAAATGGAAGAAAAACCAAACCAATAGCTACTATCATTATTATATATTCAAACCATTTCTTATTAACATCTCCTTATTATTTAATATTATTATTTTGCAACATTTAAATTCTTTTTAACACGACGACTAACGTTCATTGCAAGAACTACTATACCAGCAATTAATAATGCAATTACTAATAAGCCTAAAATCCATGAGAATTCACATAATGTTCCAATCCAGTATACTAACAATGAAATTACATATGAAGCACCTAACCACCATGCAATTGTTACTAAGAAGCCTTTCTTACTACTTTCAGATTTAGCAGTAGCAACTGCAGCCATACAAGGTAATGTAAATAAGTTATATACTGCGAATGCATAAATTGCGGCATTGCTTAATTCGATTGTACCTTCTTCTAATCCAAGTGAAGCCATTGTTGCAACAACATCTTCTTTTGCAATTAAACCTGTAATAGAAGCAACTGAATATTTCCAGCCATCTGCACCCATTGCCCAACCAAGAGGATAGAATACATACTTTAATAATCTACCTAAATCAGCTAACATACTATCTTCGATTTCAACCATTCCTTGCCAGAATGCCCATTTGAAATTAGATAAGAACCAAATTACGATGATAGATGCTGTGATAATTGTTGAAGCTTTATATAGGAAGTGTTTGAATTTTTCCCATAAATGTGCCATCAAGTTCTTAACTTGAGGTCTATGATATGCAGGAAGTTCCATAATGAATGGAGGTACTTCATGATTCTTGCTGAATAACTTCATGATGATTGCAGAAACAATTGCAATTACGATACCGAATAGATAAATTGAGAATACGAAGATATCACCTAAGAAGTGTCCACTTACTACTGCAGCTAACATAGCCCAAATTGGAGCTTTGGCACCACAGCTGAAGAATGGAGTTACTCTAATTGTCATATCACGTTCTTTTTCATCTTCAAGAGTTTTTGTAGCCATCATAGCAGGAACGCTACAACCAAATCCCATTAATAGTGGAATGAAGGCTTTACCAGATAAACCAAATTTTCTGAATGCTCTATCCATAATGAAAGCAACACGTGCCATATATCCAGAATCTTCTAGAATTGATATGAATAAGAATAATAGTAATACTTGTGGAATGAAACTAAAGATAGAATCAATACCAGTTAAGATACCATCTACTACTAAACCTGTATACCAAGTTCCTTCAGGCATGAAACCATTGAACAAATCAATAATTGATCCTGTTAACCAACCCATCCAACTTTGTAGGAAGATACCGATTGATGGAACACTAATTCCAGTAAATACTTCTCCGGCTTCAAGAGCTTCTTCAACTAAGCCATCATATCCCATTCCTGTGAAGAAATTAATCCAGCCTGGATTTGTTACTTCTACTCCGAATAAACCATTTAAGAATAGTAAATCTTCAGAGAAAACTAAATGGAATACTACAAACATAATTAGAAGGAAGATAGGAATACTCCAAATACGATGAGTCAATACTTTATCAATCTTATCAGATTTTGAAATTGTATTATCTTTTTCTTTCTTAATTACTGTATTAGAGAAATTACTTGTAATATATTTATATCTTTCATCTGCAACGATTGCTTCAAAGTCACCATCAAAAGCAGAACTATCAACTTTTGATTTTAATTCGCTTACTTCCGCAATAATATCTTTATGATTAGCAACTTCTAAGTCATCATTTTCAATTAATTTTATTGCATGGAATAATGGACTACTTACTCTACTTTCAAATTGTTCAGCAGTTTTATTAACTAATGCTAATAATTCAGCGTTTTGAATTACTGTAGTTCCTTTTCTAGGTTTCTTAGCGATATTGTATGCTTTTTTCATTAATTCATCAATACCTTCACCTTTTAAGGCACTAATTTCAACAACTGGTACGCCTAATTTCTTTTCTAATTCTTTAGTTAAAATAGTAGTACCTAATTGTTTTACTACGTCCATCATGTTTAATGCAATAATCATTGGTGCATCTACTTCTAACAATTGAGTTGTTAAATATAGATTTCTTTCTAGGTTAGTTGCATCAACAACATTGATAATACAATCTGGATGTTCATCGATAACAAAATTTCTTGAAACAACTTCTTCTGGTGTATAAGGACTTAAAGAATAGATACCTGGTAAGTCAACGATATCAACCTTATCACCTAATTTTTTATAAACACCTTCACGCTTATCTACTGTAACACCTGGCCAGTTGCCAACGTGTGCAGTTGAACCTGTTAATTCATTAAATAGCGTAGTCTTACCACAGTTAGGATTTCCCGCTAATGCAAACTTCATTATTCAACAACCTCCATTAATATTTTGTTAGCTTCATCTTTTCTTAAAGTTAATTCATAACCTCTAATTGTTACCTCAATTGGATCACCAAGTGGAGCTAATTTTTTTAAATAAATCTCTGTGTTAGGAGTAACTCCCATATCGAATAGTCTTCTTTTGATTTTGCCTTCAGCTTCAATCTTTTTAACTATTCCCTTTTGACCTACAACAAACTCGTTTAAATGTTTTTCCATTTTATTTTCTCCTTTCTACGCAACGATTATTTTTAATGCTGTATCTTTGTTTAAGGCAAGTGTAGTGTCCAAAACCTTAATTATTAAATCATTTGCAGAATGTGATACAACTGTAACTTCTGTACCAACGCAAAGTCCTAAATTTAATAAATGATGTTTTGTCTTTTCATCTGTTAATATCTTAGCAATTCTTATTTTTGTTTCTAATGGTGCTAAAAATAATGGCATATTATTTCCTTTCTGGTTAGCAATTGCTAACCAATTATGCTTTTTAAAAGTCACCTTATTGCCGGTGACCGTTAGCTATTGCTAACTAATACTGTTTTTAAAAACTACCGAAGTTGGTAGTAAGTTAGCAATTGCTAACATCACTAATATTATACTGATTTTTTTAATAAAGTCAATAGTTTATTAGCAGAAAACGTTTACAATAGTTGCATATTTTTATAATCTATGATAAAATTAAGTGCTGGCTAAGGAGTGATGATATGAAAATACATGAATCAGCAGAAGATTATCTAGAAAGAATACTAGTTTTAAAGAAGCAAAACGGAAAAGTTATCTCAATTGACATAGCTAATTCAATGAATTATTCTAAGCCTAGCATTTCAAGAGCAATGAAAAATCTTAAAGAAGCAGGCTATATAGTTATTAATAGCAAAGGTGAAATCGAACTAACCGAAAATGGCGCAAAGATTGCCAATAGAATATATGAAAGACACATTTTATTAACTAATTATTTTATTAAACTTGGTGTACCTGAAGAAATAGCCAAGCTTGATGCATGTCGTATAGAGCATGATCTTTCTGACGAAACTTTTGAAGCTATCAAAAAACATGTATTAAAAGCAGAAAGTATATAAAAAGAGAACTAAACTACTTAGTTCTCTTTTTTCATTTATTTTGCTAATGCATTTTTAGCAGTTGTGCATAAATTTTCAAACATTGCAGCATCATTAACCGCTAAATCTGCTAACATCTTACGGTTGATGTCAACGTTAGCAAGTTTTAATCCATGCATTAATTGATTGTAACTTAAACCAAGTGCACGGCTTGCAGCGTTGATTCTAACAATCCATAATTTACGGAAATTACGTTTGTTATTCTTACGATCTCTATATGCATAAACTAACGATTTCATTACTTGTTGGTTGGCAACTTTGTATAAACAATGTTTTGAACCAAAGAAACCTTTTGCTTGTTTTAAAACTCTATTGCGTCTTCTTCTTGATACAACTCCGCCTTTAGTACGTGGCATAATTCATTACCTCCCTAATCAATATTAGACAAAATTTGTCTAAGATGTCTCTTGTCGCTACTTGAAACAAGAGCAAATTTACGTGTTTGTCTAGTTTGTTTTTGTGTTTTGCCTGGAGCAAGATGTCTATTACCAGCTTGGCCACGTCTTACTTTACCAGATGCAGTGATTGTTAAGCGTTTTTTAGTACCGCTATGTGATCTCATTTTTGGCATAAAATAATCTCCTTATAATTAATTTTTCTTTTTTTGTAGTTTAGGACCTAATGTCATAAACATGTTTCTTCCATCAAGATATGGTGCTTGTTCAATTTGTGCAACTTCTTCAAGACCTGTCGCAAATTTAACAAATAATTCTTTAGTATTGTTTGATTGTTCAATCATTCTTCCTCTAAAGCGGCAACTAACTTTTACTTTGTCACCATTAGTTAAAAATTTTTGTGCAGCTCTTTGTTTAGTTTCAAAGTCACCTACATCAATTGTTGGACTCAAGCGCACTTCTTTTACAGAAATGACTCTTTGATTTTTGCGGGCTTCTTTAGCTTTTTTATTTTGCTCGTATCGATATTTACTATAATCCATCAAACGGCAAACTGGAACCGTTGCATTTGGCGCAACACAAACTAAATCGTATCCTCTGTTTTCAGCAATCTTCAAAGCTTCATCAAGAGCAAGTTTGCCCAATTGTTCGCCTTCTTCTGAAATAACCAATACAAATTCAGCTTCAATTTCCTCATTAACTAAATTTTCTTTTTTATCGCCTGGCTTACTAATAACATTCACCTCCGTGGAATTTTTAAATAAAAATTGTGGAGAAAAAGAAATAAAAAGCAGTGGATTCCCACTGCACTAAAATCACAAATTCTGATTATGACTCTTTTACCTACCAACTTAATCAGTCAGGTGAGAAGTGGGACTTCTTCTTTTCACAATATTTATTACACGTATATTATATGATAAATTCCAAAAACAGTCAAGCAAATGGCTTTTATTCTTTATGAATATAAACCAGATAACCGAACTCTAAGTATGTACAACCAATTAAAATGAGAGCCATTATATGGTAAAATAAGCTACTATTAACATCATTAAAACTAGTTGGCAAAATTAATTCAAAAAAAGAATTTAACACATTACCTAAATTAATGTCTGTTATAATTTCACTTGCAAAATATAACACAATTGGTATTAAAATTGCATACAATGTTTTAAATATACGCATTGTGATGAGAGAAATAAACCAATACACATTTGCAATCAGATATATTTCTAAAA
>ENA-UONW01003133-UONW01003133.1-human-gut-metagenome-genome-assembly--contig:-CS52-NODE-3133-length-14396-cov-6.155428_pt1 | contig 14396 bp, 11 predicted proteins | sample MGYA00242463_ERZ724010 | MGnify/ENA metagenome assembly ERZ724010 | reverse complement strand
CCGCCGCAATCGCCGAGAGAAACAGCCCCGTCAGGCGGGTGATGATGGCGATACCGCGCCGTTGAAGCGGCAGGTTCCTTCCTCTCCACCGGGGGCGCGTGAGTTGAAAACCGGGATCTGCCGGCCATATTCAAATTCAAGAGTTTCATTGTCTGCGGTTCATTGCAGATGCATGGCCCTCCCCCCCTTGTGGAGAGAAAAACTCCGGCGATGCCCGGCGGCTCACTTATTCCCCGATGCCGAAAACCCGTTTTACGGCTTTGAGTTTTCCGTATCCATACAAGGCATCGGGTTCAAGATAGGCCCCTTCCGTCCATTCGTTCCAGCATGAAAGATGCAGCAGCGAACCGGTGAACTCCGTTGAGTCCGTAAATGCCTTTGCAAGGTGCAGACACCGTTCCCACGCTTCGGGAGTGTTGTTGATTGCCACAGCAGAAAAGGGATAACCGATGTTCTCAAACATATCCGACTGAACGGTGCGCGGCGAATTGTCGAACCCCGTCGTGACGACCGGATGGTAAGGCACGCATAACTCTCTGCTGATGCGGCGCATTTCAATGTCATTGAGATCCGTCATGACATCGTACTCGAATGAGGGGAAGCCCTCGCCACGAAGGTTGCTGTAATTGGAGGCGCTGTCAAATCCGACTTCGCGTATCAGGGAATTGATCTCATCCATGGAATCTGTTTTGCCAAGTCCATAAAGAATCGCATCGAGATTGAGTTCGCCGAGGTTCGCCTGTTCAATCCGGCGGCGAAAATCGTCAAACAGCAGTTTCGCCATCCGCTTTCCCCCAAGCTGCAGGATCAGTTTGCGCGGATTGAAAAGGGAAAAATACAGTTTCCCGTTGACCCGGAGATAGTTCTGCCGGCGGAAGTAGGTTTCAATAAGATGATCCGTACAGGTCAGGAATGTTTCGGGGTCGATGTCGCCGGACCAGAGGGATTCGCGGGGGTTCAGATAGCTTCCCGGATGGGCATAGATGGGGTCGTGATTCGCCCACATGAGCGCAAACTTGATGTCACGGCAGTTTTTTGCCGGCAGAAATCCCTCCAGCAGGCAGCGTTCCCGGTACGGCCCGTCGGAAAACCAGTAATAGTCGAAGACGAAAGCATCGATTCCGTTGCTTACCGCGGCACCGATCTTCTGCTCCATGACCTTCGGATCGGATTCATCCTGATACCCCCACAACGGAACAACCGGCTGGATATGCCCCTCAAAACGCGGGGTGGCGTGCTGGACGACACGCCATTCAGTCCAGCCTTTGCCGTGCAGTTTTTCGTTCCTCGGATCGACATGCCAGTTGGGGAAATAGTAGGCACACACAGTGGGTCGTTTCATCATCAAATCCTTATCATCACTTCAAGCCTGTTTGATTAATTCCGGGTTTATGAAACACGGATAGAAAAATTTCGTCTGAAAGGAATTCTCGCGCCCATCCGCGGCAACAATCCGCAGAGAGGAGGCATTCCCCAGGTCAACGCAGATATCTGTCAGCGGAGAATCGACCGTTACGCGAGGGGAACTCCAGCGGAGTGTATCATCCAGATAGAGTTCGAAAACGCATGAGCTTTCATTTCGTTCCGCTCGGCGGTTCAGGCCGCAGGAAAACCGGAAAAAGCGGAAAACTCCGGGCGGAAGCGTATACTGCGCAAAGGCAATCCGCCGTTCGCGGATTGACGGAAAAAGATTCGGGAGCAGCGCGATCCCGCGCTGTTCGCCAAAGCCGATGTCCAGCGGAATGGATTCCCCGCGGGTTCTGCCGGGAATCCGGTCGAGCTGGGGCAGATAATTGAACATGCCGTCACAAAACGAGCGTTCCGGTTCCAGTCCCCGCAGGGAGACGGAAGGTGCGCTCTGCTTCCCGCCCTCCATAATCTGAAAAAGAGTAAGGAGCAGATCGGCAAGCAGATCGGCACATTCCCCGACGGTGTTCGAGGCATACGTTGCCGCGGCTTTCCCATCTTCGGCAAGCAGATGATTCATGATGGGAACAATGGTCAGCAGGGATCTCTTCTTCAGAAGTGCCATTTGCTGAAGCAGCATCCATTTCAGTTCCGCAGGTGAATCACCCAGTGTTTTCGGACAGTATTGATGCTCCGGATACGAGACAAGCGGATTGTTCTCCATAAACGTGTGAATCAGATAAACATCGCCGGGAGCCTGAAACAGGGGGGAAAGAACCCGCGGGTCGCCGACATGCGCCGCCTGTCCGGTATCTCCGATTAGATGCGAGAGGACTCCGGCAAACTTGACCGCGCGAATACGGTCGCCTGCGGCCATCGCATTCAACGTTTCATCGACAAGATAATCCAGAACGCCCGGATATGTCTCCCACAGCCTCAGCGGGTCGAACGCGGCATGACAGTTTTTCCGGCCGCCGTCATTTTGCGGAATCATGATATAATCGCGCCATTCCGGGTATTTCTGCAGAAAACGAGGCTGAGCCGCATCTTCGAGCAGGAAAATATCGGGAAAATTGGAGGCATCTTCCAGCAGTTTGATTTCCGGAGTCCAGTATTTTCCTGCATTGCCGGGCAGCGCACGGACGGCTCCGGAGCTGATCCATTCATGACAAACAGCGTTCATCTTCTCTTTCACCGCGTGTATGGTTCAAAATTTTTACCGGCAACATAAGCGCCGTTCAGAAGATTCACCTTGCCGGAACCAACATGCAGATCGAAATAGAGACAGTTGGCCGATCCGTTGTGCTCATATGCGATTCTCTTCTGCGTCAATGGATTTGCGATTCCGTTCGTATCGGCAATCGCGATGAACCACGCCCCCTGGTTCGCATTCTCCGCGGCGGCATAGTTGTTGGTTTCCACCTGAAGAACTTTGGTGGAAGGAGAGGAGATCCGCAGAGGCTCGTGAAAGAAAATATTTCCGTTCTTCCGGATGAATTTGTCAACATGCTCCTCTCCACAGGAACCGACCATTCCATAAAAACTTGTTCTTGTCCAATCAGGGTATCCCGTCTGTTTCCATACATTCTGAAACGAAGAAACTTTCGGACAGAGATTTTTCAACGGGACCCCGGCAAAATTCGGCTGAGCCCCCTTCCCCGATATCTGCATGTAATAGAGTTTCCAGGCGCTGGAATAACTCCACGCGGCAGCCCCACCCGGCGTTGCAAAAGGAAAAATATCGTTGTTCATATCCGCATAGAAATTGAACGCAAGCCCATGCTGCCGGAGATTTCCCGTGCAGTGAATGGCCAGCCCATACTCTCTCGCCCGGTTCAACGCCGGAAGAAGCATCGCGGCGAGTATGGCGATAATCGCGATCGTAATGAGCAGTTCTATCAGCGTAAATCCTCTTCTCATGATGCGTCTCCCTTCTGTCTCTATCGATAGACAATTTCAAAAAAGACCGTCCCGAAACGGAGTTTTGAGGTATCGAGCTGAAGTGCGAATTTGCCGCCCCTCCGGGAAACGGCGGTGATTTTTTCCGCCCGGGTTCCATCGAAATTCAATGCCCACACTTCCGGCACCCCCGCTCTGCCGTCGGCAAAATTCAAATCGAGCGTTGCCGTTTCAATGATCTGAGGCGTATTTCCAGCATCCAGCCAGACGCGGAGCGCATCGGAATCAAAAACGCTTCCGGTATTGAATGCGTTGGTTGAGAAAACCAGCAGATAACGCTGCGCGGTCTTCAAATCCTTCAAACCATCCAATGCCGCCAGCGCGACCGCGGCCGGACGCGAACAGGAACGGATCTCCAGACGGTTCAGCCTCACAGGCTCATCCTTTTTCAGAATTACGCCCTCGAGTCGCGGCGTAATGACGCGCATGGTTTTCGCTTTCGCATCGAGTGCAAGCTCGCCGGTTTCACTCACATAAAATTTCCGCTTCGGATCGGTCGGATTCTCCGAAGAGAGAATGTTCTTTCTGCGAAGTTCCTCAAAAAACGGAACTTCCCTGCCGCTGTCGGAGGTGTCGGCGGAGATGAACCACTGCCCCACGCTGAGCTGGCTGAAGCGTTCCGGCACGAAGCGGACATCCGGCGTAACCTGTCCTACTTCGCGAAGCGGTTTTATCTCCGGATACAGCGAACCGAGGCGCGTCACCAAAGCCAGCTTCGCATATTCGTCACCGATTGCCGCGAGATAATGTTCTGGAAACATTCTGGCGCTTTGCAGCTCCAGAGCGACGCTGTGCGGCGCCGCCTGCACGTCGCGCCTGAGATAAATGAGCGCCGTCAGGGCTTCGTTTGCCCTTGAGATCGGATCGTTCGCATCGTCAAACCAGCCCAGAGGAAGCCGGATCAGACGCACTGTGCGGGAGTGTACCGCAAGCGCGCTCCACTCCTGGAGTGAGGCATACGAAGCGAAGTACAATCCGCGTTCATGCCGATATCTGTTCAGCCCGGAGTGAGAATACTCCGTGATGAAATACGGACGATCCAGAAAGCGTGCCGCCGCGGTGGCCCGGAAATAGGAGGAATCCAGAGAACTGTTCTGAGAGACGGTGGAATCGTGCGGATAGTTGCCCGCCGAGGCATTGGCGGAGCGATTCTTCTTCTCCACGATCTTCTGCGAAGGAATCGCCTGCGGATGCGCAAAATATGTGTGGTGCGACGCCGCCGGCAGCAGGGCGCGGCCCGGGAACTCCAGAGTGCGCAGGATCATGTCCCAGTGATAGGAGAGTCCGGGATACCCGCTTCCGGCCAGTGTCCGGTAGAACCAGGTGGACATTTCGCGCATGGCCGCGATGAGGTACTCTCCGGAATCCTGTGCCCGCCGGTCCCGCCGGTGCAGATCCGCCTCCGTAATTGCGGGGACGGTGTCGAGTTTGAGCGGGACTCCCCATGCCGCCGAAAGAGCCTGGTCGGTCTTGTATTTCTCTTTCAGGTATTTCCGGAACCCCGGCAGCAGAAAGTCAAGGCCGTTTGCGAAACGCAGGTCTTGCTCATTGATGTAATTGACCATGACGATCTGCGGTTCATCCTTATACGCGATTCCGGTATAGGGATTTTTCCTGTTCATCATATATTCCGTGTAGAGCTTCCAGTGATTGCGGTAAAGCGGATCGAAGAAGAGATGGGAAGAAAAACTGTTTGTACGGGGCACACTCCACAATTTGCGGATCATGCGCGTACCTGCCATGTCAAGAGAGATGTAAATTCCACGTTTCTTCAATCCGGCAAGCAGGTAGTCAAACCGGTCCAGATTGCCCATGTCGAGAACCTCTTCCAGTTCGGCCACAGTCTGCGGAATACTGACCGTGCGATAATCCGCCTTGAAATATTCGCGGAACACCTTGAATCCGATGAAAAATACTTCGGGAACCTGAATCCGCGCAAAGTTGTATCCCCGCCGGGCAACGGCGTCACAGAAGCGGTCGAGCGTCGCTTTGTCCCATTCATGGATCCGGTCTTCCCACATCATCGAGCCCAGCGGCAGGTTGAACCCGTAAAAACGCGCCGGAACTCCGGGCTGTTTTTCAAACTCGGCATTCCCCGTTTTGCCGACGATCAGCCGTCCCTTCACTCCCGCCGGGAGATCCCGCGCGACAAGCCAACTGAAATCCAGCGCCGTTCCCGGTTTGACCTCCAGAAAATGCGCGGAGTTGATCGGCCGGAACCGCGTCCCCGCCGTCGGACGAAACAGACGCAGCAGTTTGGGATCCCCATCCATCGCGGGAACTTTCCCGCAGGCGAACTTGCACCCTCCGCTCCCCGGCCGGATCCGTACCGCAATCAGATTGCCGCCCCGACGGACCGGCACGTTGAAGATATGATCCTGCGGGATGAAATCCTGCGACATATTGCCGGTTTTCAGCGTGTTGTAAACATCGTTCCCGTTGACGAAACACTCCATCCACCAGTCGGCCGCCATGCCGAGCGTCATGCTGCCGGCGGCGGGGGCGTCGAACTGCTGGTACAACACAATGCGCTTATCTGTCTTCAGAGAAGGAAACATTTTGCTCAGATCAATCCGGTCGTCGATCAGCTCCAGCGGTTTTGCATCGGCCGGAATCCGGTTGACGGGGGCCTCCCGATCCATGGAGTAAAACCAGCTGCGCCCGAGCAGAGAGGCATAAGTTTTATCCAGCCGCTCCAGCGTAACCGGGCCGAGGTAGAAGGTTTCGCCGTCCGGAAAGGTGCCGAGCCGGAAACGCGGCATGGCAAGCGGCGGCAGAGCGCTCCGGTTGACGGTGAATTCCATCGTCGCCTTCCGCCAACCGGTCGCAACCTTCTGCGTTTCAGTGCTCTTCGGCGCGAAACCGGTGTACGGCGCGTATTGAAGCGCCGGACTGTAGACGACTTCTCCTTCGCAGGAGCCCTTGTAATAGAACGACAGACGGTATTTCTGCCCGACCGCGACCGGCTTCTGATAGAGAAAATTGATCTGTATGCCGTAAGGGTTGGCTGCGCCCGGCGGAGTTTCCACCTTGAATGCGATCACCGGTTCGCCATCCGGGGTCCTGACATCGGCAGGAATCGACGCGGAACAGAGATGCCCTTTTGACGCGACGGGGACGATGCCCTTTCCGGCCATCTCGGAGACGGAAGAACAGCTCCAGATGGTTTTATCTTCCGCCATGACCGACAGCATGGCAAAAAATACGGTACACCACAAGAGATTCGTTTTCATGATGGTTTTTCTTATTTCACTTTTTCCAGCGTGACCGGGCCGAGGTAGAAGGTTTCGCCGTCCGGAAAGGTGCCGAGCCGGAAACGCGGCATCGCCAACGGCGGTTGAACGCTCTTGTTGACGGTAAATTCCATCGTCGCCTTCCGCCACTGCGTCGTGACGGTGAGCGTCTCGGTGCTCTTCGGTGCGAAACCGGTGTACGGCGCGTATTGAAGCGCCGGACTGTAGACGACCTCGCCGTCGCAGGAACCTTTGTAATAGAAGGAGAGACGGTATTTCTGCCCGTTCGCGACCGGCTTCCGATAGAGAAAGTTGATCTGTTTGCCGTAAGGATTGGCAGCGCCCGGCGGGGTTCCCGCCTTGAATGCGATCACCGGTTCGCCATCCGGGGTCCTGACATCGGCAGGAATCGACGCGGAACAGAGATGCCCTTTTGACGCGACGGGGACGATGCCCTTTCCGGCCATCTCGGAGACGGAAGAACAGCTCCAGATGGTTTTATCTTCCGCCATGACCGACAGCAGTGTAAAAAACACGGTACCACATAAAAATTTTCTGTTCATACTCTCCCTCCCTTTGTTGCAGGTTTCAGATTGCCGATTGTGGTTCTTTTTTCATCCATACCATATTATACCACAAAAACATGATTCCGCATTGTCAAAAGCGAGGGGGGCGAACCGGAGCGGAAAAATCTTACTATTTACACTGTCGACCGGCTTGAATTTGCCCGAACGGAATGGTATACTACACACAACTTCTTCAATTAAGATCATGCTACGAGGAGATCGGTGTGTACCGGATCGGCGGAGGAACCATCTGGTGTGGAGATTTTCATGGGCAATGGTGCGAGGCTCCGGCAAGTCTTCCGTTGAACCTGGCAGCCCTGAGCATCTGCGGACATGACTTTTCCCTGTTCAATTCGGGAGATACCTCTCCGGCGGGAGCATGGGATCGCCAGGTCACACAACTGAAACTGTCGTTTCCTGTTCCGCGGCCGGGGAGCCGTTTTCAGCTGCATTTCATCTTATGGGACAACGACGGTTCCGGATTGAAGGCCTCCCTGCACTGGCCTCATCCGGAAACCGCATGGTATCTGCCTTCCGATGCGGCCTGGGGCAGCGCGGAGCTGCTTTGCCGTCGAACGTTTGCCCCGGCCGGAGAACTTGATCATGAAACCTGAGCTGCTCAAATTTACCGCCAGCCAATTTTTCAGGAAAAATATTCCTTTCACCATTTTTCAGGTGCAGAACCGTCCGGAAGTTTACCCGGTGGGAGATGTTCAGCTGCATACCCGGGAATTCTGGAAAATCACCTACATTACAGAAGGCAGCGGCATTCTCCGGATCAATAACCGCAGTTACAGTTTTTCTCCCGGCTTTGTGTGGCTGAGCCATCCGGATGACGTCACCACATGGGAACTATCCGAACCGATTACGCTATATAACATTCTTTTCCTGCAGAATTTCATCGAGTATTACCTGCAACGGCTGAATAAAGATCACCTCTTTTTCTCGATTTTTGATCCTGAATATAAACTGGAACTTTCCATGAATCATGAACTGGTTCATCTTCTGGATGCAAACAGCAAAATTTATCCGCTGATCAGGAAGATGGAACATGAATTTGAGCAGGACAATATCGACAGTGAGGAACTTCTGCGTCTCTATCTGGTCGAACTGCTGATCGAACTTTCACGGTTGAGTGTTCATTCATACGCCAGAAAAAGGAAAGAAGAAATCGTCCATTTCATCAACTCCTATCTGGAACACCATTATACCGACCCCCTGAATATCGATAAGATCGCCGAAGAGATCGGGTATTCCCGCGGCTATCTGTTTTCGTTTTACAAACAGAAAACCGGGACCACGATCGGGCGGAATCTTCAGGATATCCGCCTGAACCATGCGAAGCGGCTTCTGCGGGAGAGTGATTTTCCCGTGGAAAAAATCTGCTACCGGTGCGGATTTTCCGACATCTCCAATTTTTACCGTATGTTCAAAAAGCAGACGGGAGAAAGTCCAACGGGATTCCGAAAAAAAACAAGAGCCTGTCACAGGTAAATACTGCAACATATTCAGCTTACCATTACGAATCGATGTAAGGCTTAACCGCTTTTTCTTCTTGCCTTCTCTAAAACCATAAGGGGGAGGCCGGTCACAACCACGCCTTCACAGAATGGAAACACACATTTCCTTCCCTTCGAACACGGTAGATGAGCCCCCTCCCCTCGAACAGCAAACCAACGCTACAATAAAAAACGTTTGGTAATCCTGCAGACACTCAATTGAGAAGAGAGCGGCAACGTTTTCTCCAACTGGTGATCACGATTATGCTGGGGAGCCTCCCAACGCAAGATGTATTCGGACTGAGCGTTCACACACGCACCGCTGTCGGCAACTGTCCATACGGAACAATCTCCGGAGAGTTCACGCAAATGCGCCAATTCCAGCGGGAGCTGATGAACCGGAGGGAAAATTTCCTGAACCGCAAGGGTATCAGGAGCGAGACGCCAGACCCCGGCACTTCTGCCTGCAAAATCAAAAGCCTGAAATAGTGAACCATCTCTCTGCGGTTCAACGGCAGAAAAACGAATCTGCTGCGGAATGGAGCCGATCCCTCGGAACTCCCATCTCTGCTCAAAGGTCCAATTCCCGACAGCGGCAATCTGCCATTTTCCGGAAGAGAGCAATCGGGCATTGTAAATTCTGCTGCAGCCGTTCTCATCGTATTTATGAAACGAAAGCACAGGCCGGCATTCCGAATCAAATCCGATCCGATTTCCCATATTGATCACGCCACTGCCGGAAGGAGCCGTGGTGAGCACAACAATTCCGGGAGAATCGGGGGTCAGCGGCAAAGCAAGAGACTCCCCGACAGCATTTTCCCAGTGCAGCAGATCGCGGCTTCTCGCATAGCAGATGTCGTGATTGGAAGAACAGTCCCCGCTGTCGCGCCACATCCAGCCCAGATGAAAAAAACCGTCAGGTCCGGCAACCGGATCGGGTTGGAAAAAATAGGCATTGCATCGGCCGGCACCATCGCTCAACGGCTGATCGAAAAAACGTCGCCATTGCCGTGTTTCCGGCTCGTACACATTATAGATCTCATAGCCGTTACCACTGTAACCACTTCGATAGTGAAACAGGAAAGTGCCGTCCGGCCCGGTCATGAAGCGAGGGTAGGTACACTGCTGTTCATCCCGCCCCACCATGCGGGCAGGATGAATGGAATCCAGATCATGCGGGATTTCCATACGAAAGTATATCATGGGCGTCGCATGCATATTACCCGACACATGCAGACATTCGTCGGAGTCCACACCAAGGGAAATACTGTTGTGCGAATCCCATCCGAGGATTTTCGTATCGAGAATACGTCGTGACCAGACATCCGTTCCGAGACGACGCATGGCGATGACCATATTACGATTTTCATCGTAGTACCCGACATACTGCCAGGCCCCGGAGGAGACGAGAGCCATATTCACCTTGTGTCCGGCCCAGACACGGGCAACCGGCAGTTCCTCCAACAGAAGCGGAGCTTGATCCATCGCAGATTTCATCGATGAGTTTCCTTATTTCGTTTCAAAAAGTCAAGCAGTACCTGTTTACGATCGGTATCACCGATACGACGGATCGTCTTTCGAGTACTTCCGGCATGTTCGACACTCCAGCCTGCCCATTCACGAAACGCGTGGTAACTCCAATCCCAGCCATATTCTTCAAAGAGTTCCATACAATCTTTCAAATACTGTGCCCCGCCGGGCGCCCAGGAGACAACGCTGAACTCGCCGACGTAAATCTTCACACCGTGCTTTTTCTGGAATTCAATTATTTCACGCATGGCATTGCGCAACTGCTCCTTGTCCCAATAGATCCCCTGAATAAACCCGGGATATCGCCAGTTCAACCGATACTGTCGCACGGACTGCGCAGTATAGTCATCCGGCTTATAAAAGTGAGGAGAATAAATCAGATTATTCCCTTTCACTACAAAGGGCTTGATTTCGAACCAGGCAATGATGATGGGAGTCTCCGGATCAATCTCACGGATCAAATTGACCAGTTTCTGTGCCATTTCCGGCCACGGGTTGTCGGTTGCATCTTCCGGAGTCGGCTCGTTGAGCAGATCATATCCATAGATCGCCGGATTGCCGCGAAAACGGGCGGCAAGTTTCCTCCATGCGGCCTCCAGTAATTCAAGGCTGGTTGCATTGGGCAGACGATTATCTGTTCCACGGTATATCCGTTTCCCGAAATGGATGTCTATTACCACCTGAATACCGAATTCTCTGGCGAGGGGCAGTATCTTCTTTTCCAGATGTTCCGCCGCCTGATCCAGCCAGGCCATATATTTCTCAGGAGAATTGATCTTTCGCCCCTCTTCCCCGGTCGGACGCATCTGATACCGCAGCAGATTCACATTCCATCGCTTCAACTCCTCAAACGCGGAACGGGAAAGATCATTGCCGCTCATGACCCCGCGAAACCGGGTCCCGCTGAAGCTGCCGCGCGGAATCTCATCGTGCTGAACCGCCGCTGCCGGTTGACTGCGGAAAAAAGCGTCCGCAATTTCCGGCGTCACCTCCTCGGCACGGCGGATCGTCAGCTCCGCAACCTCAAAAGTTCCACGTCCCTTCTGAATGCCGATCGAGAGCTCTAATTTACTCACGTTTTCCGGCAGCAGAATGAAACGCCGAACCATCTTCCACGGATAGGTGCCGAACTCCCTGGCCGGTTCAATATACTGGGTTTTGGCTCCCGGACTCTCCACCGTCAGCATCACTTTCGGCCCCAGCCAGCCGACATTGGCAAGGGAGGAGAGTTTCTCGCCGCGGACACGGCATTCCAGCTCTATCAGCCCAGTCACTTTCGAAGGATCCAAAGACCATTTCACCAGTACCGTGTTGAGTTTCGGACAGGAGAAACGGAGTGCCCGCGTTCCATTCGGCCCCGTGACCAGGGAACTGTTTTTCCCCAACTGTTTCGTCACTGCGGAAGCGGTGAAATCAGCGGTGAAGAGCGGCTCCTTTCCCAGGTACGCCGCCGAAACGGCGACAGTGGAAAGAATAACCAGTGTCAACAATAATTTTTTCATCGATCCACAGCCCTCACAATTTGTTGATCCAGTAGGTTTTGTAGGTCACATCATCTGCGACATTGAAGATTCCGCAGGTGCTGGGGCGAAGGGCATTCGTTATCTTTTCCGCACGTGCATTGCCTGCAACAAAAAGGACATTGTTGTTATCGATATGTCGAGTGGCGGGATACCCCTGCCCGCTGTTGCTGAAATCATCCACATCCTGCCCCGGATGCTTCCTGAAATACCCCTGGTTTCTATTTCCGCCGACTGTGCCGCCCCGCCAGACTTCGCAGGTAAGTACTGTACGGGAGGGGGTGCGGACGCGAGTAGCCTTCCGCGGCGTGGCACTCGACAATACCAGATCCGCATTCATTCCGTAATGCGGATAGGTAGCCCACCACGCTTCGCTTCCGGTCATGTTGAATTTTCCCATCATCGACGGACAGCGAAAACTGTTGATTCCAACATATGCGCCTTTGATGAAACCGGCTTTCGCTTCGAATTTTCCATCCGGATTGGGCCCCATCAGTCTCCATGGCCACCAGGGAGCGGAATTTCTCCCGCTGACATACTCGCTCAACGGTGGAATGTAATCCTGAAAATCGGTATAATATTGTGCAAATGCAAGTCCAAGTTGTTTGCATTGATTGAGACAGCTGGTGGAGCGGGCCCGCTCCCGCGCCTGGTTCAACGCCGGCAGCAGCAGGGCAGCCAGAATTGCGATGATCGCAATAACAATTAGAAGTTCGATCAAAGTAAATGGAATACTTCGAATTTCTCGTTCCCGGTGTATGACAGAATCTGGTTTCATGGTCTCTCCTTTTTCTGAAAGGTTGATCGATCTCATTTTGCAGGAATTGGCGCACAGCTGCCCCGGTCGATGAATTCGAAATTCCGCCCCCGTCTCTCCGCCGGGTCCCGTTGCTCCAGCCGGGCGAGCAGCGTTTCGGAGCCTTCAAGCGTCAAGGCGACGAAATCCACCCGGAACGCCGAAGGGGGCTTCGGAAGCGCCAGCATCTTCGCATCTTCATCGATGCTGACGACGGAGAGATCGCGCGGAATCTCCAACTTCAGCTCCGCCGCAGCTGCATAAAACGCCTCCGCATATCCGCATGAACCCAGAATTACCGCCCCGGGACGCATCGGGGTGGAAAGCAGTTCACAAATGTACTCCGCAAAATTGCCGGTTCCCGTTTTCTGCCAGTCAGGATTCAGCGGCAAACGGTATTTCCACATCGCCCGCTGAAATCCTTCCGCACGACCGCGGTAGGCGGTCTCATTGTCCCCGGGCAGCAGCATGGCGATGTCCCGGTGCCCGAGCTTCGCCAGATACTCCACCGCCGCATCGAGCACCTCGACGTTGGAATAACCAAAACTGATGTCGGCCAGTTCCGGCAGAATCGAACTCAGTGCAACCACCGGGAACTCCCGTCGGACGAGTTTGCGGATCGCCGGAACAAACTCCGCCAGCGGACTGTAGATCAGCACCCCGTCAAGTCGGTATTCCGCAATGGTCTGTTCATATTCCCCGGGCAGGCGGGTGAGCGCAAGCAGATCGGCGTCGTGCGCCCCCCAGAACCGGAACAGCGTCTCCAGCATCGTACCGATCAGATTCGCCCCCGGCTGGATCCGTTGATGGTTGAAGAATCCGATCCGCCGGTGGCAGGTCCGGCTGCCGGCAAGTTCGCTCACGTAGGTGCCGGAGCCGACCCGGCGCTCGATCAATCCGCGGTTCATCAATTCATTCATCGCGCTGTTGACCGTAATCACCGACACCCCGAGCTGCCGCGCCAGCAATCGCTCGCTCGGAATCCGGGTGGATGCCGCCAGCTCTCCATCGCGAATCAGCGTCTCCAGCCGCGCGGCAAGCTGCCGGTATTTCGGCACGCCATCCGCATTCAGTTCCATCCGGTTGAATTCCACGTCGACACTCTCCTTTTCGCTATTAATTATAGCGGATACAAAGAAAATGTCAACAGCACATAATCATTTTTTCAAAAAATAATTGCATATATGCATTTCATAAATTGCACATATGCAAACAGCTGCGGCGATAAACCTTTTAACGGGCAAGCAGCAGATCCTTCATCCGCTTCGACTGCTCCTCGATGGATTCGACCATGCGGAGCTGGTTGCGGCAGCGTTCGAGGTTGTGCTCCGGACGCTTCACCTTGAAGTAGACATCCCCTTCCAGGTAGTCGGTCAGGAAGCGGATCGCGATTTCGAAGGTGATGAGCTTGCCGGAAAAGGGCAGATTCTCCCGCTCCGCCTCGGTGAGGAAACTCCCGGCACTGCTGAGGAAACCGCGGTAGAGCGCTTCGTACATCTCGAACCGCATGCCGACCTTGGCCAGATCGACCTCGTCCTCCTCGGCCGGACTGGTTCCCGCCCGGACCATGTCTCCGAAGTCGTAGAGAGAAAGGCCGGGCATGACCGTGTCGAGATCGATGACGCAGATGCCGTCGCCGGTGAGGTCGTCGATCAGGATGTTGTTGACTTTGGTGTCGTTGTGGGTGATCCGCTCGGGGATCGCTCCTTCGGCCTGCAGTCGAAGGAGCCGCTCCGTCTCATCCGCCCGCTTCATAATGAAGTCGATCTCGCGCCGTACCCGCCGTTCCCGGCCGACCGGATCCCTCCGAATCGCCTGCCGAAGCGCTTCCAGCCGCTTCGGCGTATTGAGAAAATCCGGAATGCTCGCATGGAGCCGAGGCCCCG
>ENA-UONW01003130-UONW01003130.1-human-gut-metagenome-genome-assembly--contig:-CS52-NODE-3130-length-14414-cov-6.150916_pt1 | contig 14414 bp, 13 predicted proteins | sample MGYA00242463_ERZ724010 | MGnify/ENA metagenome assembly ERZ724010 | reverse complement strand
CGTTTTAGGGACATTTACTGAATGTCCCGCCTTAATTTCCCGAAGTTCGTTGAATGTAATAATCATAAACCTGCTTTCAAAAACATTAATTGCGCTCTACACGCTGCCATGCACAAACAAGGCACTGCAAAATCAACGTATGCCGAGCGTCAGTGAAAAAATTAAGATGCATATATAATTGAAAAAGATGACAGACAGAAACATGTCCATGTCAGCTTTCATGTACCCGGAAGACGTAAACTGCTCTGATATGAGCTTAACCGTGCCCATACGTTTCTGCAGACGCCTCATGACCCAATAGAACAGCGAACCGATAGCGAATCCGACGACTGCACCGACAGTGACGTCGCCGAGATAGTGTACGCCCAGATAAAGACGCGTGTAGGTTGTCGTCGCACACCAGAAATAGAGTACAGGAGTGACTTTGGGAGACCTGAACAGCCAGGCCAGAAATGTTGCTACGCAAAAAGTGTTGCAAGCATGACCGGAAAAGAACCCGAAGCGTCCACCACGATAACCGTTGACAATATCTACCAGATACATTATATTCGGATCTTGCGTAGGTCGCCACCGCGCTACCATGGGCTTTACGATACCTGAACAGATTCTGTCAGCAACAAATATCATAACTCCGATAGTTACAAATATGAGAACTGCATCTTTGACAGAATTGTTCTTGAAAACCACGACAATCAACACCAGCATCAGCAATGACCATGAAAATGTGTTGGTCACTACATACATGAGATTGTCCCAAAATATGGAATCGCTGCCGTTGACAAACAGCGTCAGCCTCTGATCCAAATCTACCAATCTGTTCAAATCCATAAGACTCCGGAATGTATATGGTTGTGTATTAAATATTCTTCATGGAAACGCAGGCTTAAAAGAGAGGAATCAGATGATTTCAACGCTTTCCGCAGGTATCCAGCCGACCTTGCCCTCTTCGAGCACGACCTCATACCAACCGCGCATGGACATGTCGCTGATTTCAACTTTCGTGCCTTCATGCATAAGAAACAAATCGGTACTGCTCTCGCTAGGCGAACTCTTTGCGGCTACGCTCGGTGCTATCACAACAGCTGCATTACGTTCTTCTAACGATTTCTGCTGATTGTAGGCTGAAACGTTTGACACCACCACAACAAAAAGCATGACCAGAGCCGAGTAGAATCCAACCTTGCGCCATCTTATTCCAGACATGAAGACATATACAAGAATACCGCAAATCATGAGTAGAAAAGCACAGATGCCTATGACAGCCCACGAATCGATGCTCGTCAGATTCATGACATTGCGTGCCCAAGTAACAAAAAACAGCTCAGACGGGGGTGCGACCTTATCGACGGTCTTACCTCTGGCCAAAGCCAAATTTGCGCGTATGTCTGCATCGCCCGGGTCGAGCATATAGGCCCGTTCATAATTCAGAACTGCACCGGAAATGTTGTCAAGCTTATAGTAGCAATTGCCAAGATTATAATACAATTCTGAAGAAACGCCTTGTTCTGCCATCACAGACTCATACAGCTGGGCGGCCTTCTCGTAATCCTCATTTTTGTATGCCTCATCAGCCTGCTGCTTAGTAGCACCTTTTATTATGCTGACACTGGAAACTCTTGAACCGACAGTGCCTACGGCTTGTACGGCATCACCTTTTGCACCGGCAAAAAGAAGAGCCAAACAAGCAAGTGTCATCATCAGATATCTTTTCATACAGTTCATTTCTTTATATTATTCTCCATCTTGCTGATAATAGCTACAGCATCTTCATAAGTTCTATCCATAGTCTCAACGGCGTCACCAGGAGCATATCGTGCAAATTCGCAATCGTTAAGCACTTTAATGAATTCATCAGTGAGAGTTCTGTCTACACCATGCTCGTCCAGCTTCATGGCAACATTGTCTTTGTTGAGATGTTCCTGCGGGATATTGAGCTTGTCGCTTATGTATCCCCATAGCGTTCTGAGCACCTCATCATAGAATTCTCCCTGCTTCTTCGCATTGAGAAGCTGGGAAGCATGTTTCATACGCTTACCGGCAACCTTATTGGCCTTCTTGCCTCGCATCTTTGCAATATTTGCATTGTCTCGCATCTGCTTACGTCCAAGAATCAACAATACGACAAAGACGGCAAAAATTATGACATACGCCAAAACATATTTCCATGTACCGAAGAACGGTGTACTGTTCTTGCTCAACTCAACATCACCGGTCTTTATGTATCGGATGTCCTCATTGAGAGTCTTGACATCTTCTTGTCCACCTGTAAAGTCTGCAATGGCCTGACTTGCATTTCCTTTACCTTTCTCAACTGTTATGGTATAAGGTTTTGTAGAAACTGTCTTGTAGACATCTGCAGAGGTGTCGAAATACACGAAATTCACGGCCGGTATCGTATAAGTACCCGGGTGTCGAGGCACAACAAGATATTCAAATTGTCTTGTTCCGCTCAGACCGTTGCGTGTGATTGAAAAATTGTCATTGATTTTAGGGTCGTAAACTTCAAAATCCTTAGGGAAATCAATTTTTGGAGTTCCTATCAACTTCATGTTTCCCGTACCACTGACATTCAACTTAAACGTAACGGCATCATTAGTTTTGAATTTATCGCCATTGATGCTCGACGATACAGAAAAGTGTCCTACTGCTCCAGAGAAATTATCCGGCTTTGCAGGAAGAGGTGTCACGTGTATGACAATCTTCGGTGCCACAATCTTCTTCTTCAATTCAACCACAGCACTGGTTCCATTGAAAAAAGCATCAATTGGGTCAATGTTTCGATTGACTTCCTGAACAATACCTTCGAAAGTCAACGCAGGTATCACAAGATCGCCCGACTGCTGCGGGAAAAGCAGATACTGAGTCCAGACAACTGTCTGATAATTGCGTCCATGGTATGGTTCCAATGAATACTTCTTGTTGCGAGGCAACGGCAATTCCTGAATTTGGAAACCGTTCAGGCTCGGCAATTTTCCATCAAGCTGGGTCAGGTTGACCAACGTATATAGCTTGTAGGTGAGCAGAATGGCTTCCTGCTCATGCACCCTCGTACGACTGGCTTCAGCTGTAATGAACAGCTCATCGCGAGAAATATCGCTTGCCGATGAATGAACAGCGCCACCGCCGGATTGACGTCTACGGCTCGACCCAGACTGGGATGATGACGTTCCCCCCTGCCCCATCGGAAGAACCTTTATCTGTAGACTATTCGAACGTATGGTCCTGCCACCGACGACGGCTGAAGCACTTCCGAGTCTGTAAGTACCAGGTTTTGAACCAAGGACTACAAAAGTGTACGTTATGGAACTGTTTTTAGAGGCACGCCCGTTGATTATCTGGACTCCCGACTGCCTCATTGTTGAAGGGCCGAAGATTACCTCGAATCCTTTAAAGTCCGGAGCCTCGAAATTGCTTACATCATCGGTATTTACAGTAAACTGAACCCGAAACTGATCTCCGGCTTCTACCGCAGACGGTGCCTCAGCCGTAATACGAACGTTGTCCGCAAACGTTGCAGCCAGCCCTATTAACATAAAAGCTGCTAGAAGCACTAATTTCTTCATTGTCGCCGTATACATATCTAAAATTTTCTTTCTTTTCTAAACATTCAAAAATTTCAAAGAAGCACAAAAAAACAAATCAAGAGCTGAAGCATGATGACATCAATCCGACATCACCAATCTTTCTCCAGACGTCGCTTGCCACGCTGTCCTTGACGCTGTCTTCTATCATTGATTTTTTCCTGAACACCCTTTTCATCCTGCTGGGCAGAATTAAGCAGCTGTTCTGCCGCACTTTCAGACATATTGCTTTCAGGCTGTTCTTTCTTCTTATCGTTTTTATTCTGATTGTTCTGGCTCTGGTTATTGTTCTGATTCTGATCCTTCTGATCATTCTTCCCATTCTTATCCTTGCTCTTGTTGTTCTTGTCATTACCCTTACCGCCGCCGGAATTATTGCTATTCGGGTTCTTCTTCAACTCGTGAAGAGCCTTAGCCAGATTATACCTGGTCTCATTGTCATAAGGATTGCACCTCAACGAGCTTTTGTACAGCTGGACCGCCAAGTCATAATTTTTGGAGGCATATTGCAGGTTACCCATATTATGGAAAAGCTTAGCTTTTTTAAGATTGTTTGAACCAGACATTTTAACAGCATCACTATACCTTTCATACGCAGTCGAATCCTGTCCCTGCATAGCCAAGGCATTTCCAAGATTATAATATGCTTCCATAGAAGGCTTTTTGTCGATGGCCTTCATATACATAGTTGCAGCCTTGCTGAATTGCCCTTGAGTGTAAAGACTGTTTCCCATCCGAATGCAATCACGATCGTTCGTCTGGGCCGAAACGCATACGCTCACAAGCATATAAAGATATATCAGAAGAAATCTTGACCTATTCATTTGTATTAACAATTATCAATCATCGAAACAATTTGATACCCTTAAACAAAGGATTATGCCTTTCCATTATGCACATCTCAACAAGAAGAACAACAAACAGCAAAATTGCCACAGCAAAAAACTGCTCATCGTACTCAGAATAAAGAGTCGACGAAATTTCGTCTTTCTGCATTTTCTCTATTTCCTTAGACAACAGCTCTTGAGCCTGCTCAGTCTGGTCGACATGAATATACACGCCGTTTCCTGCTTTTGCAATAGATTTTCCGATATTTTCATTCAGGCTGGTTGTAACTACGTTGCCCGAAGCATCAGTCTTATAGTTTCCGTTGCCCATAGGGATTGGACCTCCGGCCGCTGTACCTACAGAAAGGACAAAGATGCGCACACCGCTTTCCGAAAGTTTCTTGGCGGCTTCAAGAGCACCTTCCTCATTGTCCTCAGCATCGGTTATCAATATCAAGGCATGACCTATATTCTTGTTTTTTGAAAAACCGCGGCTCGCCTGCTGTATGGCGGCACTGATGTCAGTACCCTGCAGGCTTATGGTTGCGGGAGTAAGCTGATCAAGGAACATCTTTGCAGACACATAATCAGACGTTACAGGAAGAAGCGTTATTGCATTTCCGGCAAACGCCACAAGACCTATACGATCGTTGTCAAACTGGTCAATAAGCTTGCTCACAAGCATTTTGGCCTTGCTCAATCGGCTAGGCGCAATATCCTCGCACAACATGGAATTAGACACGTCGACAGCAATTATAGTTTCGATGCCAGTACGTTTCACCTCCTCGTTGCGCGTACCAAACTGAGGACGTGCCAGAATGAAGACAATGAGTCCCAAGGAAACCATCATAAGAGCGAACTTCAGATTGCGCCTTGTAGTTGATACATCAGGCATCAATCCGGCCAGAAGTGCCATATCGCCAAATTCCCTAAGACGACGTTTCATCTGGCGTCTCATCATGAAGTACACCAAAATAAAAATCGGAATAAGTATCAATAAATACAGATACTGTGGATTTGCGAATCTGAACATAATGTAAAAATTTATGGTAACCTTTTGAGAACTACAAGCCTCATGAACAGTTCAAGCAGAAATACAATCAACGCGGCCAATGCGAAAGGTTCATACAGTTCATTACGCTTGCTGTACTGAGTCACATTGAATTTGGTTCTCTCCATCTTGTCTATTTCCTTGTATATTTCCTCAAGCTCTGAATTCTTCTTTGCACGGAAATACTTTCCGCCTGTCAGTTCGGCTATATCGGTCATAGTTTTTTCATCAATCTCAGTCGGCATCATGACAGTACCACCCGTTGGAAGCGGATACATGGCCATGCCGTTCTTGCCGATGCCTACGGTATAAATGCGCACTTTGTTTTTCTTGGCTATCTCGGCGGCCGTCATAGGAGAAATGTTTCCGCTGTTGTTCACACCGTCAGTCAAAAGTATCAAGACTTTCGACTTGGCCTTGCTGTCGCGCAAACGGAGAAGTGCATTCATAATACCGTCGCCGATTGCAGTTCCATCCTCCAACGTCCCGTTTGCCGCCATCTGACAATCAACAGTTTCATACAGGCTCATGAGGACGCTATGGTCAATAGTCAAAGGACATTGAGTATAAGCTTCACCGGCAAACACCGTAAGTCCAATGTTGTCATTAGGGCGCGTTTCAATAAATCTTTTAGCAATTTCCTTCAATGCCTCCACACGGTTAGGCTTGAAATCCTGAGCCAGCATACTCGTAGATACATCGACAGCAAGCATCATGTCTATGCCTTCGACATCGGTATTGCTCCATGTGTTCTTGCTTTGCGGACGGGCCAGTATGATAACCACCAAAACCAGCAATATAATCCTCAAAATGAAAGGAACATGCATGAGGTAAATCCTGAACGACTTAGGTACATATCTGTACTTGGCCGTTTCGGGCATTTTCAGTGCAGGCTGACTCTTCTTGAACTTAAGAGCATACCACAAGACATATGGTATGATTACAGCCAGCAATGCAAAAAAATATGGATTTTTGAATATCATCTTTCCATCATTTATAGATTAAGAAATATTATGCGGTACACCATATAGGATATGACACCTGCAAGTGCCAATGCCGCTACACCTATACATATCCAGAAAATGATTTTGGCCATTCTAGAGCGCTTTTCGACAACGACAATCTCAGTAGGCTGAGGCTGTGTCTCTTCAATCTTAGTCTGATTGATATATTCGATAGCACTAACAAGATTACGGTCATTTTCATTTATCAAAGTGCTATATTTGGCAAACTTGACCAAATCTGCAGTCTGGAAAAGTTCACGAAGCTCATTTATGGCCTGTTCGTCGTTGAATTCCGTGAGACGTTGTATTATCTCAAACGACGTCATCTCCATCGCATTGAATCCATAACGCTCCTTTATATAATTACGGAGAGCATCTGTAAGCTGTGTGTAATACTCCTTCGAATCTTCCTTCTGCCAAATCTTTTCCTCCTTGATATGTTCAATCTTCTGCATAGCAGCCTTATGAGGAGCCAGATGCGGCTTGAGCTTTATTCTCCGGATGATAGGTTTATTGTCTTTCAGACGTACAATAACATAAAGGAGTACTGCTGTCAGCACTACAACTATCAACGACAGCCATACCAGGATATCCCAATCGTCCCAGCTGAAAGGCGGGGCCATTTCGGATTTCATTCCAAATATGCTGTCTGTATGTACCGTATCTATTTCGAAAGTTATAACCTTGAGCGCCAAGCTTTTTGACTGATATTTATGTCCATCGACGCTGACCTGCACAGGTGGAATATAATACAAAGCTGTGTCAAACGAAGTGATTATATACTTCTTCGTAAGGAGCATCCGACGCTCATCATTGAGCAGGCTTGTATCGGGAACAGTAGAACCCAACACCTCTACTCCAGGAACAATATTCTGAAGAGAATCGTATCTCGGAAACTCCACCTTCTTGCCTTTATCAGAACTAACTTCCACGACGATACTAGTTTGCTCCCCGATAAAAATTGCAGTAGAGTCAATCTTGGCGTCCACTGTCACCTGAGCCGCCGCATCGTCCAGCCCCGCAAAAGCAGAAAGCAGGAAAAAGAGACTGAAAAATATGGTTTTAATATTCATATGCTAACTTCTCTTTTGAAAAAGATTCATCAATGCCTTAACATAATCTTCGTCCGTACGCACCGAAACGCTGTCTATACTGCACTTCGCAAATATACCTTTCAGGTAAAGCTGGTACTTGACCCACCACTCATGGTGTGCCCTTCTCACAGCCTTTGACGAAGTGTCAACATAAATTTCCTCGCCCGACTCAGCATCCCTCAACTTCATTATACCTACATCAGGCAGTTCGGCCATACGCTGGTCATAAACCTGCAAAGCAACCACATCGTGCTTTCTGTTGGCAATTGTGAGCTGCTGGCTGAAATCCTTATGGTCCATAAAGTCGCTCAAGACAAAAACCGTACATCTTTTCTTGATGGCATTTGTCATATATTCGACAGCCTGACCAATGTCGGTACGCTCGCTTTCAGGCTTCAAGTTAAGGAGTTCGCGTATGATGAACAGAATATGTTTGCGTCCCTTCTTAGGCGGAATAAATTTTTCAATCTTATCGGAGAAAAATATAACGCCAATCTTATCGTTGTTCTGTATGGCCGAAAAAGCCAATGTAGCGGCAATTTCTGTAACCATCTCACGCTTGGTCTGACGCACGGTACCGAAATCAAGACTTCCGGACACGTCAACCATCAGCATGACAGTCAGTTCGCGTTCCTCTTCAAAAACCTTCACATATGGCTTATTGAATCTGGCCGTAACATTCCAGTCAATGTCACGCACATCGTCCCCGTACTGATATTCGCGCACCTCCGAAAAAGCCATACCGCGACCCTTAAATGCAGAATGATACTCTCCCGCAAAAATATTGCTGGACAGTCCACGGGTTTTGATTTCTATTTTACGTACCTGACTTAACAGTTCTGCAGTATCCATATTATGAACTTTATTGAATGAAACAAGAATGATATCCTCTGAACCTCAGACAAGCCTACTTGTCCTACAGTCCAAGACAACAATACAGCCCCGGCGACTATTGCCACCAGAGCTTATATGCCTTATTTAAGGAACTTCTACCTTATTCAGAATCTTGCTGACGATTTCCTCGGAAGTGACATTGCCAGCCTCAGCCTCATAGGTAAGACCGATTCGGTGCCTGAGCACATCGTGCGCGACGGCTCTCACATCTTCAGGAATGACATAACCGCGGCGCTTGATGAAAGCATATGCACGCGATGCCAAAGCCAGATTGATTGATGCACGAGGCGAACCTCCAAAGGCGATAAGACCGTTAAGTTCCTTGAGAGAATATCTGTCTGGATAACGTGTTGCAAAAACGATATCAGCTATATACTGTTCTATCTTTTCATCAAGATAAACCTGTTTCACGACCTCGCGCGCCTGCATTATTTCATCAGTGCCCATAATAGGCTTAACCTTCACTTTGTCGCCTGATATATTCTGTCTTATAATTCTCTTTTCTTCTTCAAGCTTAGGATAGTCGATTATCACCTTTAGCATGAAACGGTCGACCTGAGCTTCAGGAAGCGGATATGTGCCCTCCTGCTCAATAGGGTTCTGTGTAGCAAGTACCAGGAACGGTTTCGGAAGATCAAAAGTAGTTGTACTTATTGTCACCTGTCTTTCCTGCATGGCTTCGAGCAACGCACTCTGAACTTTTGCCGGTGCACGGTTTATTTCATCCGCCAATACAAAGTTCGCAAAGACAGGTCCCTGCTTTGCGATAAACTTCTCATCTTTCTGGCTATAAATCATTGTACCGATAACATCCGCAGGCAACAAATCCGGAGTAAACTGAATTCTGCTGAACTTTGCATCGATAAGCGAAGACAACGTCTTGATAGCCAAAGTCTTGGCCAATCCAGGCACACCTTCGAGCAACACATGTCCATCAGACAGCAGTCCTATCAACAATGATTCAATAAGATGCTTCTGACCGACGATGATCTGATCCATACCCATCATCAGGTTTGTGACGAAAGAACTTTGTCTTTCGATTCGTTCGTTCAACTCACGAATATCTATAGCTTCTGCCATAATATATATTTTTTATTTATGATTTTCTGGGCGCAAAAATACCATTTTCAATTAACAGTTGCCTTTAAAATTTATTAAAAAAGAAAACGCGTTCTTTGATTTTAAGAGTATTTATATTCTAGTAGCCAGACCGTAAACATTTGGTGCGTACAAGGCCATAAATTAGCACTGTACGCACCATTACGTGTCACGGCAACTTAACCGTTGTACCTACCGGAACATTGTCCGGATCCTTGAATCTGTTGGCTTTTATAATTGCATATACTGAATCTTTAGTTCCGTAGATTTTCTGCGAAACTTTTGTCAGAGACTCGCCTTTTTTTATCACATATACAGATGGACGCACAGGTTTCCGTACAGCCTCGGCATGTTTCAAAGAGTCGGCAACGAATTCAGCTCTAACTGCACGTAAAGAATCTTCCGCATGCTTGGCTTTTATAGAATCAGCGTATGCAGCTTTTTTTCTTGCGGCTTCCTTTCTGGCCATTGCGACTTCTTTCTGTTTCTTCAAGACAGCCTGTTCCTGCTTATCAGGGACCTGCGACCGGCCACCATTACCATAATTGAACATATATATTGCAACAGCCCCGGCTGCAACTACAACAGCCAGCACGACCGCAACAGCGGCCGTCCAACTCTTTTTATGACCTCGCCTACTGTTTCGACCTTCATCTGGAGCTACATCGGCACCAGCAGCCTCACGGTCATCATCAGCTTTAGGCTCTTCTGCTCCACCGTTCTGCACCCCATCGACGCTTTCAACATTTTTGGGAGCTTCTACCGGCGCCATATTCTTTACCAACCTGTCCACCAGCTGCTCCTGTCGGGCCAGCTCTTCCATTGCCTCCTGAGCCTCACGGGCAGTTCTTTCAGCCTTAGCCTTAGCCTCATTGAGACGACGTTTGGCATCTTCTATGCTTTCGGGAGTAGAAATTATCAAATCTATTCCTGAAAATTCATCAGCGGGCTTCTCTTCATATTCAGGCTCCACCACTTCCCGCAACGGCTCATTTTGTTCATCGACGGACGCGTCTGTTTCCGCCGAATCAGCAGTCAAGCCGGATTCGGCATCAGCCTCCGAATCCTGCACAGAATCAGTCACGGACTCGGAATCAACAGTTGCCTCATCGGCAGACGCATCTGGAACAGTCTCAGACTGCTCCACCTGCCCGTCATGCTTGACAACGGCTGGAGCAGACATTTCAGACCTTTCAGTTTCAGAAGACGTCATAGCATAGTCTGCAACGTTTGATTCATCATCAGGTGCATTATCTTCTCCATCACCGGCGCCATCACTATCATCGGCACCATCCTTTTCATCAGCTGCATCATCAGAAGCAGCTGCATCATCAGCCACTGCTTCAGTAAAGAAAGCATTTGCCGCATCATCAGGCACAAACGACACGCGCTTATGTCCCTGTATGACAAACCTTTCGCCGGTAGCTACATTTACGCTCTCACGGCTGCTTATATCAACAAGCTTGAAAGTTCCAAAACCTTTTATACGTACAACCCCGTCGGCATTGAGACCTTCAACAATAACATTCCAGAACGCCTTAGAAAACGCATCCGCACTCTTTCTCGTCAAGCCTAGCCTCTCAGCCATGGCATCAGCAATCATCTGAACAGTAACCTTACTTCCCATAAGCAATCATCACTTGTTGAATTTTTCCTTCAGCACCGCACTCTGACGAAAATTAAGGACACGTCTTGAAGGTATTATAACAGTTTCCTTGGTCGTAGGATTATACATCTTTCTTTCACCTTTGACCTTGGTGTCAAAATTGCCAATACCCTGCACCGATACAACATTTCCATCCGCAACAGCTTTCAACAGTTCACTCAAATAGGTTTCTACCATCTCTTCCGTTTCGGGCTCATCCACTTCAAGACTATCAGCCAGCCTCTTAATAAAATCTTTATGTTTCATATCTCAATGTGCATAGGTTTATATGGCATTCTTTTCAACAACATTATTCTCTCACGCCGTAAAGATCAAAATCGTCGGCATCTGTAATACGGATATTATAAAAACATCCGATACGCAACCTACCGTTTTCAATCGGAACAAGAACTTCCGGATCGACCTCGGGCGAGTCGAACTCAGTACGGCCGACATAATAATCACCCTCAACACGGTCTATCACGGTCTTGAACACCTTTCCTATTTTGGCATGACTCAGTTCAGCAGAAATATCCTGCTGTATAGCCATCAATTCCGACAGACGACGTTCCTTTTCCGCTTCAGGCACTTCGTCCTTGAAATGCTTGGCCGCATACGTTCCGTCCTCTTCCGAATAGGCAAAAGCGCCCATACGGTCAAAGCGCGCCCAACGCACAAACTCTTTCAGTTCCTCAAACTCCTCCTCGCCTTCGCCAGGAAATCCCACCATAAGAGTCGTACGCAGATGAATGCCAGGAACCTCTTTTCTGAAGCGCTCAACGAGCGCATATGTATCTTCCTTGGTGACATGGCGTCTCATGTTTGTCAACACCTTTGTGCTGACGTGCTGAAGCGCTATGTCCATATATTTGCATACATTCTTTCTTTCGCGCATCACTCTGAACAGGTCTTCCGGAAAATCATGAGGATAAGCATAATGAAGCCTAATCCATTTCACGCCTTTAACGTCCGATATACGCTCGACAAGCTCTGCTATGCACCTGCGTCCATAGAGGTCAATGCCGTAATAAGTCAACTCCTGAGCTATGATTTGAAATTCCTTCACACCGGCATCAACCAACATCTTCACCTCGTCGACAATCTCTTCCATAGGGCGCGAGACATGTCTGCCTGTAATAATAGGTATGGCGCAGTAGGCACAATGACGGTCGCATCCCTCCGAAATCTTCAGGTAGGCATAATGCTTTGGAGTAGTTATGCATCTCTCAACGCGATGGTCGTCCATATACACCTTACCGAGGTCGGCAATCAGTTCATTCCAGTTGAACTTGCCGTAAAACTTGTCAACCTGAGGAATCTCCTTGCCGAGTTCCTTAAGATAGCGTTCAGACAGACAACCCATAACATAAAGTTTCTTAAGCCTGCCCTCCTCCTTAGCCTGACAGAACTCAAGTATCATGTTGATGGATTCTTCCTTGGCATCGCCTATGAATCCACAAGTGTTTATGACCGCAATCTCTCCTCTGGGATTATCTGAATCATGCGTCACCTTGAAACCGTTGAGTTCAAGCTGCTTCATCAGTTTCTCTGAATCGACCAGATTCTTTGAACATCCCAGCGTAATAATGTCCACTGTATTTTTTCTCATCCGAAAGTCTGAATTATTTCTTTTTTGCTACATGGCAAATTTTCAACATAAGACAGGATACATTCCCTGCTTACCCGTCATCAATTATCGCCAAAAAGCGAATTGACAAATTCTGCACGATTGAAAGGCTGCAAATCCTCTATGCCTTCACCCAAACCGATATACTTTACAGGTATCTTGAACTGCTGAGAGATGCCGATTACCACACCACCCTTGGCAGTACCGTCGAGTTTGGTAATGGCCATCGATGTCACCTCTGTAGCCTTTGTAAACTGTTTTGCCTGTTCGAAAGCATTCTGTCCTGTAGAACCGTCGAGCACGAGCATAACCTCATCAGGAGCACCTGGAACAACCTTCTGCATGACGTTCTTTATCTTTGTAAGCTCGTTCATAAGGTTCACCTTATTGTGAAGACGACCAGCCGTATCAATAAGAACAACATCAGCACCGCCAGCGACCGCAGAACTTACCGTATCGTAAGCCACCGAAGCCGGGTCGGCACCCATCTGCTGCTTGATTACCGGCACACCGACACGTTCACCCCAAATGCAAAGCTGCTCCACAGCCGCGGCCCTGAAAGTATCGGCAGCACCAAGATACACGTTCAGTCCCTGTTTCTTCAGCTGATAAGCAAGCTTACCTATCGTTGTTGTCTTTCCCACTCCGTTCACGCCGACAACCATGACGACATACGGTTTTCTTCCTTCCGGAATCTTGAAGCCGTCCGTATCCTCAGAATTATTGTCCACAAGCAGAGCGGCAATCTCTTCGCGCAGAATACTGTTGAGTTCGGAAGTACTCACATACTTGTCGCGTGCCACACGTTCTTCAATCCTGCGGATAATCTCCAACGTAGTATCCACACCGACATCCGACGTGATGAGCACCTCTTCAAGGTTGTCAAGCACCTCTTCATCAACCTTCGACTTACCGGCAACGGCACGCGCAATCTTCCCGAACACACTTTCCTTTGTCTTGGCAAGTCCATTGTCAAGCGTTTCCTTCTTTTTCTTGGAAAACAAATCAAAAAATCCCATGTAAAAACAAAATTATCGATAATTATGTATGCAAAATTACAAAAATTCTGTGGAATAGGCATATAAATAACTCATGGTTATGAAAAATATATAATAAACTTTGTATTTATTATTATGCAATATACATTACAACGTAATGAATGAAGAAACGTCATTACACGAATAAAATGCAATGACGTTTCTTTTCCTATTTTTGATATAATATTTCTACATTTTATTATTTCTCATAGCAACTTTAATATTAAATATTCACTTTAAAATTTATATATTGCATACACGGGAAGCTCATATTCTTTTTGCCCGATACGACTACTATTATAAGAATAGTAATAATAAGAATAATAAGAATTATAAGCATCTGATTCTGTTGAAGACCAAATACTAAGATTTAATTTTAAATTCTTCAACTCTTCTATTGACGGCAAATACCATCCAGTCACTCCGTTTATATTAAGTTGCTCGCAAAGCAAGAATGCAGGATAATAATCTTGCCAAAAAGCTATTTTTTTGATTATATTCATGTTATATTGTCCATCTGTTTCACTATTTGCGCCTGTCAAAACAGATTCCGTAC
>ENA-UONW01003088-UONW01003088.1-human-gut-metagenome-genome-assembly--contig:-CS52-NODE-3088-length-14618-cov-13.888553_pt1 | contig 14618 bp, 9 predicted proteins | sample MGYA00242463_ERZ724010 | MGnify/ENA metagenome assembly ERZ724010 | reverse complement strand
GACGCTGATCGTGCCGGTTCTCTGCAGCGTGCCCGTGCCGGGGCGGACGGTCCAAACGCCGGTCTCGGGGTCCTGCACGGCCGAAGCGGCCGGGACAGTGATCGCGGCGGGCACGGTCAGGAACAGACCGGTCGCCGGGTCGTAGGTGTAGTTGGATGCAAGCCAGGCATCGCTGTTGTAGGTCACGGCGATATTGCGCAGGATCGGGTCGAAGCGGTCCGTGACGGTGACGCCGGCTGCGGCATCGGCATCCGCGCCGCCGTAGTTTTCGATCGCGAACGTATAGGTGAGCGTGCCGCTGTCGCTGACGCGGACCGGCTCAAGGGCCTTGACGATGCGGAGCTCTGCCGCTGCCGCCGCCGGGGCGTCTCCACGGCCGTGACAGCCTCGGTCAGGCTGCCGCCGGTGACGGTCACGGTGTTCTCAATCGTGCCCACTGCCGAGGGATCGGCAAAGGCATTGACGCGGGTCGTATAGACCAGCGTGATTACGCCGCCTGCAGGAACGGTGATGCCCTCGATGCGGATGCCGTTTGCCAGTACCGTGACGGCCGGGGCCGTCTGCAGCACGCCGTTCATGAAATAGCGGAGCGTCCCTGCCTGATACGTCAGCGGCGTGAGCTGCACCGTGCCGCCCGTGGCAGGAAAGTTCGTCGTGCCGAGCGTGTCGGTCACGGTCAGCCCGGTCAGCGCCGCCGCACCGGTGCTGCGCAGCTGGACGACATAGGTCACAAGGTCGCCGGTGCGGTAGCTCTCTGCGGCTGCCGTTTTCGAGGCGGTCAGGACCTGCACGAGCTCGCCCGTGACGATGTTGGAGTTGACGGTGCCGCCGTTGTAGGTCAGCGTGGCCTGATTCGTAAAGGATGCCATAGTATTTCTTCTTTCCGGAGAGCACATCGCCCTCCTTCGACAGCATATGCCGAAGGAGGGCGATCGGGAACCCGGCTCAGCGCCGCAGCCAGCCTGCGGGCAGCTCCGTGAGCGGGACCGGGAACGAGACGCGCGCGCCGATCTCGGCAAAGCGCTCTGCCAGCGGCGCGGGGATGCGGCCGTCGGGATCCGGGCTGAGGTTCAGCATGAAATTGGCGTGGCTGGCGAAGCACTGGCGCATGAGGCCGAGCGCCCAGTCGGCGCTCTTTGGCTCTTTTTCGTCGTCGCGGTAGAACCACGTCCGCGTCAGCTTCTGGCACAGTGCGCCGGGACCGGCAAAGCCGGGCGTCAGCTCCTGCCCGGCGCCGTTTTCGAAGAAGACGACGTCCGTGCCGGAGATGCCCTCCGTGCAGCCGATGTTCATGAGCAGGCAGTTCGGCTGCAGGCGCTTGACGAGGGCATCGACTTCCTCGAACGGCAGCTCGCGGTAGGACGGGCCGCCCCACGGGGCGTTCCAGCCGTCTATAATAAAATAAGGTATCTCGCCGTAGTTCGTCAGCAGCTCCGTGATCTGCCCGAGCACGAGCTCGCGCTGCGCAGGGGGAAAGGAGCGCCGCCCGATCCCGGCCGTCAGGTCGAGCACGGAGAAGTACAGGCCCGCCTGCAGACCGGCTGCGCGGAAGGCCCGCAGGAATTCCGCGACGATGTCCGTCCGGACCGTGGCCTGCGCGACGCTGTGGTTCCCAAATTCGGACGGCCAGAGTGCGAAGCCCTCGTGGTGCTTTGCCGTCAGGACGGCAAAGCGGCAGCCTGCGCTTTTGGCGATCTGCGCCCAGCGATCGCAGTCCGGCGCGCGGGGCGCCCAGTCAGATTCGGGGAAGGGATAACGGCGCGGCTCCCCGCCGTTTTCCAGATCGAATTCCCAGTCGATGATGTCGGGATTTGCATGGAACTGCACGGCGGCACTGTTCCAGTGGATAAACGTGCCGAGCCGGAGGTTGATGAAGTCGCGCTGAAGCGCACAGAGATGGTCCATTCGCGGGCCCGCCTTTCTGATTTTCTATGGGATGATTATACGGGCAAAGCAGGCGTTCGTCAAGCCTCTGCACGGCGCTGCGCGAAGCGCCGCTGCAGAAGATGCATGTCGTGGAAGTAGATGGGGACAAGGAAGCAGTCGGCCAGCAGCCATGCGGCGGGGTTTGCAAGGCAGATGGCGGTGTAGCCGATCCAGCGCACGACGGCAAAGCCGACAAAGCAGCGGGCGATCGTCTCAAACACCCCTGCAAACACGGCCTGCTGCGTGAAGCCGACGCCCTGAATGAGGAATCGGAGCACGTTGACAAGCGTCAGCAGGAAATAGCAGCTGGCGTTCCACACCAGAAACTGCTGCGCCAGCAGACCGATCTGGTCCCGGACGGCGGCGCTCTCCGCAGAGTCGAGGAACAGCAGCGACAGCTTGCCGCCGAAGAGGGCAAGAACGCCGAGGCCGAGGGCGGAATAGGCGAACATCAGCAGCACGCAGGCGCGCACGCCGCGGTGAATGCGGTCGAGCTTCATTGCGCCGTAGTTCTGCCCGCCGTAGACGGCCATGGTCGTGCCTGCGGCGTCGAACGGACAGGTGAAGAGCTGGCTGACCTTGTTTGCTGCGGTGACGGCTGCGATGGAGACCGCGCCGAGGCCATTCACGGCCGTCTGCACGACGATGGTGCCGATGGCGGTGACGGAATACTGCAGGCCCATCGGCACGCCGATGGCAAACAGCCGCGTGATATGTGTGCGGCTCGGCCGCAACTCACCGGGGCGAAAACGCAGAACGGGATAGCGCTTTCCCATGATGGCCAGACACAGCAGGCCGGAGATGGCCTGCGAGATCACGGTCGCCCACGCCGGGCCCTCCACACCCATGCCGAGAACGGCGACAGCCAGCAGATCGAGCGCAACGTTCAGCAGGGAGGAGAGAACGAGAAAATAGATCGGGGTCCGGGAGTCTCCGAGCGAGCGGATGACGCCGGAGACGAGATTATAAAGGATGATGGCGGGGATGCCGAGGAAAATGACGAAGATGTAGTCGTAGGCATACCGGAAAATATTGTCCGGCGTGTTCATCCAGCGCAGCACGGGCGTGCACAGCAGTGCCGTGGCCACGGTGAGCACCACGGCGAACGCAGCCGAGAGCCAGATGCTGTTTGCCACAAAGCGGCGCAGCTCCGCCTCGTCGCCCTCGCCGAATTTCTGCGCCACGGGGATGACGAAGCCGTTGCAGATGCCGATGCAGAAGCCGAGCACCAGAAAATTGACGGAGCTCGTCGAGCCGACGCCCGCAAGCGCGTCCATGCCGAGAAAACGGCCGACGACGAGTGTGTCTACCATATTATATAGTTGTTGGAACAGCAGGCCACCAAGCAGCGGCAGCAGAAAGCCGATGACCAGCCGCGTGGGGGAGCCGGTCGTCAGGTTCCGGGATGCGGTTTTTGCCATAAGAGTCCCTCCGGAGTCCATAGAAATCTCAATTTCAAAAAACGTCTGCATTGTATTCTCTGACCGAAAAAAATACAATCCGCAACCTTCTGATTTTTCCGCGCAATTCGGGGTCGGAATCCGTCAGAATGTACAAAAACAGGATTTTTCCCTGAAAAATGGACGAATGGGCGGAAAAATCGGGCAAAAAAAGCCCGGCTTTCGGGAAGCCGGACGAAAAAATCAGGGGATATTCCAAAGAAATGCATTGACGCGGAAGAAAAAATGTGGTAAAATCAATACCCAATGCTGTGAAGTGCGGCGCAGGCCAACCTCCACCTCATGGTCAGATTATACCACAGACCGCGCCGCACGGCAAGGGACTAAAATGAAAAAACAGCAACTGACCCACGCGTGTCATTGCTGAGACAGCGCACGAAACGACGACAGAAAGGCGTGATCAAGCAAATGCAAGTCAAGGACGTGAACTATGGCAAGACCGTTCGCAAGAGCTATGCCAAGTATCAGGAGATCCTGCAGATGCCCAACCTGCTGAAGATCCAGAAGGACTCCTACGACTGGTTCCTGCGGGAGGGCCTGCATGAGGTCTTCCGCGATGTGGCCGCCATCAGCGACTACACCGGCAACCTCGAGCTGTCCTTCCTGGACTACTCCCTCGATGAGAAGCCCAAGTACACCATTGAAGAGTGCAAGGAACGCGATGCAACCTATGCGAAGCCGATCAAGGTCCGCGTGCGCCTGCTCAACAAGCAGTCCGGCGAGATCAAGGATCAGGAGATCTTCATGGGCGATTTCCCGCTCATGACCAACGGCGGCACGTTCGTCATCAACGGCGCAGAGCGCGTCATCGTCTCCCAGATCGTCCGCAGCCCCGGCATGTACTTCGGCGATACCGTGGATAAGGCCGACCAGCACATCTATACTGCAACGGTCATTCCGTACCGCGGCGCATGGCTGGAATATGAGACCGACCTGCAGGACGTGTTCTACGTCCGTATCGATAAGAACCGCAAGCTCCCCATCACCTGCCTCATCCGTGCTCTCGGCGTGGAGACCGACGCGCAGATTTTGGAGCTGTTCGGCGAGGATCCCCGCATCGTCGCCACGCTGGAGCGTGACCCGTGCAAGACCCGCGAGGACAGCCTCCTCGAGATCTACCGCCGTCTGCGCCCGGGCGAGCCGCCCACGGTCGACAACGCCGCGGCCTATCTCGACGCGCTGTTCTTCGATCCGCGCCGCTACGACGTCTCCCGTGTCGGCCGCTACAAGTTCAATAAGAAGATGGACATCTGGACCCGCCTGAGCGGTCAGGAGCTGGCTGAGCCGGTCGCTGACCCGCTGACGGGCGAGATCCTTGCCATGCCGGGCACTGTCCTGACCCGTGCACAGGCGCAGGCCCTGTCGGCCCGCGGCGTGTGCGACGCCGTCATCCGCGTCGGCGACAAGGACCACAAGGTCTTCTCGAACTACATGGTCGACATGAAGAACTTCGTGGACTTCGACCCGGAGCAGTACGGCATCCACGAGAAGGTCTGCCGCAAGGTCCTGTTCGAGATGCTCGAGCAGCTCAAGGGTGCGGCTCCCGAGGCCTGGGAGGATGCCATTGAGGAGCGCCGCGATGAGCTCATCCCGAAGCACATCACGCGCGACGATATCCTCGCCACCATCAACTACCTCAACTGCGTCGTCATCGGCGCGGGCACGACGGACGACATCGACCACCTCGGCAACCGCCGTCTGCGCTGCGTGGGCGAGCTGCTGCAGAATCAGTTCCGCGTCGGCTTCACCCGCCTCGAGCGCGTCATCCGCGAGCGCATGACCGTGCAGGATCTCGACGTTGTCACGCCGCAGAGCCTCATCAACATCCGGCCTGTCACGGCGGTCATCAAAGAGTTCTTCGGCTCCTCTCCGCTGTCGCAGTTTATGGATCAGAACAACCCGCTGGCAGAACTGACGCACAAGCGCCGTCTGTCCGCACTCGGCCCCGGCGGTCTGTCGCGTGAGCGCGCATCCTTCGACGTCCGAGACATTCACTACACCCACTATGGCCGTATGTGCCCGATCGAGACGCCTGAAGGCCCGAACATCGGCCTGATCAACTATCTGGCGTCCTATGCGAAGATCAACGAATACGGCTTTATCGAAGCGCCGTTCCGCAAGGTCGACAAGGCAACCGGCAAGGTCACGGATATTGTCGAATACATGACCGCCGACGTCGAAGACGACTATTATGTCGCACAGGCTGCAGAGCCTCTGGACGAGGAAGGCCGCTTTGCGAACGCGCGCGTCATCTGCCGCCACCGTGACGAGATCATCTCTGTCGAACGTGAACTGATCGACTATGTCGATGTATCCCCGAACATGATGACCTCCATCGCAACGGCGTTCATCCCGTTCCTCGAGAACGACGACGCGAACCGTGCGCTGATGGGCGCAAACATGCAGCGTCAGGCCGTGCCGCTGATGGTCACGGAGGCCCCGATCGTGGCAACCGGCATCGAGCATAAGTGCGCCGTCGATTCCGAGGTCTGCATCACAGCTAAAGGCCCCGGCGTCGTGACCCGCGTTTCCGCAACGAACGTTTCCGTCAGCTACGACGATGGCAATACCGCCGATTATACCCTTACAAAGTTTGCCCGCTCCAACCAGGGCACCTGCATCAACCAGCGCCCGATCGTCACGGTCGGCGAGCGTGTGGAGGCCGGTCAGGTCATCGCCGACGGCCCCGCCTGCTCGCAGGGCGAGATCGCGCTCGGCAAGAACGTGCTCATCGGCTTCATGACCTGGGAAGGCTACAACTACGAGGACGCCATTCTTCTGAACGAGCGCCTGGTCCGCGAGGACGTCTTCACCTCCATCCACATCGAGGAGTATGAGACCGAATCCCGCGACACCAAGCTCGGCATGGAAGAGATCACCCGCGATATCCCGAACGTCGGCGAGGACACCCTCAAGGACCTCGACGAAAACGGCATCATCCGCATCGGCGCGGAGGTCACCTCCGGCGACTATCTGGTCGGCAAGGTCACCCCGAAGGGCGAGACGGAGCTGACCGCAGAAGAGCGTCTGCTGCGCGCCATCTTCGGCGAAAAGGCCCGCGAGGTCCGCGATTCCTCGCTGAAGGTCCCGCACGGCGAAGCCGGCATCATCGTCGATGTCAAGGTCTTCACCCGTGAAAACGGCGACGAGCTGGCCCCGGGCGTCAACAAGGTCGTCCGCGTCTATATCGCCCAGAAGCGCAAGATCTCTGTCGGCGATAAGATGGCCGGCCGCCACGGCAACAAGGGTGTCGTCTCCCGCATCCTGCCGCAGGAGGATATGCCCTTCCTGCCCGACGGCACCCCGCTGGATATCGTCCTGAACCCGCTGGGCGTCCCGTCCCGTATGAACATCGGTCAGGTCCTCGAGGTCCATCTGGGCTACGCGGCCCACGCGCTGGGCTGGAAGGTCGCCACCCCGATCTTCAACGGCGCGAACGAACGCGAGATCCGCGAGCTGCTCAAGCAGGGCGGCGTCGCCGAAGACGGCAAGACCGTCCTCTATGACGGCCGGACCGGCGAGCCGTTTGACCAGCGCGTCACGGTCGGCTACCCGTACTACCTCAAGCTCCACCATCTGGTCGACGATAAGATCCACGCCCGTTCCACCGGCCCGTACTCCCTCGTCACGCAGCAGCCGCTCGGCGGCAAGGCGCAGTTCGGCGGCCAGCGCTTCGGCGAAATGGAAGTCTGGGCGCTGGAAGCTTACGGCGCTGCTTATACCCTGCAGGAGATCCTGACGGTCAAGTCCGACGACGTGACCGGCCGTGTCAAGACCTATGAAGCCATCGTCAAGGGCCACAACGTCCCGACCCCGGGCGTGCCCGAGTCGTTCAAGGTCCTGGTCAAGGAACTGCAGTCCCTCTGCCTCGATATCAAGATCCTGGGCGAGAACGGTGAGGAAGTCGACCTCAAGGACGACGATGACGACGATTCCATCTACGGCGCGGGCGGCAAGGCCCTGCCGGAGGAAGAGATCACCATGGACGACGATCTGCCGAACGGCAAGGACGTCGACGCGGACGAAGCGGCGGACGCCGGCTTCGAGATCCAGGATGAGGACGACGTCTTCGGCCTGCTGAACGACAGTTATACCATGGACTCCGATGCCGATTCGGAGAATGAATAAGAAGGAGGCGGCAATACAATGAGTCATGCAACATTCAGCGCAATCCAGATCGGTATTGCTTCCCCGGAAAAGATCCGCGAATGGTCCTACGGAGAGGTCAAGAAGCCGGAAACCATCAACTACCGCACCCTGAAGCCCGAGCGCGACGGCCTGTACTGCGAGCGCATCTTTGGCCCGACGAAGGACTGGGAGTGCCACTGCGGCAAGTATAAGAAGATCCGCTACAAGGGCAAGATCTGCGACCGCTGCGGCGTCGAGGTCACGCGCGCCAAGGTCCGCCGCGAGCGCATGGGCCATATCGAGCTCGCCGCGCCCTGCAGCCACATCTGGTATTTCAAGGGCATCCCGTCCCGCATGGGTCTGCTCCTCGATATCAGCCCCCGCATCCTCGAAAAGGTTTTGTACTTCGCCAGCTACATCGTCACCGATCCCGGCGACTGCCCGCTGGCCAAGAACCAGATCCTGTCCGAAAAAGAGTACCGCGATATGCGCGAGAAATATGAGGACGATTTCAAGGCCGGCATGGGCGCCGAGGCCGTGAAGGAGCTTCTGCAGCAGATCGATCTGGAGGAGCTCTCCGAGCAGCTGAAAAACGAGCTGAAGGACGCCTCCGGCCAGAAGAAGCTGCGCATCATCAAGCGCCTTGAGGTCGTCGAGTCGTTCCGGATGTCCGGCAACGATCCGACGTGGATGGTCATGGACGTGCTGCCGGTCATTCCGCCGGAGCTGCGCCCGATGGTCCAGCTGGACGGCGGCCGCTTCGCGACCTCCGACCTCAACGACCTCTACCGCCGCGTCATCAACCGCAACAACCGCCTGAAGAGACTGATCCAGCTGCAGGCGCCGGACATCATCGTCCGCAACGAAAAGCGCATGCTGCAGGAAGCCGTCGACGCCCTGATCGACAACGGCCGCCGCGGCCGTGCCGTCACCGGCGCGAACAACCGCGCGCTCAAGTCCCTCAGCGACATGCTCAAGGGCAAGCAGGGCCGCTTCCGCCAGAACCTGCTCGGCAAGCGTGTCGACTATTCCGGCCGTTCCGTCATCGTCGTCGGCCCGGAGCTGAAGCTCTACCAGTGCGGCGTGCCGAAGGAAATGGCCATCGAGCTGTTCCGCCCGTTCGTCATGAAGAAGCTCGTCGAAGACGGTCTTGCCAACAACATCAAGTCCGCCAAGAAGATGATCGACAAGGGCAAGGACGAGGTCTGGGACGCGCTCGAAGACATCATCAAGGACCGCCCGGTCATGCTCAACCGTGCGCCGACGCTGCACCGCCTCGGCATCCAGGCGTTTGAGCCCGTCCTCGTCGAGGGCCGCGCGCTCAAGCTCCATCCGCTCTGCTGCACCGCGTTCAACGCTGACTTCGACGGCGACCAGATGGCCATCCACGTGCCGCTGTCCGCCGAAGCGCAGGCAGAGGCCCGCATCCTGATGCTCTCGGCCAACAACCTGCTCCGTCCGCAGGACGGCAAGCCGGTCACCGTGCCGACGCAGGATATGATCCTCGGCACCTACTACCTGACCTACCAGCGCTACGATGTCGACGCCTACGACACCATCCACGAGATCTTCCCGCTGCTCGAGTGCGGCAAGCTGCCGTATGAGAAGCCCATCTGGGTCAAGAACATCTGGGATGACGCCGAAGCGGAGGACTACCAGTACTATCTGCGCACCCGCGGCGCGCTGCTCGAAAACGAGACCGACCGCCCGGAGACCATCCCCGGCTCCTACCAGACGCTGGGCCAGGCTGTGGCCGCGCTGGACGCCGGCGAGATCCAGCCCGACGAGGTCATCTACGTCTGGAACATCTGGGATTCCGACGCCGATATCAAGGAAGAGAACCACATCTACGTCCGTACCGTCGGCGAATACGCCCGTCAGGCCCACGCGGCCGGCGACGTCCGCCCGAAGGAGTATTTCAAGTTCTACCACGACGAAGACGAGGCCATGATGGCTTATGCCGACGGCATGATCGCCATGCATGACCCCATCAAGGTCTGGAAAGAGCTCGAGATCGACGGCAAGAAGGAGCACCGCATCATCGACGCGACCGTCGGCCGTCTGATCATCAACGACGCCATCCCGCAGAACCTCGGCTTCAAGAAGCGCGAGACCGTCGACGACCAGTTCCCGCTGGAGATCGACTTCGTCGTCGGCAAGAAGCAGCTCGGCAAGATCATCGACAAGTGTATCCGCATCAACGGCTTCACGCAGTCGACCGAGATGCTCGACAAGGTCAAGGCCCTCGGCTACAAGTACTCCACCAGAGCCTCCATCACCGTCTCCATCGCCGATATGGAGATCCCGGAGAAGAAATACGAGCTCATCCACGAGGCGGAGAAGGAAGTCGTCAAGATCGACCGCCAGTTCAAGCGCGGCTTCATCACCAACGACGAACGCTACCGCCTGACCGTCCAGCAGTGGGAGAAGTCCATCAAGGACGTCACCGACGCGCTGCAGTCGAACCTCAAGCGCTTCAACCCGATCTTCATGATGGCCGATTCCGGCGCCCGAGGCAGCATGAACCAGATCCGTCAGCTGGCCGGTATGCGCGGCCTGATGGCAGATACGAACGGCCGCACGATCGAAATTCCTATTAAAGCGAACTTCCGTGAAGGCCTGTCCGCCCTCGAATACTTCATCTCCTCCCGAGGCGCTCGAAAGGGCATGACCGATACCGCCCTTCGTACCGCGGACTCCGGCTACCTGACCCGCCGCATGGTCGACGTCTGCCAGGACGTCATCATCCGCGAAAACGACTGCGGCTCTACCAACGGCAGCTGGAAGGGCGACTACTACGAAAAGGGCCAGCTCATCGACTCCTTCGGCAACCGCATCCGCGGCCGCTACCCGGTCTACGACATCACCGACCCGCAGACGGGCGAGCTGCTGCACTCCAAGGACGTCATGCTCCGCGAGGAAGACGCGGCCAAGTTCATCGCGCACGGCATCGATAAGGTCTACGTCCGCTCCGTCCTCGGCTGCAAGGCACGCTCCGGCGTCTGCGCCCGCTGCTACGGCATGAACCTGGCGACGAGCGAGCTCGTCAACCTCGGCGAGGCCGTCGGCATCATCGCCGCGCAGTCCATCGGCGAGCCGGGCACGCAGCTGACCATGCGTACCTTCCACACCGGCGGCGTCGCCGGCGACGATATCACGCAGGGTCTTCCGCGAGTCGAAGAACTCTTCGAGGCCAGAAAGCCCAAGAAGATGGCGCAGATCTCCGAGATCGACGGCGTTGTCGACGTCGACGATTCCCACCGTACCGCGCTTCGCAACATCACCATCACCGCCGACGACGGCGAGGTCAAGCAGTATCAGGTCCCGTACTCCGTGGGTCTGAAGGTCGAGCACGGCAAGCGCGTGCGCAAGGGTGAGCCCATCACCGACGGCGCGCTGAACCCGCACGACGTGCTGCGCATCTCCGGCATCGAGGCCGTGCAGGATTACCTGACGCAGGGCGTTCTCGCCGTGTACCGCCAGCAGGGCGTCGACATCAACGAGAAGCACATCGAGGTCATCATCCGTCAGATGATGCGCAAGGTCCGCGTCGAGGATCCCGGCGATACCACGCTGCTCAGCGGCACCGTGGTCGATGTCTTCGAGTTTGAAGACGCCAATGCGGCCGTCCAGGCCCGCATCGACGCGGGCGAGACCGAGCTGCGGCTCGCGACCGACAGCCTTATCCTCATGGGCATCACGAAGGCGTCTCTGGCAACGGAGTCCTGGCTGTCCGCCGCTTCCTTCCAGGAGACCACCAAGGTCCTGACCGACGCCGCCATCAAGGGTAAGGTCGACCACCTCGTGGGCCTCAAGGAGAACGTCATCATCGGCAAGCTCATCCCCGCCGGCTCCGGCCTCAAGGCCTACCGCGATTTCGACACCCTCAACACCCCGGAATCCATCGTGACCGAGGAAATGATCGACGACGAAAAGCTGTAACCCCCAAACAAAACCCCCTTCCCCGCACTGCGGGGAAGGGGGTTTTCTCCATGTAGGGGCGGGGATCTGCTCCGCCCGCGGGTGCCGATCTCATCGGAACAACGGGCGGAGCAGAGCCCAGCCCCTACAGAACGCACCATCCAAGGCTCCCCTTTCAGGGGAGCTGGCAGCCGAAGGCTGACTGAGAGGTTGTCGCAAATTTGCAGCGACCTCTCCGTCTCGGCTGCGCCGAGCCACCTCCCCTGGAAGGGGAGGCTTTAGAACTGCGCACCCCAAGGCTTCCCCTATGAGGGGAAGGCAGGGGGCTTACTGCTCCAGTGCTTGCTGCACGTTGTCCCAGACGTCGGGGAAGACGCAGGACTCGATCAGGGTCAGGGCGGGGGAGGGGTCTTCGTTTGCGGCCAGCGCGGCTTCGAAGGCGGAGGGGTCTTCCAGCCGGTAGATCGCGCCCGCGCCCGTCTCGTCATACAGGGCGGCGACGCCGCCGGATTCAAATACCAGCCAGACGATGGGCTCGCCCTGCGTGTCGCCCGGCTCCGGGTCCATGATGTTGAACGCGGTCACGAGCAGCTTCGCCCGCTTTTCCGTCAGGACCTGCTGCGTCCAGCCGTCTTCCGTGCGGGTATAGGCCGTGACCGTCCCGCCGGAGAGCGTGTCGTAGGGGGTGAAGGTGTAGGGGTCGGCGGGGGCCGGTTTCTCCTCATCCGGGAGGTGATATTCGTTCAGACCGCCCAGATCGATACTCGAGACCTCGCCGTCTGTTACGAGGATGCGCAGATACAGGTCTCCCGCGGTATAGCTGTAGATCCAGGTGTTTTCCGCGCTGCCGGGGGCAAATGCTGCGTCCGGGTATGCGGCATCGACGGCCTCCTGCGGACTGCCGATGCCGATGCCGGTATCGAGCGTCCAGGTGCTGGGCGACGTGACCCAGATCGAACAGAGTACGGCGTCAGGGCCATCGCGCACATCGTCTCCCACAAGCGTCAGTGACGCGTCGTACAGGACGTCTGCACTGCCGGACGTGTTGTAGAACCAGCAGATCTCCTGCAGTCCGTCGCCGCGTTCCACGGCGCCGCTGTTGCTGAAGGAATCAGGCCCGTCATGCAGGGACGCGACTTCTGCCTCCGTCATCCCCAGCCGCAGACCGCCGATCTCTGTCGCCAGAATGCGCGCCGCCGCGTCACCGTCGTCCCAGCCGTCGCTGGCCTCCGGTTCGCGCGGACTCTCGGTCGCCCCGACGGCGCTGTCTGTTTCCGCAGGCGCTTCCGCAGGCGCTTCCGCGGCGGGCGTTTCCGCCGCACTGGTGTCCGCGGTGGAGGCCGATTTGGTGCTGTTCGCGCTGCGCACGGCCAGCGGGATGGAGATGGCCAGCACCGCACACGCGGCCAGCGCCGCAATGGGCAGCCAGCGCGGCTTCCGCCTGATGTCGGCGGCCTCTTCGATCATGCCGTCGCTCAGGTTTCCGATGCAGCGGAACAGGTCTTTCGTCGTCATACCGCGATCCCCTCCTTCAAAAGCGCGTCGCGCAGTCCCGCGCGCAGGCGGAACAGCCGGGACTTGACCGTGTTTTCCGACAGGCCGAACAGGCCGGATAAGCGCCGGACAGAGTCACCGTAGTAATACCGGCGGACGAACAGCTGCCGGTTCTCGCGCGTCTGCGTGCGCAGATATGCCTCGATCGTCAGCGTGACGGCCTGTGCGTCCAGCCGCGCGTCGACGCGCTCGCCGCCCGGCAGGCAGTCGGCAAGCTCCGAGAGCAGGATCTCCGTCTGCCCGCCGCCGCGCTTCTGCGCGCGGGCTGCCTCCCAGCGCGTAAAGGACAGATTGCGCGTGATGCGCCCGACAAACGCGCGCAGACAGCCGGGCCGCGCGGGCGGGATGGCGTTCCAGGTGTGCAGCCACGTGTCGCTGACGCATTCCTCCGTATCCTCGTGGCTGCGCAGGATGTTGAAGGCGATGGAGCGGCAGTAGCCGCCGTATTTTTTGCCGGTCTCGGCAATGGCCCGCTCCTCGCGGGCAAAGTACAGATCAAGGATCGTTTCGTCTTCCATATCGGACCTCCTCTGGTTCTCCTGCTCATACAGACCGGAAAATTTCGCGCTGGTTGCAGGATTTTGGGTTGATTTTTTTCGCCTGCCGTGCTATGCTCACCATGCAAAATGCATGAATTCGTTCATAAAGAACGGGAGGAAAGAGAAAAATGCAAGAGCAATTGCAAAAACTTGCAGTTTCGAAGCAGGAGGTGCTCCACTGCCTCGGCATCGTCGGAGCGGGATTTTTATATTCGCTGGGCATCAACCTGTTTGTGGTGCCCGCGGGGCTCTATACGGGCGGAATTATGGGCTTTGCGCAGCTGCTGCGTACCTTATTTCTGCATGTGACCGGGCTGGAGCTGAAGATCGATATCGCGGGCATCATCAACTATGCAATCAACCTTCCGATTTTATGCATCGCGTGGCGGCGGATCGATCACCGCGTGGTGTTCAAGACCCTGCTGTCCGTCACGTCGACGACGGTGTTTCTCTCTCTTGTCCCGCGGACGGGCATTCTGGGCGGCGATAAGCTGGCCGAGTGTCTGATCGGCGGCATGCTCTGCGGCTGCGGTATCGGCATCACGCTCTGGATGGGCGGCACGTCGGGCGGCATGGACGTCATCGGCATGATGCTCCTCAAGCGCGGCTCGCATACCTCCATCGGCCATGTGAATCTGATCTGGAATCTGGCGCTCTACGCCATCTGCGCAGCCGCGTTCAACCTGTCGACGGCGATCTATTCGATCCTCTTCTCGTTCATCTCCACCACGGCGATGGATAAGCTGCACATGCAGAACATCAACGTCGAGGTCACGGTCGTCACGAAGGTCCTCAGCCCCGAGATGGAGCACGAGATCCTCGTTGACCTGCACCGCGGCATCACGCGCTACGAGGGCGTGGGCGAATACACCGGCCAGCCGGTGCACATCTTCTATATCCTCGTCACCAAATACGAGATCAGCCGCCTGCGCGCCATCGTCTGCAAACACGACCCCCACGCATTCATCGTCGCCAAAGACGGCGCGGTGGTCTATGGAAATTATAAGCGAAAGATCTGAAATAAGCAACCGAACGCCCCCAAGGCTCCCCTTCCAGGGGCCGATTCCCCCTATCAGGGGGAAATGTCCCG
>ENA-UONW01003086-UONW01003086.1-human-gut-metagenome-genome-assembly--contig:-CS52-NODE-3086-length-14632-cov-28.783906_pt1 | contig 14632 bp, 17 predicted proteins | sample MGYA00242463_ERZ724010 | MGnify/ENA metagenome assembly ERZ724010 | reverse complement strand
GACTCCGCCGGAGTCTTACTGCTTACAACTCCGGCTCGGTCACCCCCTCTGACGCTGGAGGCCGCTGGCGTATCATTATGGTCTTTCCCGCCACAATTCTGGTTTGCCAGACCGCCCACTGGGGCTTGCCGGGAAAGGAACGTACCTGTTATGCTGGGTATTCGGTTGTCAAGGTGCAAGACGATGACTATTTATCATCGATCAGAGCCAAGTCTCGAAGGATTGACCGTATGTAAACGCGTTCTTCTTCTGGAACTATATACATAATTCTCAATAACGCCGCCGTTTCATCCGGGTCAAGGAATCTAAGGTTTTTTCTTTTAGTTTCCAACTTAATTCCACCATTCGGCCCAGTTTGTGACGATATGCGGTAACTCAGTGATAATACATCGACATCATTTCGGATTGTCGCGTAAGATACTCCAAACCGCACTGCCAAGGGTCGTATTTTGACATAATCATCTGCGAAATATAAAATTTCAATGATTTCACGGCGGCGTGCCGGAGTATCTATCACTCAGTCACCTCCTTCCTGCTGGCTCTATATTCAGCCTACTACCGATTGTGCTAAAAACCCCCGCACAATCCTAAAATTTTCTGAAATTTTTCTGCTCTGCTCATATCCAAAGAAAACAGGTCATGCGTTTGCTATAAACGCATGACCTGTTTTCTTTACTAGATGTACGGTTTCTGTTTTGAAATGGTTACAAGTTCTTTTCTTGTATTTCTATCCCTATGAAGTTTCTTTCACGACCTATTTTGTATAAAAAAAGCCCATAATAAGCACTCACGGGTCTATTTATAGCACTATTTAGCCCTCAAATATTGCGTTCGAAACTGATACCCTTATTTTGAGGTGACTACAATGCAAGATATTTATACATTAATCGGTCAAAATATTCGCCACAGGCGCAAAGAAAAGCACTTGACTCAAGAAGCACTCGCCACAAATGTCGAAACTTCCGCGCAATATATCAGCCGTATCGAACGCGGACAGGTCTGCCCATCTCTCGAATTTCTTTATAGATTGTCCTCTGCATTGGAGTGTTCCATTTATGCATTGCTCCCATCTTCGACTCCAAACGCACCAACTAGTTTCTTCTCTCAGGAACTGGCCAGCCGACTTAATAGTTGTGATCCTCAAAAGCAACAGTTTTTAATGAATTTCATTTCGTGGTATCTTCAGCAGCCAAATTCATCCATTTGAATAGACCCTTTTTATAGGTCAAAGGAATTTTATGCTCGCACTGTATATCTCACTGTTAGATACTGAAGAACAAATCAGTAAATTTGAACACATCTATACCAAATATAAGGGGCTTATGTTTTATACGGCCAACGGAGTTCTTCACGATTCTTATTTGGCTGAGGATGCGGTTCATGAAACCTTTTTGGATATAATACGGATTATAGATAGTATACGCGCCAACAATGAAAAGGAACTGTCCCAATTTCTCAAGACGCTGACCCACCATAAAGCCGTTGATATCATTCGCAAATGTAGCTCGCAGAAAAAGTCCGATACCGAAATAGAAGCGCTCGAAACCATAAAGTCTGACGTAAATGCTGAGACCATCGTAATCGATAAAATCGATTACGAAAATATGCTGCTTTTGGTTCAGTCCATGGATGAGAAGTATAAAACGCCGTTGCTTTTAAAGGTTCAGGGCTATAAAGTCAGCGAGATTGCCGAAATCCTCAACATTTCACCCGGAAATGTAAAGGTTCGCTTGTACCGTGCGCGTAAAATCATTCTGTCCGGATTGGAGGAAGAAGGTAATGAATGATGACAAAATCCGTATTTCCCCAGATGCCTTGATCACAATGATCGTGACGGAAGCACAGAACCGAGAGCTCGCGCAAATGCCAAGCCTTGAAGAAATGAATGAGGCATTTCATCCTTCTGAAAAGTTTTTGGGCAAGATGGATTCTCTCGTCCGGGAAACTAAAAGTAAGGCGAAGCATAAGCAACACGTTCTTAGCTTCAAAAGATTTTTCATTACTTTCGCTACAGCTCTATCTATCTTTTCATGTACCATGCTCCCCGTTAAAGCGGTGCGGGAGGCTGTTGTGACCACGCTTCTTGAATGGCATGATAAATTTGTATCGGTTATGTTTGTCGATGATGCTGGTACATCCGCTACAGACACATTCCAGGTGACTACTGCCTATATTCCTTCCGGGCTTACACAAATAGAGTCCTCACCCAACGATTCCAACACTTATTATGCTCTATATGAAGATGAGCAAAAGCATACATTTTCAATTCGGATACTTCCAATTGAAAATGTACAGGTTACTTCTTTGGATAGCGAATTTTCTTCATATTATTCACTAAGTTTCGATGGCACACAAGCTATTTGGGGCATCATGGATGATGGTTTGAATGCCCTTCTATGGGAAAAAGGGGGACTATCATTCAAAATCAGCGGTTACTTTGATTTATCTGAAATCGTCAAGGTTGCCAAGGGCATAGAAATAAAATAATTTCCACGTTTTTGTAACCTTTTTTGCTTCTGTACGAATACCTTTATAAGAGGTTCGTATAAAAACATAAAGGAGCAAAACAATGAAAAAAAGACTTTGTGCCGTTCTTGTCACACTTTTGGCACTTATGATGTTTGCTACATCTGCTTTCGCTGCTGAAATGCGTTGGCGTAATGTTGCATCGCTTTCTCCCAGCATTTCCGCAGGCGATGGCAGATACACTTGTGAAGTCTATGGTTTATCTGGTACCACGAAAATCGATTGCACGCTCGTCCTCTACGAGAAGAGCTGGCTGGGCACTTATTCGGAGGTTTCTCGCTCGTCCTCGACTTATTATGGCCAAGTACATGAATTTTCCGGCAGAACTAACATCAAATCTGGCACCACCTATAAACTGGTAACCACTGCAACTGTCACGCGCAATGGCTCTGCCGAAACAGTCAGCAACACATTTGAAAAGAAGTGCTGACCGTCCAAATACAACAATAAATAATATAAGAACCTCCCAAAATCCTCGGCTTTATACAGCCGAGGATTTTTTGTTTGGTTTGTAACCAAATGTCGATTTCAAACGGACTATTAAGTGCTCTAAAACAAATGGTCGATATATAGGGAGGGGAGTTTGTGCTGGTGTTCTATCTCGCATCGCTTGATGACGATGCGGAAAAAGACAAATTTGAATACATATATCGAAAATACTACTTGTTTATGCTGCGTACGGCATCTTCCATCATAAAGAATCCCTCACTTGCTGAGGATGCGGTCCACGAAACCTTTGTGCAGCTTCTCAACGAAATCGATACACTCAGGATCGACAATGAAAAAGCGTTGAAGTCTTACCTATATATACTCACCCGTGAAAGAACGATTGATTTTCTTCGAAAGTGGGAACGTCGCCGAGGTTCTCCATTGGACTACGAAAGCCGTTTAGCTGCGCTTGATAGCTTTGTTGAGCCTGAAGAAATTGCTTTAACAAATCTTCAATTAGATAAGGCCATCGCGTTGCTTTCCGAAATGCCATCTATTTACAGCCGCACCTTAATGCTACGAGTAAAAGGCTATTCTATCCGCGAAATAGCACAAATCACAAATTCGAGTGAGTCAAATGTTAAGACACGCATACATCGTGCACGGGCTTTTCTACTCAAATCTTTCGACTCTTAACGGGAAAAATTTTTAAAGCTGGTTTACATTTACAGATGATTTTTCTCTTTCCCCTTTCAGGAGGGGAAGAAGAAAATGGAATCATCTCTTTATTCTTGTATTCAAGCTATCCAAGACGGCGACAAAGAGCAGGCACTTGCTTTTCTGGAGAAGTTTTCTCCCTTGCTCAAGAAGTATGCATACTTCCTGCAAACAGAAGATGCGCTGCAAGAGCTTCAGTGCTTTCTGCTGACTTTCGTCAAAAATTTACATCTCAATAAGTTGACTTCAAGCACCGATGGTGCTATCATTAGCTATATCAATAAGACGATATATCATCATTATATCGCACTTTCGAAGGGCAACCGGCACAAAATCCCAACGGTGTCCATCGAGGATAAGTCAGACTTCGATCCGTTGCAGTTTGACTCTAACTTTGGTGAGTCTGATACATACTCAAATCTCTTTCTGATGGATCTCCAACGCGCATTGACTGCTGACGAATACCATGTCATCTATGATCACTTTTTCCGTCAATATAGCATTCAGGCGATCGCTGCAAGAGATAAGAAATCTCGTCAAGCCATAAACAAATGCAAAAAGATTGCATTAGAAAAATTACGTCGTTATTGGGGAATCAAGCAATAATCATCACGTATACTGTTACCGCTTTTCAATTTTCCGGGCTGTTTCGCAGAAAAATTCAAAGGAGGTATCTGTTATGAAGCATCCGATTACTAAAATTATTCTTCCGATTACCTTAAGTACTTTGCTTTTAACAGGCTGTCAATCGCCTTCCACATCGGGTTCATCGCCCAGCTTGTCTCAGCCTTCTACCGTAATCCCCTCTGCTACGGTCTCTCCTGTGCCAGATGAGCCTGCTTCGTCAACGCCTATGGTAGAAAATCCACAGGATACGGCATCCGAGGCAGAACCGTCCGAGGATATTATGCAAAAGGAAATAGATACGTCCGATTGGATGCCCGCTGATCCTTTCGACATTGACTTGGCAGAGATTGAAGACTTTCTGAATGATAGTAAGTTGTTGGGTATTTTAAGTGGGCGTAATACAAAAGTTATTTTGTCTGAATCCGATGAGTCCAGGCAGTATTTAAGGTGGGCTGTATCCCTCTGCTTAACACAGGCCGCTTCCGACAAAGGGCTTCCTTTGCAAACCAACGAAGATGGTGTGCCTTATTTTCCAATTTCCGATTTTGAAGAAGCCGCATATGAACTGTTTGGAATCCAATACGACTTTTCTTCTTTGGCTGAATCTGCATCTGACCGCGCCCCAGACGGGATGCTTTGTGTGACATGGGGCTATGAAAATTCATTGGCTGGAACCACTATCCAAGAGAACACCTTATTAAAGGGAAATGGAGAATATTCTGCTATCCTAGAAAATCAATTTTATAATCCGGGAGAGGATTCCACAGTTTATCTTGAGCAAATTGTATTCTCCCAAAATAATTCTTATCGGTTTTCACCTATTCGTATTTCGCAAGTTAAAAGTATACAGTAAAAAGCAGGTACAGCAACCAAATACCCACAAGGGAGTTTTGCTGTACCTGCCAATAAAGCTTTAGTAAGTAATTTTATATGTTACATATCAATCAAGACCTATCAACATGATAAAACGGCAATGCATTGATGGGGTCTACCACCGGCAAAAGACTAATTGAAGTCCAGCCTTTCACACCGGGAGCCATTCGAGCATCGTTACCTACAAATAGGCCGAAATGCAGGTGCGGACCGGTAGACTTTCCCGTGTTTCCAATCGTACCGATGCGATCGCCTTTCTTCACCTGCTGGCCGGGAGTTAAAGTTGGAGCCGAAAGCAAATGCATATAAAGGGTACGCGCATATTGGCCCGACATATTCGTGGTAGGATTGCTATGATTAATAGCAATGCAGTTGCCCATAGTCCACATATTAGTACCGGAGTCCGGATGATTTGCATCTTGAACAAAAGAAACTACGCCATCCGCAAATGCATAGACACCATGGTCTGCATGCTTATCGCGGATATCAATTCCCAGATGCTGTCGTTCAGTGTCGGTTGCCTTGAGTCGGAAATCATCAGAAAGTTTCTTACAGTACGTGGGATATACATATTTGCCATAGGGGCCGAGGCCACCGCCTGTACCAGTGTTGCCACCCGCATTGGTTTTCTCGATTAGCTGCCATACCTGATTTGCACCGGTATTGCGCGCGGCCCACTTGACATTTGCGCCGCTTGCAGTACTTTCTGCCGTCAGGTACAGGTTATTATCCGCATCATTGCGGTAGCACTGGATTAGATAGAGGTTTCGGCTTGCATCAATCGTCTTAAAATTAATTTTAGAATCATTCTTATTGTCGCTCCAAGTATGGATATCACAGTTACCATAGTTAGAAGACCCCAGCCAGATATTCAAAGCGTAATCATAATTGATTGCGCTTTTGATTCGGGCAAAGCCGTTGTCGATATCGACTCGCCAAAGCTGGTCAAGAACATCCTGCTTGCTCCACACAATCACATTTCGATTCTGAGAAACCTGCGTATTGCCATAAACGCTTAAAGCAATACCGGTATTGTTTTGGGGGACAATCCAATAGATTTTGCCATTTTCATAGCCCATAGGTATACTTCCTTTCATTTTTGTTTTTTCACCTCGTCAGGTGCTTTTGTGAACGTTCACTAAGTAAAGAGAATATAATGCATCTTTTGTAAACCGATATTTTAGAAATATCAAGATTGCTATTTAGTATTTAAGGGGGTAAGATTATGAATTTTCAAAAAGCAGCATCTGTTCTTTTAAGTGCGTTAAGCGTCTGCTTCTTATCGAGTTGTGATATTTCATTAGAAGAGCCTGCTCCTTCTAGCAAGTCCCAAGACGGTTCAGTTCTTTCCAATAGCCACGAGGAAAGTACATTCACTACAGATTCAAGCCTCTCTAAATCGGAAAGTTCTGCTCCATCAAGTCCTGTAGCAACAGACACCCCAGAACAATCCCCTATAGATACCACAAAGGAATATTCGGATCTTTCCTTTTTAACAACTGACCAACAAGAATTGTATCGGGTTGCTTATGATGCTAAAGATGGATTGTACGGTATGGGAGATAACCTTATGTATCTATGGGGCTATCGACCTGTTTTGGACGATAACGAAGCTGTCGTTTACATAGACGAGGACTATGTTTTATACGATGCTAATTTTTATGAATTTTCAAATCATATCCACCAAATTTTCACAGATAGTTTTCTTGCTAACTCCGACTATTCTGTAAAGTTCATTGATTACGATGGAGATGTTGCGGTCAACTACAGCCTCAAAAAAGATATGGTGTATGGTACAACCATTCAAGTTAATGAAGCCTTTCCCGACACGTATCGCTTGGTTTGCAGTTCAGAAAACAGCATTGATTTCACATTGATTTCCCACTATGATCGAAATGGATGGAATGGCCCAAATGATTCAATTGATGTTTACACTATCGAATATCCAATACGCATGATTAAATTGTCTGATGGTTGGCGTATTGATGAATTTCATACCACCATGTTCGGGTGACAAAATCAAGGGAGACTAGTCTCCCAGTCTCCCTCGATTCTTGTAGTTCTTCCTTTACATGAAGTTTGCCGTTATTGCAGCGCTTTTGACGTCAATGTTTAGATGGTGCTTTGCGGATTTTGGTAATTCCCAAAGATGTACCGTAGCAACTAAGATTCATGCCCGCTGCCAAAGATTTTCTCGTACCGTCTGCCGGATCAATAATGATGATATCTTCAAAACTGGAGCCGCTCGTATAATCAAATGCGAGCATCCAATGCCCCTTCCCACCGGGGCAATAGCAAATTGGCGGGATACCTGTATCAATGATAGATTTAATATATGCCACCGTTTCTGCATCCGTCGGGCGTTTTGCCACCTCCGTATCCAAAATAAAGCTCCAACCATTTTTCGTCAGCCATGTGTAACCTTTGTTGGAATTCCAGAGTTTGATGTTCCCATCGCTTGTGGTAACGTATCCATCAAAAGAGGTCACCGTATAATTTTCTCTGTCCCGATACGCCGCAGCCATAATGCCCGCCGTAACAGCACACCCATTGCCTTGGAACCAAGGTACCGGATGATTTTTCTGGCTCAGCCATACAGGGATAACAATTTTCCCGCTAGTGCTACCACCGCCGCTAGTCTGCGTAGTGCAAAGCTGCCATACCTGATTATCTGCACCAGATGCACTTTCCCACGTCAGAGAAGCACCGTTCGAATTGGATGCCGGAGTCAGGTACAGGTTGTGGTTGATCATCTTGATGCGGTACAGGTTGTTGGCTGCATCGACAGTCAGCAGATCAATCAGCGCATCTCTTTCGTTACCAGAAACCCGAAAGAAATCGCACACGCTGCCAGCCCCGCGGCCATAGATGTTCAGACCATACGCATTGTTGAGGTCAGAAAGCAGCTGGCAACCACCGCTAACCTGATGGATTTTAAGGCGTTGATCTGCTGCACCAGTTGCCGCATACAGCGTAGCTTTCTGGTGATCTGCAATGCTACCATTGCCATAGCGATTCAGCCAGAAACTGCTGTTGCCGCGATACGGACGGAAATAGTAAGAGTGCTCAAAAGTGTAAGCCATTATTTTTTCACTCCTTCATTGAATTTTGTTCTTGCACCTCGTCAGGTGCTTTTGTGAACGTTCATTAAGTAAAGAGAATGGGAACAGATTTTTGTAAACTAATATTAAAAAATCAACGCAAAATCTGTGATGTTACCGACCTTTTTCAGAATGCTATGCTTTCCCCTTCATACGCGCCTCCGAAGCTGTTCAAAGAATTTTATATGAGGAATAAATACAAAGTGTGTCGTGCTACTGCTTTTTTAACTTAATGATAATAGGATTTCTTGCCTAAAAGGAGGGTTTACTTATGAAAAGACCAAAAGCACTCGCAATGATTTCAATTACATTAACTGCTTTTGTGATTTCTGGATGTGGTATCACCATAGCACAATCTTCTTCCAACTCGAGCGATTCTGAAAGTAGCGCTCCTGCTTCAAACAGCCCCGAACAGAATGTTTCTGATTTACCATCTACACCTCAAATTATTTCGACGCCTGCGTCTTCTGCTTTAAGCGAAGCACTCAGTAATACATCGGAATCTTTTTGGCTCTTAGCTAATCATGAACAGTATTTGACAGGCGTAGTAACTGATTGCCATTTTGAAACGTATCCGCAAAAATCATATATCTGTTTTACTTCAAACGGACAAGAATATCGGATAGAAGGTAGCTTAGGCCAAGGGGGTGAAGGTCTTTTACAATTTCATAATCAAGGCTCCTATTCTGGAAAAGATTCTGAGGAATGTCATTCCGGCTGGTATATAGTCGCCTATTTTGAAGATGATTTAACTACAGTGCAAACCACGATTACGCAGCCTAAAGACATTTTTCTTTCAGCTTCCGAGGATGTTTACAATCAAATTCCAAAAGTGGATTATTCATTATCTGTGTTGCATAAAAATTTTGATGATATCGATGACAAAAGAGTTTTTATCCCATCTGAAGCAATGCAGCGAGTTTCCGACTATGCTGGATTAAATGGTATGCAAAAGCAAAGCCTCTCCGCAGGCGTTTACATATATACCAATGGGCAGCACACATTATCTTTCCAAGGCCTTCATTATAACAATTATTATCATTTGGACCGGGAAACCGCCGCTAAGATATATTCAGATGACCCGACTTTATCTGTAAAGTATCGTGATACATCATTTCCTGGTGATGGTATTACATCACAACCATTTATCGAATATGAAATCATTGACAAGCATGGAGACAATACTGACTTTTACTATGTCACTATTAGTGGGGAAGTCTCTCCACTTCAAACGCTTTACGATATGGACAATGGTGTTTTAATCAAAAAATAAGAAACGGGAACTGCCCGATGCAGTTCCCGTTCCCGTTATTCGCCAGACATGTATCCGTACGGACGAATCGTAGTTAAAGGATTACTAGGATTGTAGCTGGAGCCTGCGGGGCCAGTAGAACCCGCAGGACGAATTTCAAAGTGAAGATGTGTAGCCGCTACACCGGCATTACTCTGATAGCCAATAATCTGACCCGCATTCACAGTTTGACCTTTAACCACAGGGATGTTCTTCATGTGGATATACCATGTCATCTATGATCACTTTTTCCGTCAAGATAGCATTCAGGCGATCGCTGCAAGAGATAAGAAATCTCGTCAAGCCATAAACAAATGCAAAAAGATTGCATTAGAAAAATTACGTCGTTATTGGGGAATCAAGCAATAATCATCACGTATACTGTTACCGCTTTTCAATTTTCCGGGCTGTTTCGCAGAAAAATTCAAAGGAGGTATCTGTTATGAAGCATCCGATTACTAAAATTGTTCTTCCGATTACTTTAAGCGCTTTTCTTTTAACAGGCTGTCAATCTCCTTCTTCATCGGTTTCATCCCCCAGCTTGTCTCAGCCTTCCACTGTAACATCTCCCGCCACAGCATTCCCTACGCCAGAGGAACCAGCTTCGTCAGCATTTACGGTAGAAAACCCACAGGATGTAGCATCTGAGTCGGAATCATCCAACATTGACGCTTCAACAGCGTCCGGTTCAGCGTCATCAGACATTAAGGATGAACCATATCTATCATCACAAGATTTGCAAGTGCCAGTCCCTGATTTTTTAACCGATGAGCAGAAGCTACTTTATCTGCGCGCTTATAAAATGATGCTTATACGCATCGGCACTTATGCCATTGATGATACGCAATATTTCCCTTGCGATAATCCAGATACCACACGAACATATACGGATACCATTTCTGTCGATGGATATGAATACACCCCTGCACTAAATCATTACCGACAATGGGATTCGTTTTATAGCACATTACGCAGTATTTTTACCGAGAGTTTTCTTGATTCCGATTATCTATCCTCCGATGGGGTGACCTATTTCCGCCCAATAGAGGGAAATATGTATTATATTTCGACTGAGCGCGGTTTTGACCCCGGATATAACCAAGATTCAACATTGATGGATTTTTCTTTGCGGGAAGATACCCCTGACAAAATTGTTATCCAAGTGACTGCAACCTATGCCATTGATGAATCAAGCAGCCAAGCCTTCCGTCAAGCGGTTCTGGATGGACTCATATCTAACACAAAAAATTACTCAATTGCACTGGTTCGAGGAGATGACGGATGGCGTTTTTCTCAATTTGATGTTCCCTACTAAGGCATACTAAGATTAAGATTCATCCAAAAGAGCCTTTGTGTGATTTCAAAATCACACAAAGGCTCCGAGGTATAACTTTGTCAAATATGCTATACAGCTATGGTTACTTTGTGATGGAAATTTTCATTACTGTAGCGAACCACTTGGAATTGCATTAATTGCGCTTGGTGAGGATATAATTCACGACCGTTGTCATCGAGTTGCGATTCATGGCTTCTTGCAGCGTATATTTACTGCCAGTGCCGGGATCAAGAACAATGAGTTCAGAAGTCGATGCACCGTTGCCAGTGTAGCCAACGCCGACAACAAAGTGTGTAGTGCTATTGTTCTTCAACTTGATGATAATAGGATTGTTTGCCTGAATCTGTGCTTTTGCAACGGCAAACACATTGCGCGTACCACTAGGATTGTAGCCATCCGCTTTGATTTCACCTGCACAACTGGAAGGAATTTCCCAATAAAGTAGGCCATTGTCGGACCACTTGCACTCCTGATAAATTTCATTGGCGGAATACTGGCGAGGGCCAAAAATATTGGCAATATCAAGCAAGCAAGTAAGCGAGCAACCATACCTATCGCAAATACTCATAACCTCTGGTGTAAACTGACTCCAGTTGTAAGTTCTGTTGGTAGGCAGATCAATCTCACCCTTGGTGTTGGAACCACTTACCTTTTCCAGCTTAAAATACTGGCGATTACTATTGATTTTGCTGGTCCAGTACAGATAGTTGTCATCCGCATTTTTGGTCAGGTAAAGGCCGCGCTTTGCCAATTTGATACGCATATTGCCGTTTTCAGTTTCGGTATTGATGAGCGAATCCTTCTGCGTTTCAGCTGTACCGTCATAATACCATACGATTGCGTTATTGTTACCGCTATGGCGATTCATGACTTTACTATTGTCGCGCGCCAAGCGCATCAATACAAGATCGCCAACATAGTCAAGGCCCCACTTCTGGTCATTGTTGTCCAGCCAAGTATACAGCAACAGACGTGTGCCATTTGCTACGGCAGAGCTGCTATCAGTAGAATAAAGATTGACAACTTTGCCCGTGGCCGGATGGATGATTTTGTAATAGTCCATTTTGTTTCTCCTTTGCTTAATTTTCCGTTTAGTACCTCGTCAGGTGCTTTTTTGAACGTTCATTAAGTAAAGAGAATAGAAAGTACTTTTTGTAAACCAACATTGAGTCTGATACATACTCAAATCTCTTGCTGATGGATCTTCAACGTGCATTGACAGCTGACGAATACCATGTCATCTATGATCACTTTTTCCGTCAATATAGCATTCAGGCGATCGCTGCAAGAGATAAGAAATCTCGTCAAGCCATAAACAAATGCAAAAAGATTGCATTAGAAAAATTACGTCGTTATTGGGGAATCAAGCAACTATGAAGAAATTAATTTTGTTATTTATTGGTAGTATTATACTTTTCAGTCTTTGGAAGTGTGTATTTTTTCCGTCCAAGGATTCCACAAGTAGTTCTGAAAATTTTCCTATCCCATCATCATCTTCAGATACCACTTCCAAAGAGCCAAATGAATCCGATGCCGTTTTGAAATCCTCCAATTCCATGCGGGAGTCATTATCGTCCTCTTCGAGTACATCTGACGAACCCTTTTCGACAGATGAGTCGAACGATTATAAATCCGAAGAACTTATTGATACAACAGCACAGAAATTCTTTTCAGTTCCGGAAAATCTTGCTTATTTCAAAATATATCTTGAAATTCTTGCATCTTATGTGTATGAGCCCTGTGAGATGTCAGGTCTTGCAAGTCATCAAATTATAGACCCAGCCATCTTTATGTGTAGCAGCAATTCGTTGATTATTGATAACTCGAATGGAATAATCACATTAAAAGAGTCGGATGTCGAAAATTGGGGAAAGAAACTTTTTGGCACTACAATCGACTTTAATCAGATTGATGAGCAAAGGCCGTATGCCTTTTTTATGCAGTATGATAATGCGAATCACATAATTTCCGCACATTCTTTCTCCGATATTATCGCCGTCCGAGGCTATGGAGTAGATAGTGACAATGTTCAAATCCAAATAAATGGAACGACCATATATGTAATTGCTCCTATTTTAAAAATTGAAGATCGCGGTATTTGGGAAAATTACCACGTTTTGCGTTACACCTTTGAATTCCGAGACGCTGAAACAGATGCCCCATATTGTCTGCTTCAGAGCGTGGAATTATGTTCCTAAGATTGTGCTACGGGATTGTTCATTTGGGTTACTATTTGAGTTTTTCGCTTATAGAAAAACTCCTTCTGGAATTCTAACGCATAGCCAAAATTCCAGAAGGAGAAAGTTGTGGAACATTCTCAACAGAATTGAAATTGTTTTTTATCAATCTCAATGGTGTGTTTTATATCTTTTTAGTGCGTAATATAATTGAGCGGGTTCACCCAAATACCAGAATGATACAGTTCTTGAACAGTCGAGTTGTTGAAATAAGTCCCCGTTTTAACCTCAAAATGAAGATGAGATCCATCGCCATTGATAGCAACAACTTTACCAGTATTGCCAACATAGCCAATCAGATCGCCTTCCGCCACATATTGGTCGGCGGAAATCAAGCTAGTAGGCGCCTCGCGCAGATGGTAGTAACAGGTCATTCCGCAAGTGTTACCCTTGCTATCAAAATGTTCCAGAAAAACAGCATTGCCGATAGAGTCAACGGCAGCTTCGTTTGTGGATCCCTGCCAGCTATAGACGCGAATTACGCGTCCACTTGTTGCTGCATAAACAGGAGTACCCTTACCTGCAATATAGTCTACCCCGCGATGCCCACCATCGCCAAAATACGTACTAATTGCAGAATAAGAAACAGGGCATCGCAGCGAAAGACCATTGCCAGTTGCGCTGCCGGGATTGGCACCAGGTTCTACGAAAGAGAAAATCTGATCATTATTGTTAGTAAAAGCCATCCACTTCAGAGAAGAGCCCACAACGGTAAGGTACAGATTACGCTGCGCCAGTTTCAGACGATATACACCGCCGAAACTTACAGCCGGTTCCAGCGTAATAACGGTATCCTTGTCCGCAGCAGAGTTCAGGTGCCAAACGATGCAATTGGTATTTTCGGTATTGTAATTCAGGGCATACCAACCGCCACCACGCTGAAGAACAATCCGCACCTGATAATCGCTGCCATAACGTTCGAGCGCCCAACGCTGATCGGGATTGTTCGTGCGGGCGTACATGGTGACTTTTTCACCGTTGTTGACCACATTATTTTCGTGGTCACCATTCAGGTTTACGTACTTGCCGCCATTATAGATTTCATAGTAGTGATTGTACTGAAAAGCCATTTTATATTCTCCTATTCTTTTTATTTGTTCCTCGTCAGGAACTTGTTTGAACGTTCATTAAGTAAAGAGAATAGAAAGTACTTTTTGTAAACCAATATTTCAGAAAATCAAAATCATTATTTAGAATTTAAGGAGGTATAGATTATGATGCTCCAAAAGGTCAATATTGCTCTTTCTGTTGTCTTGTGTGGCTGCTTATTGTCTGGATGCAACAATTCCACTACATCAGCATCTTCCTCGGCCTCGTTCCCCTCCACGTCTGATTACGAAAGCAGTTCAGCCGCAACGAGCAATCTCGATTCCTATGAAGACGAGGAACCTACGTCTGTGGTGCCTTCATCTACTCTGCCTCCAACCGAGGAGCCAAACACACCCGATTCTTCAGAACCGAGCGCTTCTCCTGCGCAGCCGGAGCAGGAATATAC
>ENA-UONW01003084-UONW01003084.1-human-gut-metagenome-genome-assembly--contig:-CS52-NODE-3084-length-14641-cov-5.107980_pt1 | contig 14641 bp, 10 predicted proteins | sample MGYA00242463_ERZ724010 | MGnify/ENA metagenome assembly ERZ724010 | reverse complement strand
CGATCACGCGGTGGCAGGGAACGAGGATGGAAAAAGGATTTTCGCCCACGGCAACCCCCACGGCGCGCACGGCCTTCGGACGCCCGATCCTGCGGGCGACTTCGCCGTAGCTCACCGTTTCGCCCCAGGGAATGTCGAGAAGCGCGTTCCAGACATCCTTCTGAAAATCAGTGCCGAGAAAGAGAAGCGGAAGGTCGAACGTGCGGCGCTTCCCTTCCCAATATTCCCGAAGCTCCGCTTCCGTACGGTCGAGGAGCGGGTCGGGGCGGGCTTCATAGGGGCCCTTCAGGAATCGATCAAGCCGCTTCTGAACAGTCGCGCGATGCCAGCCCGACTCCCAGTCGCAGAAGGCGAGCTTCCCTTCAACGGCGCCGAGAAGGAGCGTGCCGCAGGGGAGCGTGAATTTGCGCGTCGAGACGACGGCTTCTTCTAAAAGATGATCAACCATGAGAAAACTCCCGGAAAGTGCTGAACGCGGCAGACTGCTCCGGAATCATACGCGAACAATTCAATGGGTCTTCTCCTAGAGGAAAAAGCGGAGCTGAGAGGATGTGGATCAGCTTCCGTGCCGGCCGTCTTCTGCCCCTCTCCTCACAGAGGCCCATAATGGATGCACCGGAAATTCTGATTTCTTTTTCTCGAAGGAGCTTTCCCCAGATGCCACGCACGCTTGAAGCGCTTCTCGGCCGCGAGGATGCCGAGCGCATTATTGAATTCCGCCGCGATCTTCACCGCCATCCGGAAATCGGCATGGATACAGCCCGGACGGCAGAAAAGCTTGAGGCCTTCCTCTCGACCTTCCCCGTCGACCGCGTGGAGCGCGTTGAAAAGAACGGCGTCGTCGCGCTCATCAAGGGCAGAGCGGAGGGTCCCATGATCGGGCTTCGCGGCGACACGGACGCGCTTCCCATTCAGGACGAAACAAAGAATCCCTGGACGAGCGAAGTCGAAAAGTGCGCACACCTCTGCGGCCACGACGGCCATACGGCAGGGGCTCTCGCAACCGCGCTCTATTTGTCGAAGCACCGCAATTTTGCGGGGTCCGTCGCCGTCATCTTCCAGCCGGGCGAAGAAGGCTGGGCGGGGGCCGACCTCATGATCAAGGACGGCCTCTTCAAGCGCTTCCCCTGCAAAGAGGTCTACGCCATTCACGGCGACCCCTCGCATGATCTCGGCACCATTCTCCTTCAGCCCGGTCCCATGACGGCGTCGGTCGACATCGCCTACATGACGGTCGAGGGCCGGGGCGGCCACGGCGCCCGTCCGCAGGAAGCGATCGACCCGATGCCGGCGGCCGCTGAACTCATCCTCGCGCTCCAGACGATCGTCTCGCGCCGCGTCGACCCCAACGACTCCGCCGTCGTCTCCTGCTGCTACGTGCACGCGGGCGATCCGCTCGCCCCCACTGTCATTCCGCAGCGCGTGGAGCTCTCCGCCACGATCCGCACGTTCGACGGAAAGGTGCGCGATCTCATTGAAAAGCGCTTCAACGAAATCACCTCCGGCATCGGCACCACCTTCGGAGGCGTCGTGAAGCTCGACTACCAGAGGCGCTATCCGCCGCAGATCAATGATGAAAAGCTTTCGCTCGCGACAATCGACGCTTTGAAGCCCGTCTTCGGGGACGGGAACGTCATCACGAACGCCAGGCCCTCGATGGGCGGCGAAGATTTTGCCTTCATGAGCGAAGCCGTTCCCGGGGTCTACATGAAGGTGGGCCTGAGAGACGAGGGGCACCAGGCGGCGCTCCACAATCCGGGGTTCGACTTCAACGACCTCGCGCTTGCGAACTCCGTCGAAGCCTTCCGCGCGATTATTGAGGCGCGGCTGCCGCTCAAAGAGTGAGTCGGATAGACTCCTCTGAGACAAGAGGCCCGGACGGCAATGACGCTCCGGGCCTTTTCTTTTGCGATTACTTCCTGCGGGAAATCACAACGGCAGCGCTTCCCGCGGCGATGATGAGCGCAGTCCCGAAGGCGGCTGCAATCGACACGCTCTCGCCGAAAACGAGGAATCCGATGCCTTCAGCGAAAAGAATGGCGGAAAACTGCAGAATGCTCGTGACGAGCGGATTTTTTGCTCCCCAGGAAAGCGTGAGCGAAAGCTGCGAGAGCACCGCGCAGACGCCCATCCCGAGAAGCGGAAGAATGTTCTCCGTCGTGATGCGCGTGAGGCCGCCCTCGAAAAGGAGTGTTCCCAGAAGGCCGAAGCCAACGCCGAAGAGAGAAAAATAGAAGACGATCCGCCACTCCGGTTCTCCCTCGCGAATGAGCGCGCGGATCTGCAGATAGGCTGCGGTCGAGAACATTCCTGCCGTGAGGCCGATCAGCGATGGAAGCGCCTCGGCAGACGAAAAATCCGGCCGGAGAACAATCAGAACGCCCGAAAACCCGGCCGCCACAGCGGCAATCAGCCTCAGGTCGGGGCGTCTCCCCAGCCTCAGGGCCGCAAAGGCGGCAATCGCCGCCATGTAGATCGGACTCATGTAGTTGAGGGTCATGGCGGCTCCGAGCGGAAGAATTCCGAGGGTCCAGAACCAGATGACGGTGCCCATGGTCCCAAGGAAGCTTCGCTTCATGTGGGATGCAAAATGCTTTGTCCGGAGCGTTTTTCCGGCAATGAGCGACCAGGCGGCGAGCGCAGCGACGGCAAAGACGGATCGCCAGAGAAGAAGTTCGCAGGCGCCGAAATCCGCTGCGCCCGATTTGGCGAAGGCAGCCGTGAGTGCGGTGAAGAAGGCGGCCGCCAGCATCCAGAGGCTCTGCATAGACGTTCTTTCAAAGCAGAAAAAAAGACTCTGACTCCAAAGCGCCCTTTCGGGGCACGACCGGACGCTCCGGAGTCAGAGAACTGAAGGATTCTGTTTGTCTTCTCCCCGAAAATGACCCGGGGGAGAAGACCAAAATCCTGAAGGAAGAAAAAGAGAAAAAGAGGCCTGTCAGCGATTACGCGGTCTTCCCGCCCTTCGCGCGGGCAAGCGCCTCATGCGCCGCGATGCGCCCCCAGATCACGGCGGCAGTGAGCTGCGAGCCGTCCAGGTAGTTGTCGTAGAAGAGCCCGCCGATGGCGTTCCCGGCGGCGTAAAGTCCCGGAACCGGACGGCCTTCGAGGTTGAGCACCTCCGCCTTGCGGTTGATCTTGGGGCCGCCGAAGGTTGCCGTCATGCCGCCCGAGAACTCAAAGGCATAGAAGGGACCTTCCTCAATGGTGCGGGGCTTTTCCATGGTGCTCGGCACCGCGAGCTTCGTCTGCGTGCCCTTGCGGCAGGCTTCGTTGAATTCCTTCACCGTGCGGGCGAGCTTTTCCGGAGGCAGCCCCGCCTCGCGGGCGAGCGCTTCAATGGTGTCGGCCTTGTAGATTGGCGCCTTCGCCTTTTCATAGCGCTTGAAGCGGAGGTCCACGATCGGTTCCTTCCTGACGCGCGAGTCCAGAATGATGAAGGCGCGGTTTTCCGGAATCCGGCGCGGGGTGTTCTGGGCGACGAAGACGTAGGTCTGGCCTTCGTCGATGTAGCGTTCGCCCTCGGGCGTCACGCAGATGCCGAAATTCACCATGTTGGAGGGATTCGCGCGAGTCTTCGCGTGAATCGGCCCCGCATGGAACTGATCCATGTTGACGTAGTTGGGGAAGAAAGGCGCCGTGAGCGTAATGTTTTCGCCCGTGCAGCAGACGGAGCCGCGAAGCGGCATCCAGGCGACCGAACCGCCCATGTAGCGCGTGAGCATGTCCTTATTGTTGTGGAACCCGCCCGTGCAGAGCACCACGCCGCCCCGGGCGCGGTAGGTTCTGCGCACGCCCTTCGCGTCGAGCGTCGAAACGCCCGTGCAGCGAAGCGCATCGTCATGCGTGAGCTCAATCACCTTTTCGCCGTAGTGCACGGGGATGCCGAGCTTCTTCACTTCGGCGAGCATCTGGATCGTGAGCTGGGAGCCGCCCGGCTGAACCTTCCCCGTCACCTCGTGGCAGCGGCCGAGCATCGGCGCGATCTGATAGTCGAGAGGCTTCCACTCGATGCCGCAGCGGTCCGTGAGCCACTTGATGACGCCCGCCGACTCGTCGCAGAACATGCGCATGAGCTCCATGTCGCAGCGGTTCATGGAAACCTTCACCATGTCCTTGTAGAACGACTCCACATCGTCCTTGATGCCGTCGCGCGCCTGCACCCAGGTGCCCGCAGCGTTGAAGTTGCCGCCCGCGTAAATGGTATTGCCCATGGGAACCGGCATCTTTTCGAGCACGATCACCCTGGCGCCGATGTCGGCCGCTTCAATAGCGGCGGAAAGTCCGGCGCAGCCCGTGCCGACGATGACGATGTCGTACTCCTCAGTCCTGGCTGCAGATTTGGCCGCCCCTCCGGGTGCGGCCATCGCGGCGGTACCGGCAGCCGCTGCAGCCATGCCGAAGAATCCGTTTTTGATGAGCGTACGGCGCTGAGTGACATGCTTTGCATCCGACATGATGGATCTCCTTCTAGAGTGTGTGAATCATTCAGACGGAATTCCGGGGACCCCCTCAGGATTCCGCCCTCTCTTGTTCGATACGCATGGAAGTCTAGAAATGCGCATGCTCGGCGCAGAAAACGCAACACTCGAGCGAAAAAAAGATTGATTGAAAATAAGAAAACAATGGTCGGCTTCTCGTTTTCCCGGCAAAACGCGCCTCTTCTTCTCTAATCTTTCAGGATGGTGTTGCATTCAAAAGGCATCTGAAGAATCATGACTCCGGAAAACCCATCGGGTTCCCTGCGGGAAAAAGCCGTCTTCGTGAAGACGGTCGAACGCGGCAGCCTCGTCAAAGCCGCCCGCGAGCTCGGCATGGAGGATGCGTCCGTCGCGAAGGCGATTAAAAATCTTGAGGCGCGGGAAGGGAGAAAGCTCCTTCTGCGCGGGCCCCGCGGAACCCGGCCGACTGCCGACGGCTGGAAAGCCTTCAACCTTTGGCGAGGCCCCATTGCCGAGCTGATGAGCACGCTTCAGGGAAAAGACGACGCTTCAGCCTGGCGGCGCTGGGAGCTCAATCTCGCCTTCCCGACGACCTCGGGCGCAGCGGCGCTCACGCCCCTCGTCGCGGAATACGCGCTCGCTCACCCCGAGTACGACATCTCCATTGAACTCACGCACGGGGTCTATACGCTCGAACCCTGCAGGCAGGCGCAGATTGCGTCTCTGAGGCGCATCGTGGTGGCGAACCCGAAGCTCCTCCCGGCGCTCTTTGCCGGAAAAGAAGTCGAGCCCGAGGAGCTCCTCAACCAAATGCTCGTGGGCGACCGCGACATGGTTCAGTCGGGCGTTCTGAGGCTCATCCGGAATTCGGACGGATTCGAAAAGCGGCTTCAGGTAGCGCCGCGCTTGAAGGTGCGCAATCACCTTGCCGCCATGATGAGCGCGCTCGCGAACCCCGTTGTTGCCGTCTCCGTGCCGGAGCTCCTCGCGAAAAGATGGATCGACGCCGGAGATCTCGCGCCGGTGCTCCCCGGCTGGCGCTCCCGGCCGCTCCCCCTCCGGGCCGTCATCCCGGCGGACCGCCCGGTTCATCCGGCCATCCCCGGGCTTCTCGAGCATATGGTCGGGCGTCTGCGGGAATCGGGGGACGCGGACGACGCGGGCATTCCAAAGTCTTTTGCGAAGTTTTTCGAGGAGGAGCCCCAATGAAAGCCGTCGATCAGTTGGAAGCTCTCGAAAACTTTGCCGTCTTCGCGAAAGCGGAGAGCCTCCGGGCCGCCGCGCGCACGCTCGGCATGGTGCCTTCCACGCTCCTGAGACGCATGCGCGCGCTCGAAAAAGATTACGGCCGCAGGCTCTTTGACGCGTCGCCGCGCGGCATCGCGCTCACGCCCGAAGGCATGGCGCTCGAGACCCGGGTCGCGCGCATTCTTGCCGGAATGAATGCTTTAGGGTCCGACAAGACCCCGGAGAGCGGCCCCATCCGCATTGCCGCCGATCCCGTCATTTCGATCCGCACGATCCTTTCTGCCGTCGGAACGCTTTGTGAAGAAAAACACCTTCAGCTTGAGATCGTCCGTCCCGGACGCCTCACCCGCCCGGATATTCTCCTCAAAACCATCAGGACGGATTCGCTTCGTTCCGGCCCCAGGCGCTTTGCTCTTCTCGCGCTCCCGCGCCGTATCCTCGCGGCCTCCCCCGCCTATATCGAGCGCCGCGGGCTCACCATCGCGCCCGAATACCTCGACCGGCAGCGCCTCATGCGCATTGACGGGGATGAAGCGCCGGTCGTGCGCTTCGACCGTGCCGGCGACGGCGCAGCGCTTCAGCGGGAGCTCCCGCCGCCCGCATTTCTTCTCCCCGATGCCGACGCGCTCCTTGAGGGCGCTCGTACGGGAAAAGGCCTTGCCGCAGGACTCCCGAGGATCGATGCCCAAAGAGCGCTCGCATCGGGCGAACTCATTCAGATTCTGCCCGAATGGGAATTTCCTCCGGAATACCTGGCGCTCGAGCTCAACGGACGCAGGGACGAAGCGGAAGCGCTCGCGCTGGAGATTTCAGATTTTTTTGAGAGAGAGGCTTCCGAGCGAAGGCGCTGAGAGAGCCGGCGCGCCTCTTCGCACCGCTTCCCGCATGGCAATTGAAGCGGCCGCCATGCCGAAGGTCGCCGTCACGACGATGCCCGAACCGTACCCGGAGCAGGCCAGTCCCGCCGTCGTCTCGATGCTGCAGGCTTCGTCGCCGAGCGGCTTTTTAACGGGCTCTGCCGAATAGACGACCGGAACGCGAAAAAGGGGCGGAAGGGGTTTCCCGGACTTTCCGGCATCGGGCGAAGCCTTCGGGAACCCGTATTCCTTTCGAAGCCGATAGCGCACCGATGCAAGGAGCGGGTCGCCCGAAATGCGTCCAAGGTCGCCTTCCTGAATTTCAAGGGGATTGGTGCGGCCTCCGCCCGCCCCCGAAACGACGATGAACTGCCTTCTCGCGCGGCAGCGGGCAATCATCGCGGCCTTCGCGCGCACCTGATCGATGCAGTCGAGCACGATCGCGTCCGGGGGAATCAGGTCCGCCGCATTCTCTTCGTCGACGAAATCCTCCACGCAGGCAACTTCGGCCCTCGGATTGATGAGCGCGATGCGGGCCTTCAGGGCTTCGACCTTCGCCATGCCGTAGGCTTCGCCCAGGGCCTGAATCTGGCGGTTGGTATTGCTCTCGGCCACATTGTCGAGGTCGATGAGCGTGAGCTTCTCCGCCCCGGTGCGGGCGAGCGCCTCCACGGCCCAGGAACCGACGCCTCCCACGCCCACCACGCAGAAGCGGGTTTCGCGGATCGCCCGGGCGCCATCCTTTCCATAGAGGCGGGCAACGCCTCCAAAACGTCTTTCAAAATCAATGACGTGTCGCTCGGTCATAATTCACATCAAGAGAAAAGAGGAAAATTAAGGGAAATTCCGCCTGCATTGCGGGTAATTACGGGCCGATCACCCGGGTGAGTACGCCTTTTGGAGGACGCGCCCGTCACTGAAACGTCACACAATTTAAAGCAAACCTTAATGGCCGGCGGGAAGAATAACGGGCGCCCACAGTGTCCAGGCACCGTTCTTCAAACCCCGAACCCGTCTTTATATCACCGGACACGCCATTTTCAAGGAATCCGCCATGGCCCAATTCCCCAAAGCGCACCCGTCGATCCTCGCCGGTGCCGTCATTGCCGCGAGCCTCTTTGCCTCTCAGGCCTGGGCGAGCGCTCAGCACATGGTCGTGGCCATGCCGCAGCTGCCGACCATCATCGAGCCGCAGGGCAAGAACCACAATCCGCTCGAGCGCGTCGCGTTCTCGATCTTCGAAACGCTCATTCACGCCGATCAGAAGACGGGCGAACTGCAGCCGGGTCTGGCAGTCTCCTGGCCGCGCATTTCTCCTGAAACCGTCGAATTCAAGCTCCGTCAGGGCGTGAAGTTCCAGGACGGCACGGACTTTACAGCCGACGACGTGGTCTTCTCCTTCGGCCCCGAGCGCTTCCTCTCCGACACCGCCCCGGGGCGCCCCGCAGCGGTTGAGTTCCTGGGCGGCCTCAAGTCCGTTGAAAAGGTGGACGACTACACCGTGCGCGTCACGATGAAGACGCCGGACCCCCTTATTGAACGGCGCTTCTCCGCGCGCATGTCGGAAATCATTTCCGAAGACGGCTGGAAGAAGGCGGGAGGCTGGGACAACTGGATCAAGCACCCGATCGGCACCGGCCCCTATGAAATCGTTTCGTTTAAGACCGGGAACCGCCTGGAACTGAAGCGCTTTGACGGCTACTGGGGCGAAAAGGCCCCGGCCGAGAAGCTCTCCTTCGTCGAGGTGCCGGAGCTGTCCTCCCGCGTTGCGGGTCTTCGCTCGGGCGAATTCGACCTCATTACCGAAGTCCCGCCCGACCAGGTGAAGCCCTTGTCGAAGGACGGCCGCATTGATGTGGTCGGAGGCCCGATCGACAACATCTACTCCCTCGTCTTTGACGACAAGTCGAACAAAATCATGACGAAGGAGCTCCGCCAGGCCTTCCTTTACGCCATCGACCGCGACCTTCTCGTTGAAGCCCTGATGGGCGGAAAGACGACGCCCGCCAACAGCTTCCAGTCGAAGTCCTTCGGCGACCTCTTCATCCCGGAACTCGACAAGAAGCTCTACAACCCGCAGAAGGCGCGCGAGCTCGTGAAGGCTTCCGGGTATAAGGGCGAGCAGATCGTCTGGCGCATCCAGGCGGGCTACTACACGCAGGAGCTCACCGTTTCCCAGGCGATTGCCGGCATGCTGAAGGCGGTCGGCATCAACGTGAAGATCGAGGTGAAGGAAAACTGGTCTCAGGTTGAGGCCCCCGGCGCCACGCGCATGATCAACAACGCGTCGCTCTCGGCCTACTTCCCCGATCCCGCCTCGCAGCTCTGGCGCCGCATGAAGCCGGGCGCCTTCTGGGATGCAAGCGGCTACTTCGTCCACTCGCCCGAATATCAGAAGTTCGGCGACCTCGGGAAGATCCTTGAATCCTCGACCGACCCCGCCGCCCGCAAGGCCGCCTGGAAGGAAATGCAGGAAGTCTTCTTCACCGACCCGCTCGCCTGCCCGATCTACGCGCTTCCGATGATTTACGGCAAGCAGAAGAACGTGATCTGGGAGCCGGGCACCCAGGGCGCGCTTGATCTTTCGGCCAGAAACCTGAAGTTCAAGTAATCCTCCTGACTCCTGACCCCGAAAAAGAAAAGAAGAATGAAGGAAAGAGACGCATCCTCCGATCTCCATGAAGCGCCCGCGCCGCTCCTCACGATCCGGGACCTCCGGGTCGCCTTCAGCGGCGTTGAGGTGCTTCACGGCATCGACCTTGATCTTCCGAAGGGCGAGACGCTCGCGCTCATCGGCGAATCGGGGTCAGGCAAATCCGTCCTCGCAAGGTCGATCCTCGGCCTTGCGGGATCGAAAAACACCACCACCGGAAGCATCCGCTTCGAGGGCCGCGAACTCGCCGGCGCCCCCGAAAAGGAACTCCGCCGCATCCGCGGCGCCGACATCAGCATGATCGTGCAGGACGCCATGGCGGCCTTGAACCCCATGCGCACGATCGGCGACCAGCTGATTGAAACCATCGTCTACCGTCATCCCGACTATCGGGACCGCGCGAGCGAACGGCTCCTCTTCGAAAAGAAGAAGGAATTGACCGGGCTCGCGATCTCATTTCTGAAGCAGGTCGGCATCACCGCGCCCGAAAAGCGCATTTCAAGCTATCCGCATCAGCTTTCGGGCGGCATGCGCCAGCGCGTGCTCATTGCCCTTGCGCTCATCGGCTCGCCCAAGCTCCTTCTTGCCGACGAACCCACGACGGCGCTCGACGTGGGCGTGCAGCGCGAAATCCTCTCGGAACTGAGGGACCTCGTGCGCGCCCGCGGGATGTCGATGCTCTTGGTCACCCACGACCTCCATCTTGCGCGCGACGTTGCCGACCGGGTTGCCGTCATGTATGCCGGCACCCTCATGGAAGTGGGCCCCTGCGAAAAGGTGATTCCCAATCCCTCGCACCCCTATACCGAGGGGCTTCTCAACGCCATGCCCGACATGGAAAGCCCGAGGGGATCGCTGAAGCCGATTGAAGGCGAAGTGCCTTCGCCCGCCGAATTGGGCAAAGGCTGCCCCTTTGCGAGCCGGTGCGTGCTTGCCGAAACCCGCTGCCGCGAAAGCCTTCCCGCCATGATGGCCATTGCGCCCGACTGGTGCTCGCGCTGCGACAATGCGCACACGAGGACCGCCGACCTCGAAAAGCTCGAGGAGCTCGCGGCTGCCGCTCCCGAAGGCGCGGGATCGATCAAAATCGAAAAGGAAATCGACAGGAAGGGGTTCGGAAGCGTTCAGAAGAGCGACTTCCCCGTAATCGTCGACGCCCGGATCGAAAAGCACTGCTACTACGCTCGCCGCGGGTTCTTCGGCAGAAAAACGCCCTGGAACGTGCTCGAGGACGTCGACCTTCAGATCAAGAGCGGCGAAGTGCTCGGGCTCGTGGGCGAATCGGGGTGCGGCAAATCGACGCTCGCGCGCCTCATGCTCGGCCTCATGCGCCCGACCTCGGGTTCGGTCAAGTTCCGCGATGAGGAATACCCGGAACCCCGAACCGCCCCCTGGAGAGCGCAGCGCGCCGCCGCGCAGATGATCTACCAGGACCCCTTCAGCTGCTTTGACGAGCGGATGAGCGTCCTCGACCAGATTGCCGAGCCCCTTGAGGTGCACCTCAGCCTCTCTCACGAAGACGCCTCCGCGAAGGCGCTCCAGGTGCTTCGCGCCGTGGGGCTTCCCGAGCACAACGCGAGGAAGCTCCCCGGCGTCATGTCGGGCGGACAGCTCCAGCGCGCGGCCATTGCCCGCGCCGTGGCGCTCCGGCCGGCGCTCTTGGTCTGCGACGAACCCGTGGCGTCCCTCGACGTTTCGATTCAGGCGCAGGTCCTTGCGCTACTGAATCGCTTGAAGGCCGCCACCCACATGGCGATGCTCTTCGTTTCGCACAATCTCAACGTCGTGCGCTACCTCTGCGACCGCGCGGCAGTGATGTACTTAGGGCGCATCGTCGAGCTCGGGCCCGTCGACGAAGTCTTCCACCACCCGCAGCACCCGTACACAAGGCTCCTTCTCGCCTCAACGCCCGGCGCCGAGGACGACGTGATCCGCTTTTATCCGAAGGGCGTGATGCCGAGTCCGATGGAGCGCCCCGAGGGGTGCGTCTTCGCCAACCGCTGTCCCGTCGCGTGCGAGCGCTGCAGAAGGGAGGTCCCGCAGCTCGAGGCGGTCAACGACCATCACCAGACGGCCTGCTTCGTGAAGCACTCCTTCGTCACCGACACGCCGCTCCCCGGTCCTAAGCCGCAATCGGGAGACTGATCCATGTTCGCACTCATTTCGAGACTTGTCTTCCGCTCGGCGCTGACGCTTCTGCTTCTTGCCGCCTGCGTCTTCTTCGGGCTTCACATGACGGGCGACCCCGCGCGCCTCATGCTCGGCGACTCGGCCGACCAGATCGCGCTCGACGCCTTCCGCGAGCAGTGGGGGTTGAATAAACCCCTCTGGGAGCAGTTCATCGTCTACATCCAGAAGGCGCTCACGCTCGACATGGGCGTGAGCTACGCGACGAGCCAGCCCGTGAAGGACGTCTTCCTCGAGGCGCTCGACGCCACGATCGACCTCATGGTGCCTACTGCCATCGTGACGCTCTTGATCGGGATCCCGTCGGGCGTCATCGCAGCGCTTCACCGCAATACCGCGCTTGACCGCGGCATGATGGTGCTTTCGGTCTTCGGCTACGCCGTCCCCAACTTCTTCATGGGCGTGCTCCTTCTTCTCGTCTTCTCGATCTGGCTCGGGTGGCTCCCGTCCTACGGGAACGCGACGCTTCTTCACTACATCATGCCGATCATCACGATGGCGACCGCGGAAGCCGCGATCTTCTCGCGCTACGCGAGAAGCGCGATGCTCGAAGCCATGCGGCTTCCCTGCGTGCGGGCGGCGAAGATGAGAGGGCTCCCGAGGGCCCGCATCATCTGGCTCCATGCGCTTCCGAACGCGATGCTCTCGATTCTCACGATTCTCGGCTTCTTCTTGGGCACCCTCGTCGCCGGCGCCGTCATCACGGAAACCGTCTTCTCCTGGCCCGGCGTCGGGAAGCTCCTCGTTCAGTCGGTGGCGCTTCGCGACATTCCGGTCGTGCAGATGATTGTGCTCGCCACCGGCGCATCCCTCATCCTCGCCAACCTCCTCATGGACATTCTCGCCCTCGTCGTGAATCCGCGCCTGAGGAAGGAAAACTGACCGCTCCGGGGGATCAAACGAAAATGACTGCTGCCACGCAACTTGCTGAAAAGCCGGGGCTTCTCTCCCGGATCATTGCCGGAAGGCCCCGGGGGCTTGCCGGACTCTCGGCCATCATCCTCGTCGTCTTCTTCTGCGCGGGACTTCTCGCGCCGGTCGCCGCCCCCTACGGGCTCGAGGACATGGATCTGATGTCGAGGCTCGTAGCGCCCTTTACGTCGCTCGCCCACCCGCTCGGAACCGACGAGCTCGGGCGCGACGTGCTCTCGAGGCTTCTTTATTCCCTGAGGCTTTCCTTCGTTCTTGCCGTGACGGGTACGCTCCTCGGCGCCATCGTCGGCACCGCGCTCGGGTTCCTTGCCGCCCGGTTCGGGGGCTTCATCGACGACCTCGTCAACACCGGGATCGACTTTACGGCGTCGCTCCCCTTCATCGTGCTCGCGCTCACGATCCTTGCCTTCCTCGGCACGGACGTGAAGGTGATCATCGTCATCATGGCGGTCTACGGCTGGGACCGGTACGCGAGGCTCGCAAGAAACCTTGCGCGCTCGGCCTATACCGAAGGCTACGCCGGGGCGCTCGAGAGCTTAGGCATCCCGACCCGCCGGATCCTTCTGAGGCACATTCTTCCCAACATCGCGAGCGCCCTTGTCGTCAACATGACGCTCAACTTCCCCGGAATGATTCTGCTCGAAACGTCGCTCTCCTTCCTCGGCGTGGGCGTCCAGCCCCCGATGAGCTCCTTGGGCACCATGCTCGGCTTCGGGCGCGACTACCTCACCACCGCCTGGTGGATCGCCGTCATTCCCGGCGTCGTCATCGTGATTTCGACGCTTTCCATGTCTCTTCTCGGCGACTGGGTCCAGCAGAAGCTCGACCCGCAGAGCCGATAAGGTTTTTTGATTGTTTTTCGATGAAATGCCGCACGCAGAACCGCTTTCTCGTGCGGCATCTTTTTTAAGATGTCTTTGAAATTTCTGATCGTGGGCTTCGACGGGCTGAGGCCCGACTTTGCGACGCCCGAAAACATGCCGCGGCTCTCGGGCTTTCTGGAAAAGTCCCACACGTGGGAAAACTACCTCGCCTGCTTCCCCACAGAGACCTACGTCAACCACCCGTCGATCTTTTCGGGAGTCCGCCCCGAGCGCCACGGCGTCATCGCCAACAGCTTCTGCTACGAGGACGAAAAGCGCCGGATGCGCCTCTTTGAAGGCTTCCGGATCGATTCCGTGATGGAAGCGGACGCCCTTCTGCACGGTCTTTATGCGGTGCCGGACCTGGGCGCCCGGCTCGCGCGCGAGGGAAAGCGCCTCAGAATCTACTGCGCCAATTCGCCCGGGAGCACGCGTCTGCAGCACGTGCATGCCTCGGACTTTTCCGGCCACCTCAACGCCCCCGTACATGCGCTTGACAAAGCCATCCCCGGCGCCGAGGCGCGGGAGCTTATCCGCGCGCACGGGAAAGGCGTCCCGCTTGAATTCCCGGACACGCTCGGATCAACGCTCACGGTCGACCTCTTTTTCGAGCGCGAATTGAAGGACGGCCCCGACGGGCTCGCCGAAGCGACGGTTCTCTGGATCGGCGAGCCCGACCACAGCGAGCACGAGCTCGGGCTCTTTTCCGCCAAAACGCTCGAGGGCCTCAGGCAGGCGGACCACGAATTCGGGCGGGTACTTGACTGGTGGGAGACGGAAGGGCGCGCGAAGGACATTCAGCTCGTCGTCATGTCGGACCACGGCCACGTCGAAGTCGCGCGCCACGCCGACTTCGAAGAACTTCTCGAAAATGCCGGGCTTCGCGTTCTGACGGGAAGCGACATCGCGCAGGGCGCCGACCCCGAAGCCGACGACGTCATTCTGATCGGCGAATACACCTCCGGCATCTGGGTGCCGGGAAAGAAGCGGGAAACGCTCGAAGCCATGCGCGATGCGCTTATGGCCTCGCCCGAGGTCGGAATGGTCTTTTCACAGCCCGATCCGGGGCGGCCGGGCGCCCGCGAGGGCCTCATTCCCGGAACTTTCTCCGAGGGGCTCCTTTCGAGCGCTCACTCGCGCGGGCCCGACATCCGGTTCATCCCGCGAGGCGACCCCGAAACAGGTCGCTGCGTGATGACGAATGCCCTGCCGCTCGGGAGCGGCGCCCACGGCGGGCTTCTGCCTCAGGAAACCCATGCGCTTCTCGCGATTCAGGGGAGCCGCTTCCCCGGATTCGGGCGTCACTTGGAACCCGCTACGCACGAGGACTTTGCGGCAACCCTCATGACGATGCTGAGTCTTCTTGACGACGACGCGCCGCTCCCGCTTCCCACGGGAAGAATTCTCTCGGAGGCGCTCGGCGAAAAAGAATCGACAAGGCGCGCCCCGGTTTCCCGG
>ENA-UONW01003079-UONW01003079.1-human-gut-metagenome-genome-assembly--contig:-CS52-NODE-3079-length-14654-cov-4.950545_pt1 | contig 14654 bp, 9 predicted proteins | sample MGYA00242463_ERZ724010 | MGnify/ENA metagenome assembly ERZ724010 | reverse complement strand
ACTATTGGGAGTATTTTAGTATGATCTTTTTGGTTGAACATTAATCTTATATGCATATATGGCTTGTGTTTGTTTTTAAGGTAAACTACAATACGACATCGGTATGTCCTTTATTTTCGTTTTCCAATAAAGGTTGAAAAACATTTTCTAAATCTCTTAAAGGATACTGTTTCAGACACACTTTTTGAAACAGTATCAATTTTTCTATTTTGCAATACGCACTTTACCGGAAGCTTACGTTTTACGAATCTACAATGTGTATTTTATCTGATGCTTACGATATAGTCAAAGCAGGAGAAATATGGACTTTTTTGCGTCCATGGGAGCAATTGTTTAGAGTAACTTTCTAAAACTATCTCCTAATAGACAAATTCACAAAAGAGACAGCCCTTATTGTAGAGCGAAAGTGACAACTACCCAAGCGGTCTCCAAGTAACAGAAAGTGTCATTTTGCCCAAGGCTTTAATTGAATTACTCCATTGATTCCACAACTGATTTAAACCAGATAAATGCTTCTGTAGCCTTCTCAAACAATTGTATAGCTCCTAACTTATAGTCGCTTCCATTATTATTGATTCCAAAATAATCAAGTGCTTTTTGCAGATTTTTGCTATTCATTTTAGAATCGTTTCTATGGGTATCGGTAAACTCTGACCTAAGAGTATCTAACTGCAATAAAAAATTTACAAGAGGAGTTTTGGATTGATTGTGATATTCCAAAAAGTAGTTGAGTTTCATTATCGCTTTACAGTCTTTTTTGTCTTTAGGAATTGGAAACTCAATCTTGTTTAACTCGCTAACATCGATACTCTCGGATAGCAAAAGATTCATTTGCTCCACAAGATTTCTGAAGCACACAATGCTATTTGAACTTAGAATAAATATTCGCTCTAACACATTAGCTTGAACCCCTGTTGTTGGTTTAAACAATTTCCAATCAAACTTTTGTTCCCACAATTTATTGACCTCACGAAAGGCCTCACGAAAGACAAAATCAGGAGAAGAATACTCGTGATTCCAACATTCTTGGTTCTTCTGATAAAATTGGGACTCAGTATAATTATTCTGAAGAATATTATAACTTGCCCAATGAAGTTGCTCTGTGTATGGTAAACAACGTAGTTCTTTCAAATATGCCCAAATAAAATCAATATTGTCATTGTCACATTTTAGAGAAAAATAGGTTGAAGATATCCTGTAAGGCTCTATCGTAGCATTTATATCAGATCTATATTTTTCTAACACCTCTTTCTTAAAATAGGTGCGAGAATACTTATGGCTATCATCAGCACAAGAGATTTTAATTTCTTCACAATTGTTTGGGTCATATCCAACAATGAAGTTTGCATACTGACTATCAAATGAGGATTTAAATTCTCCAAAGTTTTTATAAGGCACAATCTTTTTCCCTATAAACCAACTTTGAAATTCAACACCACCGGTAAGGCTAACTGAGAAATTTATAATTGTATTTTCACTATTCTTTGTCACTCCTGCCGGACCAGTAAGTTTATATTCGCAATCTATTAGATTACATAAATCAGGAGGTATATTCAATTCAGAATGTACAGCACACACCAAATTCATTTTCTTTGCTGCAAGAAAATCAACTAAAAATTGGTGTTTAATTTTAACTTCATTATTTGAAATAGTGATAACTATTTTACTATCTCCGTTTTCGAACCAAATATAATTTTTATTTCCATTGTTATCAGAACTCTCATAGAGGTGAAACATATGAATGAAATCTTCATGAATACGAATTTGGCGTAATGAAGGTTTTGTTGCATAAAAATTCATTACTGTCACTAATGGTTCAAATCCATCTTTTTTATAACTCTTAAACGTGTTGTCACCATACAATGCAGAACGTTCGTATTCCTGATATTCGGGTTCGACTGTTAACAAAGCATCATTGCATACATCAGCAGAAGCAATGTACGTCCATAAGCGGTTGGATAATTCAACTTTTTCAATAGGTGAGAAACTCTCACTTTTATAAAGCCAAACCCATTCGTTCTCACAAAAATTGTTGTTTAACAATGCTTGTGACTGGTAGTGATAAAATAGTTCTTTAGAGATTTTATTATACATTATCAACGAGGGGAAATGCTATTATTTAGACAATATCAACATTTACGTCAATGCCAATTGCTGTGGCGATTGTTTCAATTTGCCGTTTTTTTGTAGCGGTATCGCTACACGTCATCAAGTACCATCCTCTTCCGAGAGATTTCTGAGAAGTTTTGTATTTGGGGTCTATCGTGTTTGAAACGAGAGGCACCTTGTTTACCTTCAATCCGACTGCTCTAACCCTATCTACACCTACTGACAAAATAAATTGGCGTAGTGTTTCCTGTGCTGTACTTTCTTCAATTATATGACCATCAGGCATTGTGATTCGAAGACGAGTGCGAGGATTGAGTACCACTTTCTTACCACCTTTTTTCTTCTCAGTATGCTCCACTATGGGGTCAGGAGTAATCTCTTTGGCATCAGAAATTTGGGCAGTGATATTAACCTTTCTCGAAAGATTTACACGCAATGCACCCTTTGGGGCGTATTCAACAACAAGCACAAGAGGACGTTTCACTTGTTTTAGTGTTGGTTCTATATTATCGTGGATAAGTGGCAAAACCTCGTCCTTTATTAGCTGTTCCTCCATTGCTGTGATTTGGTCAATCACACCATTCGGTAAATCAAGTCCCAGCTCTTCGCAGTTGGCAACTGTTTGGTAAAGTTTCTCAAGTTTATTTGTCTTTGCCATATCATTTTAGATTTTGAAGTTATCATATTCTTCGCGAATAATTGGTGTATTGGGGTCAACAATTAACACCTCATCATAAGTAATATTATAAATGTGATATACAAACTCGTCTATTTTTATTACATCTTTATTATAATCATATAATGGATTACAATTGAGTTCTTTGTATATGGTTTCTGCAATATTTGATATTTTATCAACACATTGAATGACTATAGGCAATAATTCCAGATATGTGCCTTTGATTTTCGGAAAGGTTTTCCTTTTATCTTCAAACTTTTGCCTCCAATAAAATTTTAGGAGTTTTGAATTAATCAAAGCCATTACGAAAAAAGGATTGATTGAAAATGGAACAATCATAAAAGCACTATTAAGTATAGCATATGAATTTACATCTATTCCACACACAGGAGTTTCCCCTACTTGCCGAACCAATACTTTAATCTTTGTATCGTGGATTTCTTTGTCCCAACATCCCCCACGCTTGGCTTCTCTATTGAAATAACAATATAGTCCGCTGTAATTAGATGAGTATGGTACAATATTTTTACCTGTTAAACATTTCCTGTGGTAAGAAGTTATTTGGCTACGGTCTTCAGTAACGTCAAAAGGATATATCTTTCGATTGCGAAGCTGCATGCCAAATTTTACAGTAGCATATGAACTTAGTGGCTTTGATACTAAATTCATTTTACTAATTATTTTTTCTACAACCTCACTGTCGTTTGGTTGAATTATATACCCATGCACATTTCTATAAGCAGTTCTATTTGTTTCACGGGACATTCCCATTGTTAGACAATTATCTATAATATTGGCTTTGTGATAGTATATGGGAACATTGTCAGAAGGAATTTCATGTATAACATTTAGAATGCATGTGTGAACATTTGCTGTAAACACTAAATCTTCAATGTTAATTATTGAAATTAATGAATTTTCAAAGAGTAAATAATGCCTTAACTTATCTGTATAGTTGTTTGTGAGGAAATTACTTGGGGTGATATAGCATAGATTTCCGCCTTGACCAAGTAATGTTATGCCCCTCTCAATAAAAAGGTGGTATAAATCTACTTTGTATTGTGCTACATTATAGGTTCTTTTGAGATATTCTTGTTGATTCAAAGGAATATCTGTATTCTGTAACAAAACATACGGAGGGTTAGCGATAACAATATCAAAACCATCTTTTATTCCAAACATCCATTCTGGATCAAAGAACGGAGCATAGGTATTCTGGTCGAACATATCCCAATTGTTAAGTTGTCGGGCTTGTTCGTTACCAACAAGACGTTGTTCTATCAGCATATCAGCAATCTCACTACGGAGCGTTCTCACCTGCTCGCGGTACTTCTCCTTAGTTCGTGACGTTTTAGCACCAAAGATTTTGTGCTTTGCTATTTTGAGCAAAGCCTCCTTCTCTTTTATCGCATCAGTGTCAAACAAGTTGGCTTCGCCTCTGTTAAGTCTTACAAGTGAGTTGGCGGCAACAAACTTGGCTTCGAGGTTAGGAAGGGGGCGGATACCAAAGTTGTCAGTAGGGTCGTCGTTGATATTTTGGTCAACCACCAAAGAGATAAAGAAACGAAGTTTGGAAATCTGTATAGCAATAGGCTGAATATCTACTCCATAGATACAGTTCTCAATAAGGTATAGCTTACGAGAATAGTCTGGACGATTGTAGCTGTCGTTGAAAGAGCGATACAAGTCATCCTGTTGATCTTTACGTTCTTCGGGAGTAGAGTTCTTGAATGTTTCGCTGCTCTCGTCGTTGACAATCTTAAACAGCATATCTTTCCAGCGAGTGTTGTCAGGGTCAATCTGGGTAAGGATATGTACCATTTGTTGCAGTATGCCAACGGGGAAAGCACCAGAGCCACAAGCTGGGTCAAGAATCTTACAATTATAGAGCGACTGCATTATTTTAGTCTTTTGTTCTTCAGAAAGTTCTACAGTGTCGTCATTGTAAGCAAGCAGTTTGCGATATTCAGCTTCAAGGTCAGGAGAAACCGTGCGTTTCAAATGTGCCACGAGTGATTCGTCAACCATATACTGAACGATTTCGCGCGGAGTATAGAAAGAACCGGTTTGCTTACGGGCAGTTTGTTGGGTTTCGGGGTTGTAAGAAGCCAACAAATTTTCGAACACTTTACCGAGCAATTCCGGGTCAAGCGACACATCCTTATCAAACGGCATATTCTCCTCCACTGTGAAATTGTAGCGTTTAAGAATGTCGATGATACCACGAGCTGACACTTTCTTTTTGTTGGTATCGCCATAGAACTCCGACAGGTCTATATTTTTTCCTACATTTTCTCCAAAGAAAAGATAGTCGGGCACACGGAGTTGCTTTTGCGACTCATTGCTATCACTAAATCCGTCGTAATACAACTTGTGCTTTTTATCGTCAAGACAATCAAATAGACCGCCATTTAAGAACGGCACTCGCTGGTTGGCCAGTTGAAGGAAGAGATCAGGGTTCTTGAACAGCGACTTATAGCGCATCAGTTTATTGTTATCCCTGTCAGAAGGGTCTGCTTTACTAAATCTTCTCTGGTCAATCTCTTTACTTCCCTCTTTACATATAGGGCAATTAAGCATGGCAAAGAACAAGTTTTGCAAGATTGCTTTATAGTATTTGCTGTCAACGGCTTTGTAAAAGAGGTCAACCTTTGCATTAGGATTAAAGTTATCTAATAGATTTTCACGTATATAATCTTCGTCGAAGAACTGCCAAGGTATGAGACCACGTTGCTTAAGGAACCAAACGAAGATGAGGCGGGTAATTAGACGGATAGCACCTTCGTGATTATATTTTGCATCATCATCGGTTATGGTAATGTCGTTCGGAAAAGAGATTTCCTTAATTGCCCAAGCATACCAATCTGATAGTTCTTGATAGAATGCCTTGGTAAGCACCTCTACCGAGAAACGCTCAAAAAGGTCTTTCACATCTTTGACCCTACCCAGTTCATTCAAGTATTTATTGGGCGTATAGCAAGCGATTCCCTTGCCAAGATAGTAAGAATAGCGACGAGGGTTAGAATAAGTACGGGTAACATTACTATCATTTTCACCGATAGAGAGTTGGATTTCAATCAGCGAGAAACGGTAATTGTCCGAGTTATCTTCTGGAACGAAGATAACCAAAGCTCGGTTTTGTTTTTCTCCCGCAAGCATACGGAAGGCATCTTTCGACAGTCCCACGCGAGCATCATGGTGCGAACGGTGTTTGATTTCATAAACCACAAGGTTAAGCGTTTTTGACTTGCCAAGACAAGTAGCAACAGATGCATAGTTCATCTGTGACCAAAACGGGACATTCTTTTCTTCCTGCTCGAAATCATCGGGGAGGAAATCACGGCGGAGGTAATTGACAAAGTCCGCACGGTTATATGCTTTGCTAAAATCTATCATTATTGTAGTTCTTCAGATATTATTAATGTTTCATCCCCCTCTCCAACTTTGGCTTGTACTTCAAGCAAGCGCATAAGATAGTCAGCAGGAATCTCTTTGAATAATTTTTGAATTTCTGACGGTTTCACTTGATTGATGAAACGCACTTCATAGCCAGACAAAGCTTCCGCATAGAGAGCCGCCAAAAGGTCTGAATAGTAATCCTCTGGTAGTTTCATCTTAATCGCATTAAGTTTTTGAATAGCTTTTAAGATGTTCTTGTCGTTGCGGTTTTTTGTATCGCTACGGAATAGCAAAAGTTTTACTTGTTGATACAATCGGTCAAAACCTTCTGTGGTGGCAAACGGCTTTTCATCAGGGGAGGCTTCAAAGAGTTTCAAAGCTTCTTCGGCAGAGAGCATTATCGGCTCATGGTCACCATTGGAAATTTTGAAAACGAAGTCTTCGCCTTTTTTGCCAAAAAGGATGACACCTTTGAGCGGCTTATCCACGATGCGTCCTGTTCGGGCGCGATGCGGAATCTGTAAAGCCTCATTGTATTCATCAGTACCCTTGACTGATTCTAAGAAACGGCGATACGTAGTGTCCCACGATGCCGTTTCGGAATGCTCAATTTCCGCACGGTAACGATCTCGGAAAAAAGCTGTACATTCTTCATCGGAAGTCAATGCCTTAGTATCTTCACCCATAATGGCGTGAATCATCGCCATTTTTAAGGTAGATATTTCTTTGGTGCGAGTTTCACTTTCGCCTACCTCTGTGGGAAAGTAATTATAAATATAAAGGTTGTCGAAAACCTTCTTGTTAATACGATTGATACGTCCTATACGTTGGATTACCCTCGTGGGGTTATAAGGTATGTCATAGTTAAATATTGCCCCGGCTCTATGCAAGTTGTAACCCTCGGAAATGGCATCAGTGGCAACCAATACCTTATAGTCATTGTTTTGCATCTCTTTTTTAACACTTGCGTCAAAATTATTGCGAATAGTCTGACGCATAGAAGGCGTTGCATCAGCCGAAGTATATTTAAGCGCAGGAAGTCCGGCATCTTTGAGTGCCGCACCAAGATAGTTGGCCGTGTCTGCGAACTCACTGAATACAACAAGTTTGCGATTAGGTTCATTGGATAGTTCCTCACGAACAAGATGGATGAATGATTCTAGTTTCGGATCATACTTGATAATATCTTCCTCACCAAACCATTCCAAGTAAATAGATTCAAGAAGTGCAATGTCTGCTTTTACATCATTGATAAACTCGTTTTTGACAAACTTCATATCAATAACAAAGAATCCCTTGCCTGAATATTTTTCAAACGCATCTTCTATTTCCTCCATGCCATCATCGGTGCTTTCGTAAAAGTCATCCACCTCAGGCATGCCTCCTTTTTTCCAAACTGGTATCTTTCCGGTACGTTCAATCCAATCAAGTACATTACGAGACGAATTTATCATAAAAGCAAGGGAAGTTTTGAAAGCTGCAACCGAACTTTCGAAGCGGCGTACCAACAAACGGCGCATGAATTTTGCCACGTTTGCTTGACGACCGATAAGCATGTTGACGTCATCAATCCCTGTTTGGCGTTCTATGTCCTTGGCCAATGCCTCACGCTTATCTTCCGGCACATATAGTACTGGTTTGTAACGAGCTGCTTGAAAGCGGTAAATGCCATCGTCCGAATCTTCATCGTTTGATTTTGTCCCATAAATGAGATTAAGCGTGCGCAGATACAAGTCTTTCAATTCCTTGAGGTCATAAGATAACTCAATAGGGTCCTGTGGAATAACCACTTCAATCTTTTGCTTTTTTAGGTCGTCTTTATATGTGTCAATCTGCTGTAGGTCAATGCGTGAACGGCGGATAACCAGAGGCCCGATAATAGAACGAATTGTGCGGGCTATCTTAGCAGTTTCGTTTTTTACGTCTTGCTTGGAGAGTTTACCTTGACGCTGCAATTCGCGTAGTTCCTTGTACTGGTTGATAAGATCGCGAAACTCAATACTAAGATTTTCCACTGTTTTAAGAGTGGACTTGGTAGGTATCTGAAAGAGTTTCAGCATAGAATAGATGTCAGCAGGGTCGTTGTTAAACGGAGTTGCTGTCAATAGCACCACCTTATTACCTTGACAAAGATTGTGCAGCATGGCATAATCTTCTGTGTATTCATTGCGGTAGCGATGCGCCTCGTCCACTATAATCAGAAACTGTTCATCAGGTTTCTTCAAATCGTTGTAATGCGTCAATGCTTCCGAAATTTTACCGCTGCTAAATACTGTGCCTGTGAAACTGAACTCGTCCTTATAAGCGTCCCATCCTGACTTCAAGTGTGGAGGTGATATAACAAAAGTACGCAAACGGAGGTTATGGGCAATGGTAGAAGCGATTATACTTTTCCCCAAGCCAACTACGTCTGCTACAATCGTTCCGTTATGGGTTTCGATAGACTTCAGTGCAAGTTGAATGGCATCAGTTTGATATTTCAGGTTGAAGAACTTTCCATCAGTAATGTCGAAAGGTGTACGCACATTTGTTTTGGACGGAATGTTAAAATACTCGCTAAGCACGCGTAGATAAAGTTTATATGGCTGAAAGAGTCGGTCAATCCAAATTTTACTCTCGACTTTTTCTTTCCAACGATCAATAGTGCTTTCGTCCACAATTGGAATGGCATTTGACCAAAGTTCGTCAAAGATTTGTTTTCCCTCCGTATATTTTCCCTTGTCTGTAAACCGTACATTGATTTCTGTTCTACCTTGCAAACCTTGATAGGAAAGATTACTTGATCCTGTGATTACATCACCGGGTTGTTCTCCATTTTCGTTATTGATGTTATTGTAAGCAAAAAGGTACATTTTCGCATGACACGGGTCTTCGGTCTTACGTATTTCCAATGTACCATTATAGATTTTATGTTGAAATTGACGAAATATTCGGATGGTTTCATCTGTATCGGTATTATCCGTTTCATTAATGAGTCTCACTAGGTTGTTGAAATATTCCTCACGAACCTTACTACGGATGCGTTGCCATTCCATCAACTCTTCTACCTCACGGACATGATTTGAAATCTGAGTGTCTATGTCAAGACCAACCAAAATACGGAGATGCTTATCAGCGAGCCTATCGGCAAGCTGTATGTATCCCGAAAAATAGAAATAGCCCACAAGAATATCTACGGCATCCGATTTGGGCAAGATACCCGTGATAATGTCGGAGAGTAGACGATCTTTATTGGTTATGAAACTATGTGCCATATTGAACTATGTTTTTTATTCTTTATCAATCAAAAATAATAGTTTCGGTCATATCAACATTTATTGTAGCCATACCGTCAACGGTTATTTTTCCATTCCAATGTCCTAAATCTGCTTTGCAACTCACTCAATTCATTCAATTGTTCCATAATTTCATCGAAAGAAGGTGCATTGGCATAGATGAAACCGATTTGCATTTGCTTATAGTCGTCTCGCAAAACATCTTCAATGCTGTAAGGAGGCAGGAACGATATTGTGTGTGGAAAATAAGTCGTATAGTCCACTCCAGGCTGTGAACTTCCTTCGATGGGCACGATATCTTCGTATCGTTGTTCATTCAGCATAGCATCTATTGCAAATGGTTGGTCCATCATCTTTACGATATCATACATGTGTCGTGTGATACGTTCGATCTGCCTACAGACGTTAGGACGATTAGCCTCCTCATGCAAATCCTCTAAAAAGGATGTTCGTTCTGGTACTTCAGTGGACTATAAGTAACGGTAATGAAATTTCTTCATCTGGATAGGCTTCTTCTATCATCCATAGAACGCATTTTACCTCTAATTATCTATAATCTTCAGCAATATAGACCAAAAAGGTAAGTCGTTTTTTGTGTTAGCTTAGTCCAATTCATAATGCAAGTCTTTTGTTTTATATCTTGTGGAGCATGCGATAATCATATTTGATAAAACCTGAATTGCCATATTTTTCAAAGGCTTGTTTTATGATGTTAACCTGTCTCATCGGTTACGTTATCATTCCCTAATTCTTTCATCGTTCATTGGGATCAAATCCAAATTATATGTACCTTTACAAGGTACACAGCGTTCAAATATAATTTTATGGCTCCATATAGTAAGTTTTTACGTCGTGGATCCGTCAAATAGACTGCATTCTTAGTAACTGTGTGGAGAGTTCCAATTTGTTCTATGCTGTCAATCTACAGTGTATAATTCTTGTCTTGTACTTTTCTGTTATAGCTTATGCTATATTTTCGATATATGGGCAAAGCACACCATATTTATTTAGTAACTGATATAAGTAAATGCCACGTGAAATATGCATTAGTATACCATTCTTTTTTACATAATCCAGATTGGAAAAAATCGCTCACTATATAAAACCTGTTCGCCACATTCGGATTTATGATACTCCTTATATCCTTTGTCTGTATTGTTTTCATAATTACATTAGCAAATATAGAATATAACTTTTGACACAACAATAAAAATTCAAAAATCTTTAAGAAAATCTTACTTTTTAGAGTGTTTTGTGGCTTTAAATATCTGTTGGATGGTCTTTGTATTTTGCATTAATTCTTTAACTTATCACCTTATTTTCTGTCAGACGCCCCTGGCTGTTGTTATGTCGTAAGGATAGGTCAGATTCTTGACTACTATAGAATCTTTCCGTGGTGACATGTTGTACTGTATGGGGCATCATTTTCCAACCATCGGGCAAAGGATATTCGTCTGTTAAGAGCGTGAGGATATGTTGCAACAGACTGATTATTTTACCAACTTGTTGAGTGCCTGATAGAATTCAGGAGTCTCTCCTAAGAATATCTTTTCTATGACGCCGTTTGGGTTGACAATGATTTTTGTGGGATAACCTTGTATGGCATAAAGTACGGTCGGGTTAAGCTCTGTTGGAAGATTGGTCGGTACGTAGAGCTGTATCCACGGCATATCATACTTTTCAAGAGCGGCGAGCCAGTCCTCATGTTTGTCGTTACAGGCAATGCTGATGAATTCGCATTTATCCGCAAGTTTGGTCTGAGCCTCTTTCATATCAGGAATTCCTTTAAGGCACCATCCGCACCATGTGCCCCAGAAATCAAGCACAGCCCATTTGCCACGCAGCGATGAGAATGTAATCTGCTGGTTTTTATTGTCTGGCAATGTAAAGTCGGGCGCCATTACTCCTTCCTGAATATAGGTCTTTGCATTCCTGATTTTTATAAACTTATCGGCGCGTCGGTATGCAGATTCCAAGAGAGGTCCTATTTCAGACTCCAACATTTGTGGACTGAGCCGCTTGTAGTAGTTTACGATGGTATCTGGAGACATATTCTTGAAATATAAAGCTATGGTCGGATTGTTGATGTTCTTTTTTATCCATGAGGTGGTCAGTTCTGTGCGGACATCATAGAGGCTGTCAAGAACTTCTTGCGAAGCGTCTGCTTTGTTTCTTGCCTTCCGGATTTGTGCTGCAATCTCGCCCATCATCTGATTGTAGTCGTTTACGCCATCTGCTATCTGTGAACCTATAGTCGTGTAGGTTATTGCATCATTTTTGGAATCAATATCTATGTTTATCCGGTCTTGCGGTGTAATTATCATTTTGAGAAACTCACCGGGAAACTGGCTTGGGATGATGGAATATAAAGATGTTCTGTCGGCAGGCTGAATGGTAATGGTCGAATTCTGTGGTGCAATAGTATCCCATTTGATTCTCGGATCTCCGTCATTCAGAATATCGTGGTATTCAGCCAAGGGAATTTGAGCTATGACAATGGTGTCATTGGTAAATCCATTGAGACTAATCGTTATCTGTGGCTTTTTTGAACATGAAGAAATGCACAATGATGCATAGATTGCTGTAATTACGAGTGTGATTTTGTTCATTGATGTGAGTTTTTGGAATAGTATCGATTTATGCCTATTATAGAATTTAAAAGATAAGTTCCACATCTGCTATTTTGTATTTGCCGTCTTGGCGTTGAAGAGTCACTTTAATCTTTGTGAATCTATAGCTTATCGTGAAACAATTTGGGCTTTCTGTGGGATGGACCTGCAAAGAACTGTACCAAAAGACATCGAAATCGTCATTTCCAATGATTGGGTCGAACAGAGGGTCTTCCAGTTCTACTTCTTTTCTTGACTGGATGTATTTTTCCTGCATTGAGGGGGTGCAGTAAGTTTTTCGCAAGTGTTTTAGGCCTTGTTCCATATCTGCCTTCATTTGTATGTAGATGTAGGCGTATGACCTGTAAAAGGTTTCTGTGAATGTCATGCCGTCTTGGTCGTCTATGACTTTTTCCTTTGGAATGTCAAACCATTTATCACCATATTTACGATTACCCCAATAAGGAGTTACGTATGAAATGCGTACTTTGTCCTGAGAATCCTTCGTGATGCGTAATGGAATATAGATTGTTGAATCTTGAGGGTAGGGGCGGTATGACATTTCGTACCAACTGTCGGACAGATGCCTGCACCGTACGGATTTTATTGCATAGTCCGTAACATCCTGCGCCCGAATAATAGGGTTGGCATCTGTGACGCATATTAATCGTGCCCGTTTTTCATTCATTTGCGGAGTCAGCATATTTTCGATAAACTTGTCTTCTGCTTCTCTGTCATTGGTGTTTATGGCTTCCATGTATTCCTGATATGATTTCTGGAGATACATTTCTATTTTCATCCAATCAGATTGGTTGGATGAAATCTGTGCTTCTGCCTTTCCTATACAGATTAAGAAAAGCATGACGAGGGCAAATCTGAAAGTATGCATGTTTGTCTTTTTAATATTTGTATTATGCCGTATTACTGCACTTCGAATAGTTCTATTTGTGCTTCCTTTGAGTATGTACACCAAATGGTTAATCTTTCATTTGTTTTTGATTATGTAAGTCGTTGCAATTTATGGAGAAAGCATGGAACTGCCAAATCTTTCATCTTTTTATCTGCAAAATGCATTGATTCTACATAGATTAAAATGGTATGCCTTGCTTTCCTTTTCCTGAAAGTAGAGATGCCTTTGCCAAAAACAAGAACATTTATATTGAGAATAATGTGAAGAAAACGTTGTATTAAGTGCGGATTATGTGAATATATAGCTTGATTTTATATGCGAAAATGTGAAAAATACATGCCAAAACAGTGTGTATTATGTGAAATAAGGCTATAATACCTTGAATAAAAGGCTTTTATTTGTATTGGGGCATTGTTTGCTTATGTACATGATTTCACATATATTGTTTGGCACGTTTGGGAGAGCGTAAGTCAATATTCCACTTTATCGCTTTTCTTCATCCACAGTTCGAAAGCCTTGATGGCTTCTTCGGACATTAATCTTTCGGTGGGCAGTTTGCGCCTGTCTTTAGGCAGTGCTATTTCGTCGTAGATGAATGAATCGTCGAAATCTGCGTTGCTTGCATCTGTTCTGTTGTTGCCGTAATATATCTTGTCAAGGTGAGCCCAATAGATTGCCCCGAGACACATCGGGCATGGCTCGCATGAAGTGTAGATTTCGCATCCGCTCAGGTCGAAGGTGTTCAGCGCACGGCAGGCGGAGCGTATTGCGTTTACTTCTGCATGTGAGGTTGGGTCGTTCTCAGCTGTCACGCGGTTTACCCCTGTTGCTATGATATTGCCGTTGCGGGCTATGACGGCCCCGAACGGGCCTCCGCCGTTTTCTATGTTTTCGATGGAAAGTTTTATGGCTTTCCTCATCAGTTCTTCAGATGTCATTGTTGGAATTCTTCTTTATGTAGTTTTGATGTGAAGATAAGAAAAATTCAGTTATTCAGAAAGATAATTCCAATTATTCTATTTTTTCTGCCGATGATATCCTACAGTAGAGCAATGTAGAGGCTACGGGCGCTCGCGGCTGCAATTCCGCGCGCCCAAAAATTTTGTCGTGAGGGCTCGTGTCAATAAAAAATAGCATGTATTAACGCTTTGTCTCGTAGGATTTGCATGCACAATTTTGCGGTATTCTCCATTTTATGCTGTTTTGAAAAGTGGAGTGAGCATCTTTTTGCATATATTTACACTCGAAAACTGTTTGTGCCGTTTTCAGCAAGTTTTAGGCATGATGGGGTGACATTCAGCTGGCTGATGTTCAGCAGACTTGTGTGTTGTAGCGTTATGCCGTTTGAAGTTCCTGAAGATTATGAAAAACAAATAAATATCTTAATTATATGGTTAGAAATATTTTTTCCAAGCTCGTCGCAATGTTTGTGTTGATGGTTATGGTATGCCCTGTGCGTGCCGCCGAGGCCGACGTTGCAAAAGACGATTCTGTGTTCAAGGTTGTGAACCCTGACTATAAACTTAGTCCCGAGACCGGCATGACGCGCCAACACTGGATGGATGCGGCGCGCTATCTGCTCGACGGTGCGTTCAGCTACATTCATACTCTCGATGACCCCATGCACTTCCCGAAACAGCCGGGAAAAAGTTATCCGCGCGACGGAAAATTCA
>ENA-UONW01003075-UONW01003075.1-human-gut-metagenome-genome-assembly--contig:-CS52-NODE-3075-length-14674-cov-8.000342_pt1 | contig 14674 bp, 5 predicted proteins | sample MGYA00242463_ERZ724010 | MGnify/ENA metagenome assembly ERZ724010 | reverse complement strand
GCCGGCCAAAACCGGGGTTTCAGATATCAGTCAGAGGGTTCTGCTTACTCGCCCATGAACACTGCGTTCAGTGCGTCGTAGTTCTCGGTGATCGCCTGCTCAGCGGTCTGCTCGCCGGTCCAGACCGGGCCGAGGACCGTGCGGAGGAGCTCGATGAACTCGGTGGTGTGCGGGATGTAGTACCAGCAGGTAGACTCAGCGCAATCTCTTGCGTAGTCAACGACAGCACCCTTGTACTCGTCATGATCCGGGAAGTTGGGGTTGTCGATCCACTTGTTGGTGAGGGTCTCATCGGTGTAGTACTCTTCGAGGATGGGCATCCAGATGCCGGTGGCGATCAGGCTGTCCCAGCTGTTCTCTTCCTTCATGTACCACTTGATGAAGGTCATGGCCTCTTCCGGATGCTTGGTCTGGGAGAAGACGACCTGCGGGCCGCCGGTGCAGATGGTGACCTCGTTGACCATCTTCGGCAGACGGGCGACGCCATAGTTCAGGCCTTCGTCACGGGCGGTGGCAAGGCAGGTGCCGACGTTCCATGCGCCAGCGGTCGCCATGGCGACGGTGCCGGTCAGCAGGGAGCGCTGCATGCCGTTGTCCTCGAGGCCTGCATTGTAAGGCATGCAGTTCTCAACGAGGGTCAGGTCAGCGACCTTCTGGATGGACTCGATGACCTTCGGGTCATTGATGGTGCAGGCGGAGCCATCCTCGGTGAACCAGCGGCCGCCGTTGGACAGTGCCCAAACCTCAAGCTGCCAGGTCCAGTTGTCAACGACGCAGCCGTACTGCTTGATGTTTTCCTTGTCGAAATCCGGGCTCAGGGCGTTGTTGCCGTTGGCGTCGAGGGTCAGGGTCTTGGCCAGGGTGACGAACTCGTCCCAGGTCATAGCCTCGGTAGCGGACGGATAGTCCAGACCGGCGGCATCGAACATGTCCTTGTTGTAGTACAGGGACAGGACTTCGTTTGCAGCGGAGTAAGCGACGGGCTTGCCTTCGCTCTTGAAGGTGATGGAATCAAGGGGCATGGAGTCGGCGCCCTCGTACATGGCGGAGATGTCGTACAGCAGGCCGTCGGAAGCGAAGTCCAGAACGCCGGACTCGTTCATGATGCCGCAGTCGGGAAGCTCACCCGCGGTAGCCATGGTGTTCAGCTTGGTGACATACTCTTCGTTGGGGATCGCCATGACCTCAACCTTGATGTTCGGATACTCTTCGTGGAACTTGTCGGCGACGGCCTGCACGCTGGCAGCCTCGTCCGGGGTGCCCCAATAGGAGTAGGTGATGGTGACGACGTCGCCGTCATTGCCGTTGGTGTCATCGGAGGAATCGGAGTTCTCCGTGGCGGGGGTGGTGTCCTGAGAGCCGTCGGTCTGATCGTTGTTGTCGGTGTTGGTTGCGCAGGCGACCATACCAACGACCATCAGCAGGCACAGCAGGAGCGCGATGATCTTCTTCATGGTTCAGGTTCCTTTCTTCATTTCAAGTTTTTTATTATAGCAGCTTCCTGCTGCGTATAATTACGAAATGGTGGTATCGACCCAGACGCGCATCTCGCCGGGCACACGGTTTCCCCACAGGCCATAGGGAACGGCGTGCAACATGCACGGCTCGGTGCGCAGCACGCAGTCGGCATAGAGCTCAGCGTCGTCCACACCGGTTGAAACGATGCGGCAGCCGCTCACATCCAGCTCCGGCAGGTTGCCGGGCAGGCCCTCGGCGGGTGCCTTTTCTTCGACGGCGGCATCCGGCGCCATGCGCAGGGCTGCAAGGTTTTCGCCGTTGTCCTGCTGCTCGAAGCAGTAGACGAACGGGCCCTTCTGCAGCGCGACGCGGCCGACATCGGCGCGGACCTGCAGGTTCGCGGCACAGCGGTGCACCGGCACCGAGCCGCTGAGCGTGAAGTGATGCTCTCCTGCGCAGTTCACGGCAAGCACGGCATAGCCGTTCTCGACCGCAGGCTGGATTTCCTCGCCGTTCAGGCGGAAGACGGGCTTCTCAAGCCACTTCGGCAGGCGCAGGCGCACAACGATGGGGTGTGTGCCGCTCGAGCGGACGTCCAGCTCCAGCGCGCCGCCATGCATCAGGCCGCTGCGCTGCTCGATGCGGACGTCGGTATCGCGCAGGGTCGTCTCGATGGTCGAGCCGACGAGCAGGTTGACATAAATACTGCGTTCATCGATCGCATAGATGTACTGGCCGAGGGAGGCAAGCGTGCGGGCGATATTCGCAGGGCAGCAGGCAACCTCGAACCACGGCTGGCGGACGGGCTTAAGATACTCGATAGATGTATGGTCCTTGCAGTTTGCAGGCCAGACCTCCAGCGGATTGACGTAGAAGTAGCGGTCGCCCGCAGCGCTGACGCCGCCGAGCACCGTGTTGCACAGGGCGCGCTCCACCGTCTCGTAATACGAGGCGTCATGGAACATGGCCGCCATGCGCTGGCCAAACATCATCAGACCGATGGACGCACAGCTTTCGCAGTACATGCGGTCGTTCGGCAGGTCGTAATCCACGGTGAAGCGCTCAAGCAGGCCGGACGAGCCGATGCCGCCCGTGATATACATACGGCGCTTCGTGACATTGTCCCAGAGCGTCTGGCAGGCATTGCGCAGGGCTTCGTCCTGCTGGATATCGGCCAGATCAGCCATTGCGCTGCACTGGTACATGGCGCGGACCGCGTGACCCTCCATTGTCTTCTGCTCCACGGGACGCACATGCGACTGGGAGTAGGAGGGATCGTAGTTGCGCAGTTCGGGGAAAATGACCTTGTGGTTCGGGTCATTCATCTCGCGCAGCAGGTAGTTCGGCGTGCGGCCGCGGCAGTCCAGGAAGAAGCGGGCCGTTTTCAGGTAACGCTCCTCGCCGGTCACGCGCCACAGCTTCACGAGGGCAAGCTCGATCTCCTGATGGCCGGGATAGCCGGGGATCTGCCCCTCGCCGTCGCCGAAGGTTTGGCAGATGAGATCTGCGAACTTTGCGGCGATGTCGAGCAGGCGGCGCTTGCCGGTCGCGTTATAGTAGGCAACGGCGGCCTCGATGAGATGGCCTGCGCTGTAGAGCTCGTGGCCCTCGGTGAGGTTCTTCCAGCGAAGCTCGGGATGGCAGACCGTGAAATAGGTGTTCAGGTAGCCGTCCGGCTGCTGGGCCTGGCCGATGATCTCAATGAGCTCGTCAGCCTCGGGAATATACTCTGTTTCGCCGTTATTTGCGCAATAAGCGACTGCCTCGAGCCATTTATAGGCATCCGTATCGCCGAACACGACACCGCGGTGCTCGCCCTGGAGCGTGCCGCCGGCGATGCGGAAATTATCAATGCAGAAACAGCGGCTCTGGCCCTGCTTGCCGTTGAGGATCTCCCACTGCACGGGGATCATTTTCTTTGCGACCATGCCCGCGTAATGGCTGAACAGCGGATCCGTTACTCTAATTTTTTTCAAATCGGGGATCGTGATCTTGCTTGCCATAATGTGGAACCTCCATTGGTGGTTAAACGTTTAAGAAGAAATCAGAAAAGAAAACGCGGAATCCCGTCGTCGGTCGCCGCGTGCCGAAGCCGCAATTGGCGTCCGGTGATTTAAACGTTTAACTTTTTCTGACCTGATTATATCATAATTTTCGGATTTGTAAAGGCAGAATTACAGAATCGTGAGTTTATACAACTTTCCCGACTATTTTTTGTGCAGAATCCACAACGATCAAGCTGCGCATCTGCCGGTCTGCAGCCGTTTCGGACTGCATGTAAGCCAAAAAATGTGCAGCACGCGGGATTTCCCTGTAATTTGCGTCAAATTTAGCATTTTCCCCGAAATAAAACGTTTAGCTCTTGCTGTTTTTCGTACGGTATGATATGATTATATCAACGCTTCGCATTGTAAATTACCAGAGAAGGTGAACCATTTCATGGCAACCATTCGCGAGATCTCGGACCGAGCCGGTGTATCCATCGCAACGGTCTCCAAGGTCCTGAACAACAAATCCGGCGTCAAGCAGGAGACGGCCGACCGAATTCTGCAGATCGCGGACCAGCTCAATTATCGTCCGAATCTCAACGCCCGCTCGCTGAAGCTCGGCGACGCGCGCACCATCGGCATCATCACGGAGGACCTGACCGTCTTCAACACGCCGGAGATCGTCGACGGCGTCGCCTCCGTATGCGAGACGCTGAACTATCATTATATTCTGAGCAATCTGCGTTTCAACAAGCGCTACCACGACAATCCCTGGAACTATCCCGAGAGCAACGTGCTCGTTCGCTCCGCCGTGAACGATCTGCTGTCCAAGCAGGTCGCGGGCATCATCTATATCGGCTGTCACAGCCACCTTGTCGCATCGCTGAAGGCGCATGCCCATATCCCGTTCGTGTGCGTTTACTGCACCTGCGAGGATCAGGACGTGCCCTGCGTCGGCTATGATGACCGTCTTGCCGCCTATGAGGCCACGGGCACTCTGCTGGAGCACACGTCGGAGCACATCGGCATGATCACAGGTCCCATCCACTCCGTGCACACCCTGCGCCGCGCCAACGGCTTCCTGCAGGCCCTGCACGACCACGGCGTGGCCTATGACTCTTCCCTCGTCCGCGCAAGCGACTGGGACCGTGGCTCCGGCTACCGTCTCGGCGGCGAGCTCATCCGCGCGGGCGCAAAGGCCATTTTCGCCCAGAATGACCTTGTCGGCACCGGCGTGATCGACTGGTGCAACCAGAACGGCATCGAGGTCGGCAGGGACATCTTCCTCATCGGCTACGATAACCGTGAGATCAGCTCCGTCTGCCGCCCGTCACTCTCCACCGTCGCCCTGCCGCTGTTCCAGATGGGCCAGAGCGCGGGCCACACCCTGCTGGACATGCTCTCCGGCAAGCATCCGGCGCAGAAGGACATCATGCTGGAATGTACAATCATCAAACGAGAATCCACAGGAGGTTAATTCATGAAAGCTCGCATCCGACTTCAGAAGGACTGCATCATCTCCCCCATCGATCCCCGCGTGTTCGGCTCATTCATCGAGCATCTCGGCCGCGCCGTCTATACCGGCATCTATGAGCCGGGCCACCCGACTGCCGACGCCTTCGGCTTCCGCGGCGACGTGGAAGAGCTCATCCGTCCGCTGCATGTCACGCAGATCCGCTATCCGGGCGGCAACTTCCTGTCCGGCTATGACTGGCGCGACGGCATCGGTCCGAAGGACAAGCGTCCCGTCCGCCCCGACATGGCTTGGAGCGCCATTGAGCCGAATCAGGTCGGCACGGATGAATTCCTGCAGTGGTGCGAGCGCATCGGCGCGCAGCCGATGATGGCCGTGAACCTCGGCACCGGCACCCCGAAGGACGCCGTGGAACTGCTGGAATACTGCAACGGCGACATGCACACCTATTGGGCGGACAAGCGCCGCGAAAACGGCCGCGAAGCCCCCTACAACGTCAAGCTCTGGTGCCTCGGCAACGAGATGGACGGCCCCTGGCAGATCTGCTCGAAGACGGCCACGGAATACGGCCGCATCGCCTGCGAGACGGCCAAGCTCATGAAGATGTTCGACCCGACCATTGAGACCGTCGCCTGCGGCAGCTCCTACCGCACGATGCCGACGTTCGGCACCTGGGAAGAGGAGGTCCTCCGCCAGAGCTATCCCTACGTCGACTATCTGTCGCTCCATCAGTATTATACGAACCATGAGGGCGACGTCATGAATTTCCTTGCACGCAGCGAGGAGATGGGCGAGTTCATTCAGGAGGTCGCCGCCATCTGCGAAAAGATCCGCCTTGAGGTCGGCAGTGACAAGCATATCGGTCTGTCGTTCGACGAGTGGAACGTCTGGTATCACTATGCCAAGAACGGCAAGGTGCCGGAGAAGTGGACGGTCGCCCGCCCCATTGAAGAGGAGAATTACGACTTTGCAGACGCTCTGCTCGTCGGCAGCATGCTCAACACCCTGCTCAACCACGCCGACGTCGTGAAGGTTGCCTGCCTGGCCCAGCTCGTCAACGCGCTGGCCCCCATTATGACCGAGCCGGGCGGCCGCGCCTGGGCACAGACGACCTACTGGCCGTTCCTCTATGGCTCGCAGTTCGGCCGCGGCACGGCCCTGCAGCAGGAGGTCGAGGTCCCGACCTATGCCTGCGGTGTCAGCCCGAAGGCCCCGTACCTTTCCAGCTCCGCCGTGCTCTCCGAGGACGGCACGCATGTGACGGTCTTTGCCGTGAACAAGAGCCTCGACGAGGCCATGACGCTGGAGCTTGACGGCCTGAACGCCGTGCTGGAGCAGCATGTCACGCTGACCGCTCCCTCGCTGGACTCCGAGAACACCGCAGACGCCCAGCCCGCTCTGCCGCGCGAGGTCGCCGTCGGCGCAGAAGCCCCGGAGCTCCCCGCCGCCTCGTGGAATATGCTCCGCTTCCGCCTTGCCTGATCCTGAAGATATCCCCTACCGGCGCAGGCCCCCCTGCGCCGGTTTTTTGCGTCTGTATTGGGTCATTCTGGGTCATTCATGGTAGGGGCGGGGCATGCCCCGCCCATGCGCGAAGCGGCAAAAGCAGCACCAATTCGGTGCAGTGTACCGTTTCCTGCGCCATGCTTCCTGATGTGTCATTGCGAGGAGCGAAGCGACGTGGCAATCTCGCAGGACCCAGCCGGATAACAGGACACTCCCGGCGAAATTGCAGCTGCCTGCACGAGATTGCCACGGGCGCAAAGCGCCCTCGCAATGACAAATCGGGAGCCATCGCCGTTTTAGCGATAGCCTGTGCAAATCGTCAGTGCAGCGCCGGGAGCGGCATGCCGCTCCCCTACAATAAGGGTACGATCGACAGCGCGCCGCAAAAGTCAAAAAGGAGCCGCCCGGGTGGGCGGCTCCTCCCCTGCCCGCATCGGCGGACAGGGATTTTTTTGGATCAGTTCTCCGCAGTCAGATAGCGCATCAGAATGACGGCGATCTGGGCGCGGGTCGCGGTCTCCTGCGGGGCGAGGTAGGTCTTGCCGTCGCTCTCGGAGATACCGTTGATGAGGCCCTGCTCCACTGCCCACGCCATGGCGTCGGCGGCGTAATCGGAGACCTTCTCAGCATCCGGGAAGCCGGCGAGCTTGCCCTCGACCTTCTCCGCCTTGGCATAGCGGAAGAGGATCGTCGCGATCTGCTCACGGGTGATCTGGTCGTTCGGGGCGAACGTCGTGGTGTTCACGCCCTTGACGATGCCGTTCTCCGCTGCCCAGATGACAGCGTTCGTGTACCACTGACCGTCTGCCACGTCGGCAAACGGGTTCGTGGCCGTGCTCTCCGGCTCGCCCGCGATGCGATAGAGGATCGTCACGAGCTGGGCGCGGGTCAGGTTGCCGTCGACGTCGAACGCATCGTCCGCGACGCCGTTCATGAAGCCGTTCTTCACCATGAAGTCGACGCCGATATGATACCAGCCATTCTCCTCCACGTCGGTGAAGTTCGTGCTCGGGCAGCCTGCGGTCTTGAGGGCCTCGCGTGCGGCCGCAAGGATCTCGTCGACCTCCTCGGGCGTCTTGGCAGCTTCGATGGCGGCCTTGGCGTCCTCGATGACCTTGGCATAGTCCTCACGGGCGTGGCCGGTCAGGGTCTCGCTCTCATGCAGGAGCTGTGCCAGCTCGAAGGAGGCGGCATACTTGGAAGCGGCAAGCGCAGCTTCCTCGGCAGCCTTGCGGGCTTCCTCGGCGGCCTTGCGCTCGGCCTCTGCCTTTTCGGCAGCAGCCTGGGCCTCGGCCAGATAATCGATGAGCTCAGCCTTGATCTCAACGACCTTCTGATAGGTCTCGGCCATCTGGCGGGCATACTCGGCAGCCTCGGCGGCAGAGGCAGCAGCCTCGACCTCGGACTTCTTCGCAGCCTCGAGCGCGAGCTCGGCAGCGGCCTTTGCTTCCTCTGCGGCCTTCTGAGCATCCTCGGCAGCCTTCTTCGCGGCCTCGGCCTCAACCTTGGCGCGCTCGGCAGCTTCCTTGTCCTCGGCGCTGGAAGCAGCGGCCTCCTCGGCCTTCTTCTGAGCCTCTTCGGCTCTTGCCTTGGCGGCTTCGGCAGCAGCCTGCGCAGCCTCGGCGGCAGCCTGGGCTTCCTGTGCCTTCAGCATGCTGTCGGCAGCCTGCGCAGCGCTCTGAGCAGCCTGTGCGGCGCTCTGCGCGGAGCGGCCTGCCTCTTCCGCAGCCTTCACGGCCTCGGCGACAGCCTTGGCAGCCTCAGCGGCAGCGGCGGCGTTGTTCTCCTCGGCAGCCTTCTGGGCAGCGTCAGCGCCTGCCTTGGCCTCTTCGGCCTTCTTCTGGGCTTCTTCCGCCTTGGTCTGTGCGGCTTCGGCAGCGGCCTGCGCGGTCTCAGCAGCCTTGCGGGCTTCCTCGGCAGCGGCGTTGTTCTCGCCGGCCTTGGCAGCGGCGGCCTCGGCGGCCTCCTGCGCGGCCTTGGCGGCCTCAACGGCTTCCTCGGCAGCCTTCTGCGCGGCTTCGGCCTCTTCCTGTGCCTTCCTGGCTTCCTCAGCGGCCTTCTGGGCGATTGCCGCAGCCGATGCCGTCAGTTCCTCATACAGCTCCTCGGCAGCGAGCAGCTTTTCATAGTTCTTGACCAGTTCCTTCTGCGTGTCGGTCAGGGCGTCATAGGCGGCGCGGGCAGCCTTGATCGCGTCGCCGCTCTCAAGCGTGACCTCGCCGATGGCGTCGATCAGGTCATCCACAGCCTTTGCGGCAGCGGCGTCGACCAGGGCGGTGTAAGCTTCCTCTGCCGCAGTCAGCTTCTCGTAGTTGTCGACAAGCGCCTTCTTGGCCTCGGGCAGCTTGTCATAGGCGGCGCGGGCAGCGTCGATGGCGTCGCCGCTCTCGAGCGTTACCTCGCCGATGGCGTCGATGAGCTCCTTGACCGCAGCAACAGCGGGGTCGTCCGGGGCCTTGAGCACGTGGATCGTCAGCATGGCCTTCGTGGCGGTGCCTTCGACCTCGCCCTCGAAGTTCACGTCGCCGACATTGGCCAGCTCGGCAGCCGTGATGGCGGGCCAGGTGACCTTGACGGTCTGGTTGTCAAATGCGCCGTTGTTGTAGCCGACCTTCACGGTCTTCGGCAGCGCCGGGACGATACCCTGCATCGTCGTGACCTCAACGGGCTCGACGCTCGTGATGGTGGCCTTGTCCATGTCGCTGCGGACATAGATCGTGCAGGTGGTCATCTTGCCGGTGGAGTTGTTCACGCCGCGGAGCTTGACCTCGCCGTCGGTGGCGATCATGTCAGCCGTCAGGGTCTCCCAGGTAACGGGGACGCTGATGAGCGCGCCGTCGGAGGTAACTGCCGTGACGTTGGAGGGCAGCGTGGGCATGACGCCGGGCTTCGTGGCGAGGAAGACCTCGTTCAGGGAAGCGACGTCAACGGAGGAATAGACCTTGAAACGGTAGATGCCGTTTGCTTCCGCGCCGGAACGGACGGTCACATACAGGCGCAGGCGGGTGGTGGTAACGCGGTCGAATTCAATGCGGTTGTACTTGTTCTTTGCAATGCTGCTCTCGAACGGGGTCGTGATGTTGACATCCTGCCAGGTACCGCTGGCATCGAGGTACTGCATGCGCAGCTTGGACGGAATTCGCGTTCCGCCGCCGTCGTCATACCAGTAGATATCGGCGCCGCCGATGGTAACGGCCTCATCCCAGGTATAGCCGACATAGTGCTCGGAGCCGGCGCTCTGACGCCAGTTGCCCCAGCCCTTGCCGGTGCCCACGTTGGAGCTGGTCGGCTCGAAGCTCGGGTTGTTGATGCCGTTCAGGTTCTCCCAGCTGGAGGTGTAGTCACTTTCGACGGAAGCGGCGTCCGGAGCGACGTCCTCGCCGAGGCCGCCCGCTGCGCCCTGCTTCAGGGTGACGGTCAGCTCGGCAGTCGCGCTCAGCTCGCCGTCACTGACGGTGAAGCGAACGGTGTACTCGCCTTCCACGGAGCCGGAGATGGTCGTGGTGGGCTTGTTGGCGCTGCTCAGGATAACCTCGGCGCCCTCCGGAGCGGAGACAAGCTCCCAGGCGTAGCTCATGTCCTTGTCATAGGGCAGGCCGTCGTCGGTGCAGGTCGCCTTCAGGGTAGTGTAGAGGTTGCCGGTCATGGAGGTGTCTTCCGCGAGCTTGACGGACGGAGCCGTGTTCTGCGCGGGATGATCGCGGTCGCCGCCCTCGTTGAAGAGCTGGATCTCGGTCACGGCAGTGAAGCCCTTGTCCTTGTTGGTGAAGGTGAAGCGGAACTGGTCGGTCTCAACCGGTGCGAAGTACACGGCGTTGTAGTTCGCGCGCGGAGCGGACGGGGTACGGGTCTGCTGCCGGACGGCCTGCCAGGCCTCGCCGTCCCAGTACTCGACTGCGAACTTGGAGGGCTCGGAGTAGCCGTTCGTCTGGCGGTCGTTGTAGAAGTACAGCGTCGCCATGTCCACGGTCTGCTTGGAGGAGAGCTTCAGCGTCAGGCTGTCGCGCTCGTTCACGCTGCCGTAGTTGCCCCAGAACGGCATATCGACGGTCGTGCCGTCCACAACTGCCTGCGGATCGGGAGCTGTCTCATTGACGGCCTTGGACGTGGAGTCGCTGCCGTCAGCGCGGTGCTTTTCTGCCCAGGACGCGGCGCGGGCCTTGTCCGGGGTGAAGGTGGCGGTGACCTCCGCGCCCTCGGCGAGGTTCGTCATGCCGTGCACGCCGGACTTCTCCAGCATGTTGAGGACCTTCTCCTCGGTGATGGCGGTGTTCATCGCGGTGGGGATGGCAGCGCCGCCGTTATTGGTGACGATCTCGACAGCGCCGTCGGGGAAGGAGATTTCCTTCGTGGCGGAGTCATAGACGACATGGGCCAGATCCTTCAGGGTGAAGGCCAGCGTGCCGTCGATGTACAGGGAGTAGCCCTCGGGGCACTCGTTGTACCAGGTCTTGCCGTCGTCCGGCTTATCCCACACGACCGTCAGGTCATGACCGTGATAGCGGACGTTGTTGACCATGAAGTGGTCATAGGAGAAGTCGATCGGGCTCAGCTCGATCTTCTCATCGGAACGCGGCTGGATACCGGCCATGTCCTCGATGAAGAGGTAGGTGTAGTTGCCGAGGATGTTGTGGTAGATCCAGGAACGATAGTAGTTCTCATAGGTTCTGCCGTCGATGTTGTGGAACTCGTTGTTGTTCGGATAGCGGACGTCGCCTGCATCGGGGTAGACGTTCCATGCCATCCACTCGGCCATCATGGCGAGCATGTCGTCGGTGATGTAGGTCTGCTCCTTGTCATAGGTACGCAGAGCGGACTCATACAGACGGAGCTGCACGGTGAAGTTGATGTTCGAGAAGTTGTTTGAACCGCTGACCTCCTGGTTGTGGACCTGGTTGGCGGTGTAGAACGGGAAGATCGGGAACTCCTTGCCGTTGGAGAAGGCCTTGAGGGCTTCCTTGTACTTCGTGACGGAAGCGGCGTCGTCGGGGACGAGGCCCACGGCAAAGTAGTTGTAGTTGTTGGACTCGGTGTACTTGACGAGGTTGGGCTGGTTAGCGTTATGCTGTGTGCCGGTCGGACGGACGGCATAGGTCTCGAACTTCTGGCACTCCTCGCACCACATGAGCTCGAGGACGTCGGCCTTGATCTTGTCGGCCAGATCGCGGTAATACTTGGCCTGCTCGGTGTTGCCCAGCTGCTCATAGAGCTTCGCGGCGGCGTCGGCAGCGGCCCAGACGTAGGCGTTTTCGCCGTGTGCCTTCCAGGTGCCGGTGCCGGGAGCATGCATGGAGATGGTATCGGCGTCGTTGCCGGTCATGTAGTTGTTGCGGTAAGCGATGAGGTCGCGGCCCTCAATGTGGTTGCCGTAGTGCTCCAGCTGGCCGGTAGCATCGTGGCCGAAGTAGTACGCGAAGTTCTCCGCGACCTCCGCGCCGCCGCCGATGACGTTGAACGCCTCATAGCCGGCCTCAGCCAGATACTGACCATAGTGGTTGTTCCAGTTGTTGCGGTTGCCGGGGTTATCAAGGAAGGCGCTGCTCTGCGAGGAGTTGCCCGCAGACAGCAGCTGGCCATAGGCCAGATACGGAGAGCGGAGCCACTTCGTATCCTGCAGGTGCATCGGCTGCGTCAGGATAATCGCGTTGTTGTAGCCGAGGACGCCCTCGATGGTGACGGGGTACTGATAGTCATAGCCGGGGATGTTGGCATCGAGCGAGTTGAAGCGCTCCAGCCACCAGCGATAATCGATCGCCTTCTGGACGGCCTTCTTCGGCACGTCGATGTAGGGCAGGTTCTCCGCCCAGTAGAGGTTGTATTCCGCCTTCTGCGCACGGACAGCCTCAAGGTTTCCGAGGCCTGCGAAGCGGAGGTACTGCTCGGTGGACTCCGGGATCTCTTCCGTCGTAAAGGCGATGACGACCTTCAGCTCCACACTGCCGCCCGCGGGGACGGTGACGTCGCGGGACAGCCAGCAATAGTCGTCGGACGAAGCGGCCTCGAAACCGTCGCCGGTCATGCGGGCATAGATGGTAGTAAGGCCTGCAGGGGAAGAGCAGGTGCCGGTCAGCTCCGTCTGCTCTGCACCATTGACCGTGACCTTGCCGGGCTCCGTCGCAAAGATGGAGTCCGCTGCCACCGTAATTGCCTGATCCTCTGCGGATTTGTTGGTCAGCGTCATCGTCGTGACGGCGACGTTCTCCTGATGGATGAACTTCACGACATCCAGCGTCAGGTTGCTGCCGACAGAGTAGGTGCTGGACCAGTTACTCGGCGCATTGACGCGTTTGCTGGTGTCTTCCTTCGTGGTCAGGCTGCCGTCGGCGTTCGAGAAGAGAACGCGGACCAGATCGCCCCGGCCAAGCGGCTGATGATAGGCGGTGTTGCCGCCGAAGCCGATGACGGACGGGCTGCTCGTGTACATATACAGCGCGCGGCCGCGGGTCAGGAAGGTGTTGCCGTCGGCGTTGCCGTTCGAACCGGCGTTGCCGTTGCAGACGCCCTCACGGGCGAGGATGCGGTCCATATAGAAAGAGTCGCCGCCATTGGCAAGATCCTGCTTATAGATCGCCATCATGATGTCCTTTTCGGAATAGGACACACCGAGCTTCGACAGGTCATAGACCTCGTCAAGAAGCTCTGTGTTCTTGAATGTGGGGTAGCCGATGTTCAGCGCTGCGGGTGCTTCTGCGGCGGATGCCTTCAGAACGCCAGCCGGGAGCAGCGAGAGTACAACAGCCAGCACAAGCAGTGCAGAAAGCAGCTGTTTCACATGCTTCATGGTTTATTGTTCCTCCCAAGTTCGATTTTCGAGCATATTGTTTGTCTGGGTCCAATTGCTGGGAAATGCTGGGGGGCTCCCCATGCGGCTTCGGCCGCATGGGGAGCAGGGGGAAAGATCAGGCGTTCAGGTACCGGGCAAGGATCACGGCGATCTGTGCACGGGTCGCGGTGTCCTGCGGCAGCAGCTTGCCGTCGGAGCCGTTGATGAGGCCTCTGGCGACCGCCCAGTTCATGGCCTCCAGCGCGTAGCTGGAGATGTCCTTTGCGTCGGGGAAGCTCGTGAGCTTGCCGTCCTCGGTGTTCTCCTCGTGCGCATAGCGGTAGAGGATGACGGCGATCTGCTCGCGGGTGATCGGATCGTTCGGGGCGAACGTCGTTTCGTTCACGCCCTTGACGATGCCGTTCTCGGCGGCCCAGACAATGGCCTTTGTGTACCACTGGCCGTCGGCGACATCCGCGAACGGGATGGCGGCGCTGGTCTCGGGCTCACCGGCGATGCGGTAGAGGATCGTGACGAGCTGGGCGCGCGTCAGGCTGCCTTCGACATCGAACGTGTCGGCGGCAACGCCGTTCATGTAGCCGTTTCTCACCATGAAGTCGATGCCTTCATGATACCAGACGTTCTCCTCGACATCCGTGAACGCTGCGCTCGGGCAGAGAGCGTTGTTCAGGGCCTCGCGGGCGGCAGCCAGAGCGGCGTCGACCTCGGCGGGCGTCTTTGCGGCCTCGATGGCGGCAGCGGCGTCGGCAAGAGCCTTGTCATACGCTTCCTTCGCGTGGCCGGTCAGGCCCTCGCCGTTCTGCTGGAGCTGAGCCAGCTCGTAAGCGGCGGCGTACTTGGCAGCGGCCAGAGCGGCCTCCTCGGCCTTTCTCTGGGCCTCTTCGGCAGCCTTGCGCTCAGCCTCGGCGCGCTCGGCCTCGGCCTGTGCCTTGGCGAGGTACTCGACGAGCTCGGCCTTGATGCGGACGATCTCTTCATAGGCCTCAGCCATCTTCTTTGCATACTCGGCAGCCTGCGCAGCGGATGCGGCGGCTTCCTTGTTGGACTGCTCGGCAGCCTGCATAGCCAGCTCCGCGGCGGACTTGGCGTCCTCGGCGGACTTGCGGGCCTCCTCGGCGGCCTTCTGCGCTGCCTTGGCTTCCTCTGCGGCCTTCTCGGCGGCTTCGCGGTCCTCAGCGGTGGAGGCGGCGGCCTCCTCAGCCTTCTTCCTGGCCTCTTCGGCCTTCTTCTCGGCTTCCTCGGCGGCCTTCTCGGCATCCTCGGCAGCCTTCTGCGCCTTCTGAGCCTTCAGCATGGCCTCGGCGGCGTCGGCAGCAGACTTCGCAGCCTCTTCGGCGGAAGCAGCGGCCTTTCCGGCCTCCTCAGCGGACTTGGCCGCCTTCTTGGCTGACTTTGCGGCAGCCTCGGCGGCCATCGAGTTGTTCGCGGCGGCAGCGGTGGCGGCGTCCTCGGCAGCCTTCTGCG
>ENA-UONW01003071-UONW01003071.1-human-gut-metagenome-genome-assembly--contig:-CS52-NODE-3071-length-14701-cov-91.714461_pt1 | contig 14701 bp, 15 predicted proteins | sample MGYA00242463_ERZ724010 | MGnify/ENA metagenome assembly ERZ724010 | reverse complement strand
CCCGGCTTCCATTATTTAACTTTTTAGTACGGTAAATTTTTACCGAAGTATTGATTATAAGTAACATGAAAAAAAATAAGTTGCCTCAGATTAAGAGAATATTTTCGAGGATAGATCTTTTTTCGAAGAAGGAGTGTGCCGGTGGCACATGACTGATGAGAAAAGATATATACCGAAAAGATTCCTTAAGATGATGCAGGTTGTTTTTTGAAGGTTACTAAGTAGAAGAACGCTGTGAGAAAGTAAAATCCGATTCAATAAAAAAAGCGGCCAGAAGGAAATCCCTGACCACTTGACTATATGTTGACAAAATTTGACCTGTTTGGATAAAGCTACACCCTACTCTAGAAGAGGTAGGCAACACCTACACTGAGCTGGCTTCTGTGACGGGTAACGTCACCGTCTCCTGAATAGCGATTGACGAGACCATAGTCATAGCCAATGTTGAAACGTACCATGTCGAAGAAATCAACGGCGACTCCTCCACCGAGCATGATGTCGAAACGACTGTAGTCCGAATCATCATAATTATTCACTTTGTCACCTTTGCTGACAGTTCCAATGACTGGTATAGTGGCGGAAGTTGTATATTTTGAATTTGAAGCAAGACCATAAGCAAGAGTTGGGCCGGCATAGATTCTTCCGACAATGCCGTCAGCAAAGGCAAGGCCCGCATTAAACATCACCGGGACTGAAATGTAATGTTCCGTCACGTCAACCTTGAGATCCGCCTCACCTACCACACCTACATAACTATCGGCATCACTCTTAGTAAGAAGAGAGTAGTAAATTCCTGGTGCGACATTCAAAGCACCGGCAAGATTGATGTTATAATTACCACCTACATAGAAGCCACTGAGATTGTTTGTTGTTGTCGTGTTCCCTGACTTCCTCTTGTCTGTAGAGTTAGCGAATCCGACACCGATTGATGGCTGTGCGAAAGCCACTGTTCCGAGAAGCATCATAGATGCTGCAAAAAGGGTTGTAATAATCTTTTTCATAACTTATACAATTACAATTTGTTAATATTCAATTACGTTCAATGACTCATCCGCCGCTGAACCAAAGTGCAAATATATCAAAAATTAATCCATTATGCCTAAAGATCATGAATAAACAACCGTATGGTGAATTATTTCAACCAAACGACAATTCCGGAAGGCATGAAAGCCACGGAAGCCGGCATGGAATATTCAGCGACAAAAACGGCATAAGGGAGCTATAATCCGCCAATAATTTGTTTCTCGGCATATTCAAGATCGGAACTGTCATCGATCTCGTACCATAGGAGGCCGTCCACTTTCAGGACATTCATGGGAGCGATGCTCCTGGAAACATGAAGGAGCTCATACTCATAACCAAGCTTTGGTTGTTCCTTGGCCTTCATTCCGTAGTCCTTGCACATCTGCCTGAAGAAAGCATTACCTATCTTGTGGATGCCGACAAGTTCCCCGTCGGCACGGATGGCGTTCTTGTCCGTCGAACAATCAACCAGAACATCCTCGGCATCCTTCTGCACATAGTACTGATCCTGAAATTTCGTCACAGGAGTGATCAGCATCGCACTGGCATACCCACAATCCAACAGGGACGTTATCGCCCTGCTTTCATAGACGAGATCCGACTCCAGCAGGATGAAGTCGTCCGCGCCGATGACCTCCCGCATATTATAAAGAGTGTACATGCTGTTCGTTTCGGCATAGCGTGGACTGAAAACGCACTCGATCTGAGAGTATCGCTCGATCAAGGCCTCGTATGCTTCCTTTTTGTAGCCGGTGCCTATGAGGATCCTGTCCATGCCGCACTCCAGAAGTGTCTCCACCGAACGCACGACCATGGGTTTTCCTCCGACCTCGATGAATCCCTTTGGAATCTTCTCCGTCTGTCTGCCGAAGCGGGTGCCAAGTCCAGCGGCCATAATCACCGCCGTTTTTATCCTTTGCATTGATTTATAATTTATTAATTATTGAGTCCACTTGAAAAAGTACCATTCGCCACTTTTTACCCCCGTTGGAAGTACCTGTGTGGCACATATTTTCAAAAAATGACTCTTTCAAGTGGACACATTATTGCAATGTCACCGTGATTAAGTCCGGAATCATAACCGCCATCCTTTCTGATTCCCGAAATCTCAAAATGACACTGAATCATAGTAATCATTAAAAACGGACTTATGCACTCTATGCTTGCCAGATCATTGTAAGGCAATGTAAGATGATGCCTATTATCAGGCACAAGCCTAAAGTACATAGTTACGTTAAAAAATAACTTGAACAATTTGTATATCTTTATGGTCCATATTTCTTTTCTCATCAGTCATGTGCCACCGGCACACTCTTCTTCAAAAAGAAATCTATCCTCGAAAATCTTCTCTTAATCTGAAGCAACCTATTATTTTCATGTTCCTTAACGCTTACTTATAACATTCAAATTTAGTCAAATTCTTCAAAAATCCCTTAAGTAATCATTAAGAATAACTTGAACAATTCGTATATCTTTATGGTCTATATTTCTTTTCTCATCAGTCATGTACCTCCAGTACACTCCTTCTTCCAAAAGAAATCTATCCTCAAAATCTGACACAAATTTATGGCTCACCTGCAAAGTTCCGTGGGAGGTTACCCAAAGATGGAGCATAGCCTGAACATGAAGAAGAGCAGGTCATACACTCCTCTAATCTTAGCCCTGAAGCCTTTGATTTTCGAGTTGAACGATTCCGCTCAGGCGTTGGTGCCACGCACGGCGGCTATCAGCGTCCCCTGTTTGCAGTATCCGGTATATGCTATGTCCTTCTGGCTCTCCCTGGACATGAGAGACTCTGTCTCCCTCTACACCAGTTCGAAAAAGTCCAACATACCCTCAGGGAGAAAGCAGAAAATTCACATCATATCAGACACGGGACTTTGCAGGTAGGCCAAATTTCAACTTATTTTTAACGCTTACTAAAAATTCAGCGGTCCAAACGACAGTTTTGGGGTATGAATGAAAATATTCAGCGGTTTTTGATTATATTTGAAGATTGCGGTTTTGACCGCACGGTTTCCTATGGTATCGCGGGAAGCAGGGAATATGAGCTGAGGCGGAAGGCCGCTGACATGGGGGAAACGGAAAACGGAAAACGGAAAACGGAAAACGGGAAACGGGAAACGGGAAACGGGAAACGGAAAACGGAAAACGGGAAACTGAAAACGGGAAACTGAAAACGGAAAACTGAAAACGGAAAACTGAATGTTAACGATTCAAGACTGACGGACATGGCGAAGAAAGTATATCTTGGAATGATAGCGGATGTGATGCATCCGGGACTGACCAACATCATCACGGAGGGGGCCAAGCACGGGGACGTGATCATCGGGCTGTTCACGGACAAGGCGATAGCCACGCACAAGAGGCTGCCGGTGCTCACCTACGAGCAGAGGGAGGCGGTTGTGCGCAGCATCAAGGGTGTGGCGGATGTCGTGCCACAGCACGAATGGAGCTACGTGGGCAACCTGCGGAAATACCGTCCGGACTACATCATCCACGGGGATGACTGGAAGGAGGGACCGGCAAGGAAACTCCGCGAGGAGGTCTTCAAGGTGATGGAGGAGATCGGAGGCGAGGTCATCGAGATCCCTTACACCCAAGGCATCAACTCTTCCAAGCTGGCTGAGGAGATCGAGGGATTCGGCACGACACCGGAGATCAGGATGAAAAGGCTCCGCAGGCTAATCGAAGCGAAGCCGATAGTCCGCATCCTGGAGTCGCACTGCGGGCTGACCGGACTCATCGTCGAGAAGACAAGCGTGGAGGTGAACGGGGAGGCAAGACAGTTCGACGGGATGTGGTCATCATCCTTGACCGACTCGACATCAAAGGGCAAGCCGGACATCGAGGCGGTGGACCTCACCTCAAGGCTGCACGACCTCAACGACACGCTTGAGGTGACGACCAAGCCGATCATATTCGATGGCGATACAGGCGGCAAGGTTGAGCATTTCGGATTCACAGTCAGGACTTTGGAACGACTCGGAATCTCTGCGGTTATCATCGAGGACAAGGTCGGGCTCAAGCAGAACTCGCTCTTCGGCACGGACGCTGTGCAGACCCAGGACACAATCGAAGGCTTCTGCGCCAAGATCAAAGCGGGCAAGGAAGCACAGATAACAGAGGACTTCATGATCATCGCCAGATGTGAATCGCTGATCGCCGGGAAGCCGCTGGAGGACGCGCTTGAGCGCTGCCACGCCTACGTCCAGGCGGGCGCTGACGGCATCATGATCCACTCGAAGAACAAGGACGGAATGGACATCAAAGAGTTCTGCCACAGGTTCAGGGAGACGGACTCCACGACCCCGATCGTGGCCGTGCCTACCACCTACAACCAATTCACCGAGACCGAGTTGGCCTCATGGGGCATCAACGTCGTCATCTATGCCAACCACATGCTCCGCAGCGCCTATCCGGCGATGGTGAACTGCGCGAAGTCCATCCTTGAGCACGAACGCTCGCTGGAGGCGAACGATCTCTGCATGCCGATCAAGGAAATCCTGAGCCTTATACCCGGAACAAAGAAACAGTAAGGAACATGCTCTCTCCAAAGATATTCATAGAATCTCTCGCCGCGAAAGGTATTGACTTTTTCGCCGGAGTGCCGGATTCGCTTCTGAAGAACGTCTGTGCGTTCATCTCGGACACGCTGGATGACAGACACAACATCATCGCCGCCAATGAGGGAGCGGCCGTCGGTCTCGCGGCGGGGCACTACCTCGCGACCGGACATATTCCTTGTGTTTACATGCAGAACTCCGGGGAAGGCAACGCCATCAACCCGCTCGCCTCGCTGACGGACAAGGAGGTCTATGGAATCCCGGTTCTGCTGGTAATCGGCTGGAGGGGCGAACCAGGCGTGCATGACGAGCCGCAGCATGTAAAGCAAGGCAAGATCACACTCCCCTTGCTCGACGCGATGGGCATCAGGCACGAGATCCTGAGCCAGGACGAGACAGAGTTCCGCAGCCAGCTGGATGGGGCCGTAAGGCACATGAGCGAAACCGGCGAGGCGTTCGCATTCATCGTGCGGAAAAACACCTTCGAACCTTACACACTTCAAAGGCATGAGGTAAATGAATATCCCCTCTCAAGGGAAGAGGCCATCCAAAAGGTGGCGGCTAGCCTTAGTGCCAAGGATGTCATCGTCTCCACAACAGGAATGATCTCCCGAGAGCTGTTCGAGTACAGGACGGCACAAGGCCAAGGACACGAAAGGGACTTTCTCACCGTTGGGTCCATGGGACACGCCAGCCAGATAGCCCTCGGGATCGCCCTTGAGAAGACGGACAGGAGAGTCTGGTGCTTCGATGGCGACGGAGCGGCACTGATGCACCTCGGTTCCGTGGCGATCATCGCCGACAAGGCTCCGGAGAACTTCGTCCATGTGATATTCAACAACGGCGCGCACGATTCCGTGGGAGGACAGCCTACCGTAGGGCTTAAGGTCAACCTTGCCGGAATAGCCAAGGCCGCCGGTTACAAGGACGCCGTCTCAGTCACTACCGCCGAAGATTTGGGTTCCGCCCTTAAAGTATTGAAAACCATGCGTGGCCCGGTTCTCTTGGAAGTTCGTGTCCACAGAGGGAACCGCAAGGACCTCGGGCGTCCGACTACCACTCCAATCCAGAACAGGGACGCACTGATGGAGTTTATGGGTCAATGAAGCAGCGCAAGTAATTCTGAATGAATCATAAAACTATAATGTAAAATGAACTCTGACAAACTGAACATAAAACGCAACGTCCTGCTGAATCCAGGGCCGGCCACCACGACCGACACCGTGAAGATGGCTCAGATCGTCCCGGACATCTGCCCGAGAGAGAAAGAGTTCGCCGACAAGATGGCCAGTTTCCGCAAGGACATCCTCGGAGTCGTCCACGCCGACCCCAAAGATTACACCAGCGTGTTGTTCTGCGGCTCCGGAACGATCTGCATCGACGTGTGTGTCAACTCCCTGCTGCCGGAAGGAAAGAAGATGCTGGTTGTGGACAACGGAGCCTACAGCTCAAGGGCGGCCGAGGTCTGCCGATGCTACGGCCTGCCGCACATCGACCTGAAATCATCCGTCTATGACATTCCGGATCTCAAGGCCATCGAGGAAACGTTGGAGGCCAATCCAGACATCGCCGTGGTCTATTGCTGCCACCACGAGACCGGAACCGGCGTGCTGAATCCGATCCGGGAGATCGGAGCCGCCGCGCACAGGCACGGAGCCATAATGGTCGCCGACACGACCTCCTCGCTCGGAATGATTCCGATCGACGTGGAACGGGACAACATCGACTTCTGCATGGCATCGGCCCAGAAAGGAATCATGGCGATGACCGGACTTTCATTCGTCATCGGCAGGACAGCGGAGGTCGAGAAATCAAAGAACTACCCGGTGCGGTCGTTCTACTGCAATCTTTACCAGCAATATGCCGGATTCGAGAAAAACGGCGAGATGCGCTTCACCCCGCCGGTGCAGACAGTCTATGCCGCCATCCAAGGGTTGAAGGAATATTATGCCGAAGGTGAAATGCCGAAACACGAGCGTCACCTCCGCGTCAACCGGGCCATCCACGAAGGCGTGGCGAAACTCGGACTGAAAGAGGCCATCAAGCCTGAGATCCAGTCCGGCCTTGTTGTCTCAGTTCTCTATCCGGACGACCCAGCATGGGATTTCGACAAAGTCCATGACTATTGCTACGAGCGCGGCTTCACGATCTACCCCGGCAAGATCTCCTCAAGCGGCACATTCCGCCTCTGCTCGCTTGGAGCCATCGACGAGAGTGACATAAAAGACTTCTTCGTAGTGTTCACAGAGGCGTTTGACAAACTTGGAATCAGACATGAATAAGACAAGTATCTGCATCTGCGGAGGCGGCAACCTCGGCCACGTCACGGCAGGACATCTTGCCTCGCGCGGAGATCTGGACGTTCGTCTCATGACCAGACATCCCGAGAAATTCACGGACAGGACCCTTCTCATCGAAACCCCGGATGGGGGTGTGGAGGAAGGATTACTGAATATTGTCACGGACACTCCGGAGGAAGCCATCCGTGACGCTGACATCGTGCTGCTCTGCCTTCCCGGATTCGCGATTGCCAAAGAACTTGGAGACATTGCTCCTTTCCTGTCAAAAGAAACGGTTGTCGGGTCGATCTTCTGCAGTTCAGGATTCTTCCCGATGGCGGAAAAGATACTGCCCGAAGGCACACCGCTTTTCGGATTCCAAAGAGTGCCCTACATAGCAAGAATCCAGGAATATGGCCGCAAGGCACACCTGATGGGATTCCGCCCGGAATGCCACATCGCCACTCTCGGCATAGAGGGCAGGGGCGGATTCAGGGAACTCATCGAAAACATCTTCGGGGTCCACATAAACCTGCTGGACAGTCACCTTGAGGCCACCCTCACGAACAGCAACCCTCTGCTTCATCCAAGCCGCATGTTCGCCCTGTTCGAAGGCCATGAAAGCTACGACCACATCCCACTGTTCTACGAGGACTGGGACAACCGCAGCTCTGAGACCTACATAGCCTGCGACAACGAGTTTCAGAAAGTCAGGGAGGCTCTGGGAATTCCTCAGGAAGCCATCCCGACCGCTCTTGAGCATTACGAAAGCCATGACGCGGAGTCAATGACAAGAAAGATCACAAGCATCCCGTCGCTCAAAGGAATACCCGTTCCGATGCTCAAAGCCACGGACGGAAGTTTCATTCCGGACTACTCCAACCGCTGCTTCACGGAGGACATCCCGTTCGGCATGCTGATCACCAAGTCCTACGCCATCCGCCTCGGCATCGAGACACCGGCCATCGACCGGATCATTCTCTGGGCGCAGGGCAGAATGGGAAAGGAATATCTCACCGGCGGGATACTGACAGGAAAAGACATCGGAGAATCGGTGGCCAAATACATTTAGGATGAGTTCAGACCTGAAGAAGAAAACCGTCAGAGGAGTCCTGTGGAGTCTCACGGGGCAGTTCTCCGTGCAGGGAATCCAGTTCCTTGTCAGCGTGGTGCTGGCCCGGCTGCTTTCCCCGGACGACTACGGGCTGATCGGGATGCTGGCGATCTTCCTCGCCATCAGCCAGGTCTTCATCGACGGAGGATTCTCCTCGGCCCTCATCCAGAGAAAGGACTGCGACGACACGACATATTCCACAGTCTTCTACATCAATGTCGGGATCAGTCTCGTCTGCTACGGGATACTCTTCGCCGCAGCCCCGTTCATCGCTGATTTCTACGGGCAGCCGCTCCTGAAGGACATCGCCAGAGTCAGCTCGCTGAGCCTCATCATCGGGGCGCTCTCGGCCACCAACACTGTCCAGCTCACCAAAAGGATAGATTTCAAGACCCAGTCCAAGATCAATGTCGTCAGCGCCATACTTTCCGGAGTCACAGGAATAGCGATGGCATATTCAGGATTCGGTGTGTGGGCGCTCGTGGCGCAGTCGGTCAGCCTCGCTCTGTTCAAGCTTCTTCTGACGGTCTTCTGCGTGAGGTGGTTCCCGTCACTGGTCTTCTCCAATAGGATATTCAAGGAACTCTTTTCCTTTGGTTCCAAACTCGTGCTGGCATCACTTATCTCAAGCGTTTACACGAACATCAGGAGCCTGATCATCGGCAAGAGGTTCACTCCGGCTGATCTTGGTCAGTACACCACCGCCAACAAGTTCGCCACCTTGGCCGGAACCTCGCTCTCCGGTGTTCTGTACAACGTCTCGTTTCCGGTTTTGTCCAAGGTTCAGGACGATGATGCGGTACTGCTGGACGCCTACAAAAGATTCCTCTCGGTCTCCGCTTTCGCGATATTCCCGCTGATGATGCTTCTGGCCGGAACCGCCGAGCCCCTGATCAGATTCCTCGTCACCGACAAATGGCTGGAATGTGTGCCTTACCTTCAGATTCTCTGCTTCGGCTGGATGTACGACTGCCTGACAAGGATAAACCTCAACCTGCTCTACGTCAAGGGAAGGTCAGACCTTGTGCTGAAACTGGAAGTGTTCAAAAAGACAATAGCCTTCACAATCCTGTTCATTTCCTGCTTCATGGGGATCATCGGGATCTGCATAGGCGCGGCCGTGTACAGCTTCATAGCTTTCTTCTGCAACACCTACTACACAAAGCGTCTGCTTGGCTACGGATTCAAGGAGCAGTTCCTTCAGACACTTCCCTACCTGCTGCTGTCACTGCCGGTGCTTGCCGTCTCGATGCTGACAAGCAGCCTTCACCTCAGTCCGCTGCCGCTCATTCTCATAGCGGTCACGGCAAGCGTGGCGATCTACATATTCCTGTCATGGCTCCTGAGGCTGTCAGCCCTGAATGAGCTTATGTCCATCCTCAAACAACTTCTCAAGAAATGAGCGGAAACCTTCATACTCTCTGGAACGATGCCATAAGCGACCTGCGTAAACACCTGAAAACCATCATCTACGACAGGAGACTCCCTTCCATTGAAGCCGCGGTCTTCAAGAAAGAGAGGATCAAAGTCGTGTTCTTCGTCATCAATCTCGGAATGTGGAAGAACGACAAACTGTTCCGCATGTTTCTGGAAAGCGAAAGGTTTGATCCCTACATCGTCTCGTTTCCCCAAAGGCGTGACGACCCGGAGACTTTCAGGAAAACTCAGGAAGAACTGCGCGGACATTTCGGGCGCAAAGGCTTTCCGTACATCGACGGCTACGATTTCTCAAGGAATGAATATTTTGACCTCACCGCGTTCGCTCCGGACATCCTCTTCTACGTCCAGCCCTACGGGGTCGGAGGAGAAGAGTTCAGTGTGGACAGATTCATGGGACACAGTCTCTTCGCCTACATTCCTTACGGCGTGCCGTTGAACGATGTCCCGAAACTGTACAACCAACTGTACAAGAACATCTGCTGGAGGATGTTCTATCCTACGGAATACTCAAAATGCCGTGAAAAGGAACGCCTTTACACAAAAAGGGACAACATCACCGTCTGCGGCTTTCCATTCGCGGATTATCTTGCGGATGCATCCTCATGCCGTGATTGGAAGACCCCGGACACCGGATTCAAGAGGATCATCTGGGCTCCGCACCATTCCGTGCTGAAATCCGATGTCCTTGGCTATTCCACATTCCTTGAAATCGCGGACGGGATGCTGGAACTTGCGGAAGAATATTCATCAAAAGTCCAGTTCGTCTTCAAGCCCCACCCCTTGCTCAAGGAGAAACTTTGCCGCACGGAAGTCTGGGGACGCGGAAAGACGGAGGAATATTTCGCCAGATGGGCGGCCATGCCGAACACATCGCTCACCGACGGGGAGTACTACGACCTTTTCATGACATCCGACGCTCTCATCCACGACTGCTGTTCCTTCATGACTGAATATCTCTACACAGGCAAGCCGCTGATGTTCATAACACATGACAAGGAAAGAATAGCCGGAAGCGTGAATGATTTCGGGAAGGAATGCCTTAAACGACACTATTTCGGAAACGGTATCAAAGAGATCAAGGCGTTCATCGACACCGTTGTCATAGGCGGCGACGACAAGATGAAAGGAGACCGGAAGTCTTTCTTTGAGGAATCGCTGAAAACTCCGGGAACGGGGAGTGTCGCCGGGAACATATTCAACGTGTTCGACTCCGCGCTGAAATAGGGCTACCCGGGCAGACGCGAGCGGATCAGCCTCGGAGGATTGCCGCCGATGATTGAATATTCCGGGAAATCCTTGCTCAGAACGCATCCGCACCCCACAATGGAACCTTTTCTGATGACCCTTCCGGGAGTGATCAGGACATCCCTTCCTATCCAGACATCATCCTCGATGACCGTCGGAAGTTTAGGGCCAAGGCCCTGATGGCACATCGGAATGTCCGTCCTCCCGAAATTATGGTTCTGGTGCAGGATCCGGCAGTTCGGCCCCATCATGACATAGTTTCCTATTCTGGTGTCACTCGGAACGACACATCCCACGCCAAGCCCCGACTCGTCGCCAAGCTCGACACCAAGTCCGCAGCCAAAATTGGCCTTACGCTCCACATTCACCCCTTTTCCACAATGCAGGAATATGTGTCCGCACAGGAAAGCGCGGAAATTCTTCGACACCTTTCCAAGGAAAAAACTGTTGCTGGCGGGAAGCCAATAGGCCACACCATAATAAAGGGCAAGGCAGCAGATCGTGAATATTCCTGTTTTTCTTCCTTTGAATCTCATTCCAGAACTATTTAGTAACCTTCAAAAAATAACCTGCATCACTTAAGGAATCTTTTCGGTCTAGATCTCTTTTCTCATCAGTCATGTGCCACCGGCACACTCCTTCTTCAAAAAAAGATCCATCCTCGAAAATCTTCTCTTAATCTGAATCTACTTATTATTTTCATGTTCCTTAAGGGTCTCAGATGATACGGTCTTTTTTTCCGGGGTACAGGCGAAGCGTTGTCAGAAGAACCTTCAGTCTCACATCCATGCCTATGTGCCTTGAGAGCAGCACCTTCCGGTTCAAGTCCGGGTAGGTGTCCCTCCAGAGAAGATAATACTCATCGTTCCACACCAACGGAAGGAGTTTGGAACGGATGTGGTTTCTGAAGAAAACCATTCCGTCCGACAGATCCAGACCGGCCGGTTTTTCCGCAAGAATCTCAAACAACAAGTCGGAATTTGCCTTCAATTGCCGGAAACGCCTCAGGCAGCTCTCCTTGGTGATCTTCTTGGTAGTGGACTGCGGATTCATGCGATAATTATAGTAAGGTCCAGGGATGTGGGAAAAAGACCCGCATGAGAGCAGAAGCTGCACGGTGATCACCATGTCCTCCCCCATAGCCTCGGACGGGAAACGGATCCCAGAGTAGCACCTCCTCCTGAACATCTTGTTCCAGAGAGCCCACGAATCCTCGAGGTACAGACTGTTTCTTATCAGTTCCCGTGCGTCGTGGGCATGACATGTGCACGATGTGCCCACGTCCGACGTGGTGCAGGTCATCCTGTAGTCGCACACCACGACATCCGAGCCAGAAGCCACAGCCGTCTCGTACATGGCCCGGTACATGTCCGTCTCCACCCAATCATCACTGTCACAGTGAATTATGTACTCTCCCGTGCAATGTGCCACACCTTCCCTTCGCACCTTGGCCTGCCCGCTGTTCACCGGCATCCTGAGAATCCGCACGACCTTTCCCTCTTCCTCCAGACGTGTCTGATATTCACCCACCAGACCTTTGAGGATCTCCACAGAACGATCAGGTGAACAATCGTCCACAAAGACATACTCCACATCATGAAGCGTCTGCTCGAAAAGGCTTCTCACGCATGTCTCAATGTACTTTTCCACATTATAGACGGGAATCACAACGCTAACTTTAGCCATAATCAATCCTGGTTAACAATCCACCGCGATCCTCTCTATGACAGCCTTCTCCTCCAAGGCGGTTTCCCTCCAGTCAAACCTCGTCAGATCAAAAGACTGACGCGCCCCCTCAAGGCAAGCCACGACTCTTTCCGCCATACGTGCCGCGAAGTCTTTTCCGTCCAGTGCCACCGTGAAATCTCCGTCCATGACTTCCGGCACGCCCCCGACCCTTGACGCGACAATGTCCGCCCCACACCTTGACGCCTCGACAAGGACCAACGGAAGACCCTCATTCCTGCTCGGGAGCACGAGGACATCCGTGCAATTGAATATCTCCGGCATCCTTTCCGGAGGCATGTTCCCCCAAAAACGGCACGACAGAGCGCTGTCAGCATTCAGCTCCGCCTCAACCTTCGGCCTCAACCGGCCGTCACCCACAACCCAGAACTCAATCCTATCATCCAAGCGCGCCTGAACCGCATGGAATATTCCGGGAAGACTTTCGACATTCTTCACGGAAAGCATGTTCCCGGCATAGGTCACCACCTTCTTCCCTTGAACTCCGTTCGCTTTTCTCAACTCCGAGCGCCTGCCTTCCGGATAGCGGACAAAATTTCCGTCACATCCATTGTACAGAACGGTCTTCTCGCCGGTCCCGATCCTGTCCGAAATCTCCATCAGATTCCTGCTGACAAAGCAGTTCATCTTGGCATCACGGATCAGTTCCGCTGTAAGTTCCTTGATCTGAGGATGTTTAAAAGGTGTGGTATGTATGTCGGATCCATGCCACGTGATATAAAACGGAATCCCGTACTTTCTCTGGGCCTCTCTTGCGATGAATCCTCCTACAAATGAATGGGCGGCGATGACATCATAGCCCTTCAGCAAATCAACACGCTTTCTCAGGAAACGTGGGTAACATACCGGTCGCAAACCCAACTTATAGAATAGAAAGTGATCCGGAATGGAATAATTCTTCCAGACGAGATTCAGATTGACACCGTTCAAGGTCACGGAATCCCGTTTCCGCAGTTCTTTTTCAGGAACCACGTCCTCACCCGGAATGTCAAGTGTCCTCCTGCCAAGCATGGAGCTGACAAACGCATCCTGAAAGAGCTGGATGCAGAAAACGTCAATCTGCCAACCGGTCAGTTCGGCCAAATGCCTCACTCTGGCACACTTGGCGTTAAACGACCCTTTCCGGTCGAAAATGTTTTCCTCGAATATTACAGCGATTCTCTTCATCCGGGCGGCATGGATTTCTTTCCGGCTACTTCAGCGGATTGAGATCACTCTTGTACCAGTCCATGAATCGGCTGATACCCTCATGAAGTGTAGTGCTTGGCTTGTAGCCCAGTTCGGTCTCAAGCTTTGTGGTGTCGGCGTTGGTCTGATAGACATCGCCGGCCTGCATCGGAAGGAAAATCTTCTGCGCCGGCTTGCCGTAGGCCCGCTCGATCTCGCTGATGAAATCCATCAGTCTGACAGGGTGGGAACAGCCGATGTTATACACTTTCGCCGGGACTCCGTGGGCGCATTCCTCAGCCTTCGGGGCATGGTCAATCACACGGATCGTTCCTTCCACGATGTCATCCACATAGGTGAAATCACGGATCATGTCTCCGTTGTTGAACACCTTGATAGGTTCACCTTTGGCTATGGCCGAAGCGAAAAGCATCGGGGACATGTCCGGACGGCCCCACGGGCCATAGACGGTGAAAAAGCGAAGCCCGGTGGAAGCGAATCCGTAAAGTTTTGAATATGAATGGGCCATCAGCTCGTTGGCCTTCTTGGTGGCCCCATAGAGGCTCACAGGGCAGTCAGCCTTGTCATCCTCTGAGAACGGCACCTTCTCGTTGAGCCCGTAGATCGAGCTGGATGAGGCATAGACCAGATGCCCCACACCGAAGTTGCGGCATGCCTCAAGAATATTCAGGAATCCGTGCAGGTTGCTCTCAAGATAGACGTAAGGGTTTGTGATTGAATATCTCACCCCTGCCTGGGCGGCCAGATTCACGACCCTGTCGAATTTTTCATTCTCAAAGAGTGAGTCCAATGCGGCCTTGTCGCAGATTGACATTTTCACGAAACGGCAGTTCGGGGACTTTGCGCTCACGGCCACGGAACCGCCCTCGAAAGGCCCGTCGAAGCCGTTCTCCTTAAGCCTTCCGTACTTAAGACGTACATCATAATAGTCATTGATGTTGTCCAGTCCGACAACTTCATCTCCCCTTTCAGCAAGTCTCGCCATCAGCCTTGAGCCAATGAAACCTGCCGCGCCAGTAACCAGTATTTTCATTTCAAATCAGTTATTCAACTTTCGCAAGTAGGCAATTACCTGCTGTAAAGTACATTATCTCACGTTC